>Ga0210405_10006385_pt1 | contig 10533 bp, 10 predicted proteins | sample IncBWH11MmetaG_FD_155492 | JGI IMG/M metagenome (GOLD analysis project Ga0210405, IMG submission 155492) | Forest soil microbial communities from Barre Woods Harvard Forest LTER site, Petersham, Massachusetts, United States - Inc-BW-H-11-M | ecosystem: Environmental > Terrestrial > Soil >... | reverse complement strand
GCCCAGGTTTGCAGCATTACGCAATTCCCAGTTTCCGCCGCAGTCGCATCTCGATGCGTTCCATCTCCCCGCGGTCGGTTTCATGATCGTATCCCAAAAGGTGCAGGACGCCATGCAGAATCAGCACTTTTAGTTCCTCTGGAAGCTGCCGCCCCAGCGACTTCGCATTTCGCCGCGCCACCTTCGGCGAAATCGCAATGTCGCCCAGAAATGTTCCTCTCGCTTTCTTCACCTGCCGAGCCAGGCTTCTCGCTTTTCCCAGTTCTTCCGAAGGAAACGACAGCACATCCGTCGGCCCCTTCTTCTTCCGATACGTCTCATTCAGCCGCGCCATCTCCCCATCGCCAATCAAACGCACCGCCACACATTCAGGTCCTAGCCCGATCTTCTCCCCAATATTTTGTAGGAACTCTTCCAGTGGTCGCAGCTGCACCCGAACCACCCGCTGCCAATTCTCAATCGCGCCCTGTGGCACAGGCACTCTTGCCTGTGCTCTTCTCCGAACTCTTCTCCGCGCCCTCTGTGTCTCTGCGTTCAGATCTCTTCTCTTTCTCCGTGTACTCTGTGCGCTTCCTCTGTGACCTCTGTGTTAAAACTCTTCCTCTTCCCAATTTTCCATTTTCCAATTTCTATTTTCTAATCTACTCCACCGTCTCCTGTTTCACCGGCTCCCTGCCGGCCCCCTGAGGTTTCCCCCCGCGCTGCGGATGTGCCATGTCATGCTCCTCATACGCCCGGATAATCTGCTGTACCAGGTTGTGCCGCACCACATCCTTCTCCCCAAACTGCACTGTGCTGATCCCCGGAATCCGCCCGCAAATCTCCATCGACTCGATCAACCCGCTCTTCTTTCCGGAAGGCAAATCAATCTGCGTGATGTCCCCCGTAATCACGGCCTTCGAATTAAATCCCAGCCGCGTCAAAAACATCTTCATCTGCTCGCTGGTAGTGTTCTGCGCCTCATCCAGAATCACAAACGAATCATTCAAAGTCCGTCCGCGCATAAACGCCAGCGGCGCAACCTCAATAATTCCCTTCTCCAAAAACCGCTCCAGCTTGTCCGCATCTAGCATGTCGTAAAGCGCGTCATACAGCGGCCGCATGTATGGATCAATCTTCTGCTGCAGCGTCCCTGGCAGAAACCCTAGCCGTTCCCCCGCCTCCACCGCCGGCCGCGCCAAAATAATTCGGTTCATCTGCTTGGTCAGCAGCGCGCTCACCGCCATCGCCACCGCCAGATAAGTCTTTCCCGTCCCGCCCGGCCCAATCCCGAACGTCATGTCGTGCGATTCAATCTCTTCCATGTACTTACGTTGCGTAGCCGTTTTCGGCGTAACCACTTTCTTCCCGAACGACCGCGTCCGCCCGTGCTCGAACATCCCTCGCGGCGATTCATGCGGCTCTTCCGTCGCCACCCGCAGCAGCGACTTCACCTCCGCGCTCGAAAGCTCCCGCCCATGCCGCGTCAGGTGGTTGTACTCCTCCACAATCCGCACCGCCTGATCCACGCTTTCCTGCTCGCCTTCCACGGTCAGCCGCGTGTCGTGCAGATGCGTGCGCACGCGCAGGAAGTCCTCCAGTGAACGGATGTTCTCGTCCAAAGTGCCAAAGAAGGGTTCAATTTTTCCGGTAATGTGTATGGTGCGCTTCATCCACTTGGAAGGTACTTCTGCCGAACGTAACGGGTGGCCGATGGGATTCCTCCTGCAAATTTCCGGCTGCGTCTAAGCCCGAACACGGAGAAACTACAAACAACCTAGCGCAGCCCTCCGCTCCGGTCAAGTTACACCCCCGTTAAATTCCGTCCCTCCCCCACCTCTTCTCTGCGCCCTCTGTGTTAAGCCTTTCCCTTCCCGATTTTCGATTTTCAATTTCGCTCGTTACTCTTCACCACCTGTCCCTATTAGCATCCGAATTACCTGTCCTTTGGTACGAGCGTCCTATGGACGCAAACTCCCGATTCCGCAAAACTTCACTCATCGATTGAATGAAAGTTTCTTAATTGGATTCCTGAGGGAGGTTCGAACATGTCTCTGTCCCCAAAACATCTGTTCCTCGGTGCAGCCCTGGTTCTTGCAAGTTCTCCGCTATTCGCAAACGAATCTGCCTCCGCTTCCGGCGTCGCCTCTTCACCCCGCGCCTATGTGAACTGCCCCGGCATCTCCAATGTCCCGATGACCTCGGACCCGGAGCAATCCCTGCCGATGCGCCAGATCGCTACGCTCTCCTGCGGCCAACAAGTCGCGGTTCTCGCCGATAACGAAGGCTACACCGCCCACATCCGCACCACCGATGGTAAAGACGGCTACGTCGCGCGCATGTATCTCACCACCGCGACGCCCGCGGCTCAGCCCGCGCTCGAATTCGATGAGCCCGCCCCGGTCACCAACGCCACGCCCGTGAACGGCATCGTGCGCTGGAACGCCGGCGCCCCCGGTTGCGACCAGTTCACCAGCCGCGGCCGCAAGGTCGAATCCGCCACCGCCAACGGCGTCACCGTGCAAGTCGCCCTGCAGGACACCGGCTGGAAGCTCCACGCCAGCGTCGCCGTCTCGAACGGCAGCAACTCCCAAGTTTTCGTGCTTCCCGCGCTCGTCACGCTCGACGAATTGACCCCCAGCCTGCGCAACTTGCGCGAAGAAAATCCGTCGAAGCTGGCGCATAACGAAGTCAATCACCAGCTCATGCACAGCGAATACATCGCCGTGCCGCCGCCCAGCGCGATCGTCCTGCACAAACGTTCGGCCCCGCGGGTTGCAACCGTGGCCGACCACGCCACCTCGGTGGACGACTACCTCGGCTTCAACGACGAAGCCGCTTCCGTCCGCGCAGTGGCCCTCAGAGCCGCCAACCTCGCCCCGGGCCAGAAGACCTCCGGCGAACTCTGGTACGTCCGCGACGCCAAAGCCCACGAACTCTCCCTGCGCATTTCCGTCGGCGACCTAGTTTTCGACTTCCCCTTTTCCTTCGAATAAAAAACAATCTCATCCCCCACAAGCAAAGGCCCGGCGCGTCCCCACGCCGGGCCTTTGTTTTTCCGACTCTCTTCCTTCTTAAATGTAGCGCTGGTCTTTTAAGCCAGCCTCTTTCGCTGTGGGTGCCGCACCCTGCGGTTTTCAGGGTGCGGGTTTTTCTTCTCCGACTCTTCTCTGTGCCCTCTGCCTGCCCTGAGCGAAGCCGAAGGGGGTTCTTCCCTCTGTGCCCTCTGTGTTAAAACTCTTCCTCTTCTCCGCCCAATTTTCCATTTTCCAATTTCTATTTTCCAATTCAGTCCGCCGGCACCGCCCGGCTCTTCGCCCAACCTCGAATCGCCGTAATCTCCTCCGCCCGCGTTACGCTCAACGGCTGCGTAGCCACAATCTCCCCCAGCAAAATCTCCGTGGAAAGCTGCTGCTTCAACCCGAACGCCGTATACAACCCCGCCGCAATCACCTGTTCAATCTCCGCCCCCGAAAATCCATCGCTGGCCCCGGCAAGTTTCCCCAAATCAAATCCCGCCGCATCCCGCCCGCGTTTCCGGATGTGCAAAGCAAAAAGCGCCGTCCGCGAAGCCACGCCCGGCAGGTCCACAAAAAATATCTCGTCAAATCTTCCCTTCCGCAGCATCTCCGGCGGCAGAATCGTGATGTTGTTCGACGTCGCCGCCAAAAACACGCCGCTCTCCCGGTCCTGCATCCACGTCAGCAGCGTCGCCAGCAACCGCTGCGAAAGCCCCGCATCCGCGTCTCCGCTCGATCCCGCCGACGCAAACGCCTTCTCAATCTCGTCAATCCACAGCACCACCGGCGAAATCTTCTGCGCCACGTCCAGCGCCTTCTTTAAACGCTTCTCGCTCTCCCCCACAAACTTGTCGTACAGCGCCCCGGCATCCAGCCGCGCCAGTTCGTAGCCCCACTCCCCGGCAATCGCCTTCGCCGCCAAACTCTTCCCGCACCCCTGCACGCCGGTTATTAAGACTCCCTTCGGCGGCACCAGCCCAAACCGCTGCCCCTCCGGCGTCAACGCGCTCTTCCGTTTCCCGATCCACTCGCGCAGTCGCTGCAATCCGGCGACATCCGCGAACGACGTATCGCGCTTGATCGTTTCCAGCAAGCCGCCCGTGTGCATCGCCTGCCGCTTCGCTTCCAGTACATCGTCCAGCAGCCCCGCATCCGCTTTTCGCCGCGCCAGCACCGACTGCCGCAACACCCGCAGCGCATCCTCTTCCGAAAGTCCCGCCAGATTTTTCGCCAACTGCCCCAAGCCCATCGCATCCAGCGAAGTCGCAATGCCCTGCGTCCGATTCAGCTCAGCCAAAGTCGCCTTCACCCCGCCAACCAATTCCTCCACCGAAGGCAGCCCCAGTTGAAACGTCACGGCATCCGCATCCAATTCCGGCGGCAGTTGAATCGCGGCCCCAAGCAAAACAATCGACCGCCGCCCCGTGCGAAACCCATCCGCCAAATCCCGCAACCGCCGGCTGATCCGGTCGTTGTCGCAATACCTGCAAAAATCCTTCAGCAAAAAAATCCCGTCACCCTGAATCGACGCGATAGTCGTCAGCGCCTGCTCCGGCTGGTCGGAGTTGTACAATGCCGCTCCTCCGAATCTGCCCAGCCCCGTTGTGACGCTCCACACGTACAGCGGAATCCCCAGTTCCTCAGCCACTCGCTCCAGCAACCCCGATAACCGCGCCTCCTCGCTCGTCTCCACGGTCACAATCGGATTCCGCGAATTCACCAGCAGCGCCAACGCCTCGCGTTTCGCGCTCCAGGCGGCGCCCGCAGGTCCAGTATTTGGTGGCGCTGGAGCCGGCACGGCTCTCAGCGGCGGTTTTACTTCGTTTGACAAAGCAGTAGGCCTCGCCTCAAACTAATAGTTTGAATTCAATGCGTCAAAATGCTTAAGGAGCAATAGATGGCTCAAGGTCAGGCTACCAAAATAAAGAAGAAGAAAAAGTCCGTTTTAAAGCGCGCGGCACAATCTCGCCAACGTGCCGAAGTCAACCGTGCCAACCGCACGCGCGTTCGCACCGCCATGCGCCGTCTGCGCACTGCCATTACCGCCGGCGACGTTACCGCGGCCACGAATCTTCTCAATCCCACGCTTTCCGCGATCGATCAGGCAATCACCAAGGGCGTTCTCCACGAGAACACCGCCAACCGCTACAAGTCCCGCCTCACCCTAGCCTTCAACCAGGCCAAGGCCAAAGGCGCCAAGTAGCTTCTTCGCGGTTCGTACGGTTTCCGGCGGGCAACTCTTTTCGTTGCTCGCCTTTTTTTCTTTTTGTCGCGTGATTTCCCAGCGACGGGCCATAATGGTTCGCGTACCACATTGGCTCTTCCATCGGCGGCCCACACTGATGGATGCTAGTGCTCGTCAGGGAGTCTCTTGCGTTTCTCTTCAGGAGGCCGGGACTTTAGTCCCGGCGTAAAGCCACGGAACGCAAATGGGCTTTAGCCCCTGAAGCTTCTGGACTTCCATTGGAATACTCCGGCTCTTGGATCGAGGTCAACATGCTCGCAACCATCTCCCTAACCCGCACCCCGCAATCCCGCCTCACCGAAGATCTCCGCGAAAACTCCCCCTTCGGCACCAACTACAGCGACCACATGTTCGTCGCCGACTACGCCGATGGCAAATGGCAGGACCCGCGCATCGTCCCGTTCGGCCCGATGCAGCTCTCCCCCGCAACCACCGCGCTGCACTACGGCCAGTCCCTTTTCGAAGGCTTCAAAGCCCACCGCACCGCCGACGGCCGCGTAGCCCTCTTCCGCCCCATGGCCAATCACGCCCGCCTCAATCGCACCGCGGCCCGCCTCGCCATGCCCGAAATCCCCGAGGAAATTTTCCGCGAAGGCCTGCTCGAACTAATCCGTGTGGACAAGGATTGGACTCCGTACAACGAAGGCGGCTCCCTCTACGTCCGCCCCGTCTATTTCGGCACCGACGACAGCCTGATGGTGCGCCCCGCAAGCCGCTATCGTTTCGTGATCATCACCTCGCCGGGCGGCCCCTATTTCGCCCAACCCATCCGCCTCCTCGCCGAAGAAACCTACGTCCGCGCCTTCCCCGGCGGCACAGGCGATGCAAAGACTGCCGGAAACTATGGCGGCGGTTTACTCGCCGCGAAACTCGCCCAAGCCAAGGGCTATCACAACGTAATGTGGCTCGACGGCAAAGACCGCCGCTTCATCGAAGAGTCCGGCGTAATGAACATCATGTTCAACATCAACGGCACCGCCATCACCCCCGCCCTCTCTGGCACCATTCTCCCCGGCGTAACCCGCGACTCCGTCCTAACCCTACTCCGCGACATGAAAGTAAAGTTGGAAGAGCGCCCCATCTCCCTCGACGAAGTCCTAGCCGCCCACTCCAATACCACCCTCCTCGAAGCCTTCGGCATAGGCACCGCCGCCATAATCGCCCCCATAGCCGCAATCGGCCACCACGGCAAAGACCACGAAATCCCCATCGGCTCAACAACGGGCTTAGCCCACCAACTCAAGCACGCCCTAACCGCCATCCAAACCGGCCGCGCCCCCGACCCCCACAACTGGCTCCTCTACATTTAGGTCTGGTAGCGCCGGCTTCCAGCCGGCCAGCGTGGCACAGGCACTACTGCCTGTGCGCTTGGGTTGTGCTTCGGTTTCTTTCCGCTAAACGTTCGGACGATCCTCTCAGCATTTCACCGACGACTTCAATTTCTTGGCGGCCATTTCTGCGCGCCATGGATGACGTTTGCGATCTCCACAATATCCTCACGGATTCGATAAACCACCACGAAAGGAAGCGGTGGCAAAGGAAGTTCACGCGTTCCTTCCACCCGGCCCGTTCTACCCTTGTTAGGAAAAGACTTCAACGAACCCGCACTTTCGTAGATAGTCCTGGCTATGCGTTGAGCGGCGGACGCATTTTCTTGCCGGATGTATTCGATAATTCGGAAAAGGTCTTCAGAGGCGGCGGGTGACCAGCGGAGATCCATCTACTTGCGAAACATTTGATCGATGCGAGCGCCGACTTCTTCGTGCGTGAGGAACTCCCCTTTGTCGAGCTGCTCCAAGCCTCTTGTCACCTGCTGGCGGAACCAAGCGTCATGGTCGACGTAGTGTTCCACAAGCTGTTTGACGTATTCCTCTGCGCCGCTCTTGTTCTCGGCAGCGGCCCGCTCCACTTTCGCTTGCAGCTCGGGGGAAAGATGCACTTCCATATTTTCCTAGATTAGGTTTACCCAGCTCCGCTGTCAACAGAGCTAACGCGTCACTCGGCACTCACCGCTTGGCGCCTTGTGCTCTTCCCTCAACTTACGAGTACACTCTCTTGGAGGCCGAACGTGTCCAAGATTCAGATCAGTTCTAAAACCCACGACATGGTCAACAATCCCTCCTGTCCTATCTGCACGAAACCCGCCCAGGTCTATCGCCGCAAGGAGGGAAGCGACGTCTTCGAGGGCACTTGCCCCAGATGCGGGGATGTCTGCATCTTCCTATATGCTGCAGATCTGGCCAGACGGCAAGGCAAGGCCCACATCATTTCGGCGTGGCTTCGGAGACGGCCCGACAACGAACCTCCCATGCTTATTACTGACGAGGGCGTGCAACGAATATTAAGAGATATTCCAGAGTATTCAGTCCTCGAAAAACTTGACATCACGCTCTCTGTCATATCGTCAAGAACTGACGAACCCGGGCAAAACGCTAGATTCTTAGTCGGTCCAGATTATCCGCTGATTTACGCTAAGAGCCAAGACGAGGCTGCTTTTTACATAAGGGAGTTGGCTTCGATGGGCTACCTCGACGAACAACCCGCGCTGGTGGGTGTAGCCAAGATGCTGACTAGAGGATACCAGCGATTACTCGAGATCAACCGTGCCGGCAGACAATCCTCCTTTGCGTTCGTGGCCATGTGGTTCGATCCATCCATGAATGAAGTATATGACGAGGCGATTGAGCCAGCCGTTCGTGAATCAGGCTACAAATCGGTACGCATAGATAGAATTCAGCACGCCAATCGTATCGACGACGAGATCATTGGCCGCATTAAGGGCAGTCGCTTCATGGTGGCCGATTTCACTGGGCAGCGGGCGGGTGTTTATTTTGAAGCTGGCCTCATGTCCGGTCTCGGTCGCACAGTGATATGGATGTGCAGAAAGCAAGAGCTAAAAGAGGTCCACTTTGACGCCCGACAATACAATTTCATTGACTACGAAAATGTTGCGGAAGCCAAGAAGCGGCTATACGACCGGATCATCGCAATCGAGGGCCAAGGACCCGAATCCCAGGCGACGCAATGATAGAAGTGGGAGAAGCTAACTGCATAGTAGCCGTCTTTCTCTTGTCCCCTTTCTAATTTCTAATTTCTATTTTCTATTTTCTACTTCCCCGCCGCCCGCGCCCCGCTCAACTGCCACACCAGAAACTCCATCACCGAATGCGGATCCTTCGTCCCACCCTTCAACCGGTCATCTGCCTCGCGCAACGCCCTCAACCCATCCAATAATCGTTCCTTCGAAATCTTCCGCGCATTCTGAATCGCCAATTCCGCTTGCTCCGGCTTCATTCCCAACGCTCTTGAAGCCTGCCATCCGTTCGTGGCCCCGCGCACTTCCGAAGCCTCAATCAATTTCCGGTACATCCACGCCATCGCCCCAAGCATCTGCACCGGCTCTTCCCCCTCACGCAGCAACCGCTCAAAAAACTCCAGCGCCTTCTGCGGCTGCCGCCCGGCCAGGAAATCCGCCACTTCCCAGATCGTCGCGCTCTTCTCCGAAATCACCAGCAACGCCACGTCCTGCCGCCGCACAATCTTCCGCTCCACCGCAAACGTAGCCAGCTTGTCCGCTTCCGTCTTCAACCGCATCAAGTCGCCGCTGACAAATTCCGCCAAATCCTCCGCCGCGCCCTTCTCAAACTCGATCCCCTGCTCTTTCGCCAGCGACTTAGCCAGCACCGCCGCAGCCGCAACGCGTTCATCCATGTTCTCGCCCAGCCCCACCTCGACCACCAGCGCTTTCTCCAGCAACAGCTTCGCCAGTCGCATCCTCTGGTCCAACCCGGAAGCCTCAATCACCAGCACGGTAAACGGCGCCGGATTCTCCAGATACGCCTCCAAAGTCTTCACCGCCTCCTCCCGAGCCTTCTCTCCCAACTTCTCAATCGCTTCCCCATCTTCCAGGAAAACCACCTGCGCCGGCGAAAGCATCGGCAAGGTCTGCGATTGATCCACCGCCGCCTGCGTCTCCCCGTTATCCGCCGAAAACCGCGAAATCGCCCAGGTTCTCGCCGCTTCCGGCACATATTTTTCAATCAACTGTTTCCGGCACTCGTCGCGCAAATACGGCTCATCGCCAAGCAGCAGCACCGCCGGCACGGGCTTCCCCTTCTGCAATCGCTCCAGAAATTCTTCCGTGCTCAGCCGCGCCATCAGAAATTCTCCGTCACCGCGGCCACCAGCCGCGCCGCAAAGTCCGCCGCCATCCGGTCCAGCGCCGGGTCGCCTTCCTGAAAGAAATTCCGCACGTCGGTGGACAACTCATATTCATTCCGGAAAACAAATTTCTCGTTGTGGTACAGCACTTTCGCTGTCGCCCGATCCGTCAACGTCACTTCGCACGTCATCGTCACCAGCATCGCCGTCGCCTGCGCCGTGCTGGTGGTCGCCGTCGACGTCGTCTGGAACAAAAGCGGCACCACTTCCATCTTCAATACTTTTCCGGTCAGCACGGCGTCCCCGCCATTCGCGTCCGACACCACGCGGTAATTTGTCTTCACCAGTAACTCGTGAATCGTCGCCGCCGTCAGCTTCTGCTCCACGCGGTACGTAGAAGTCTTGTTTTCCATCGCCGGCACCGCAATCACGTGCACATTCTTCGGCATCGTGCTGAAATGCCCGGCCGTGTGATACCCGCAACCGCCGAAACCCAGAGCGATAATCGCGACTGTCATTGATTTTAGGAATCGCCCGCGCCTCATCCTTCCAACCAATCCGCAAGCTTGATCCCGCTTGCCGCTGGCATCCGCAAATTATCCGCCGCGCCCCAGAACCACCACGCCCCCGCCCGCGACAAATCCGCCCGCGGCTCGCTCATAAACAATTGGCTCTCGCCCGCCACGCTAACATTGCTCGGCCCGGCCTCCGCGTCTCCGGTAACCACCCAACCCGCTTCCCTGCACGCCGCGATCAGTTTCGCCGAGTCAACCCCCTCGCCCAAATCCGCGCAAGCGCTGAACGTCAATCCATAAAACACCGGCGCATGAATCAGGTTCAGCGAAATCTTTGCATCCTCAGCCACGTCGCCCACCGCCGCGGACACCTCCGCACGGAGTTCCAGCCCTTCGCGCGCCAAATCCTGCTTGCTCTCCGCTCCAAATCGCGGCAACAGATTAAACGCCGTCTGCGTTCCAAACACCAAGCTACCAATACTCTGGAACGACAGCAGTTGCGACGTCTGCGTTTCCAACTCCTCAATCCCGTTCCTACCAGTTTCCGATACCGCCCGAAACATCACGGCGACCATCCTCTGCAATCCAAATTTCTGCAGCACCAGCGCCAGGC
>Ga0210405_10006384_pt1 | contig 10534 bp, 12 predicted proteins | sample IncBWH11MmetaG_FD_155492 | JGI IMG/M metagenome (GOLD analysis project Ga0210405, IMG submission 155492) | Forest soil microbial communities from Barre Woods Harvard Forest LTER site, Petersham, Massachusetts, United States - Inc-BW-H-11-M | ecosystem: Environmental > Terrestrial > Soil >... | reverse complement strand
CCGTTCCGGTGTTCATCATCGTGCTGTTTGCGGCGCGGCTTCTGGCGGCAGTGCTCGACCGGTTCGGGATTGCCACCCTAAGACCACTGTTGCTCCTGCAGTTTCTGTTGCTCGCCGGATTTCTAGCGATATCGATCGAGGTTGGCTCCCCGGCCGATCCGAGCGCCGCAGTCATGATATTTGCTGCCATGCTTGGCGTTTCCGCGATGGCGGTGCAAAACGTTCTTGTGCAAACTTCGCCCAAGGAGGCGCCGTCCACCGCGGTGATGACGACCAACTTGACGCGGTTTGTAGCGGATCTTGTTGAGGTGTGGTTCGGAAGGGACCAGGGTGGTCGCGCCAAGGCGGTGGCGCGAGCGGGGCGTACCGGAATAGCGATTGCGGGCTTCGTTATCGGGGCGTGCCTTGGCGCCTGGTGTCAAGCACGCCTCGGGCTGTGGTCGCTCGTAGTGCCCGCCGGTCTTGCGCTGGCTGCGCTTGCCATCACGTACTGCTATTCGTGCAGACTGCCGATCGTGCCCGGTCACGCATGCGGAGCGAAGCCTTCTGACACGCCAACGAGCGCGTCCAGGATTGTGGAGGAATAAACAAGTCGACGCACTTCAATCAAATCAATTAATCATAGTCCTGCTCCCAGAAAGCGTTACACCACTGTAACTGGGGAACAGCTGCTCGGTTTCGAGGAGCCGGAATGGGCATTTGGCCGGAAACTCGCTATGAAACAAATTTTACACGGCTGCGCCACCACGACGAGGCAATCCGTCCAGCAATACAAAATAGTCAAGCGAGCCTGAGAGCCCTCGCTAAGCGCCACAGGATCAACCAGAAGACTGTCGCGAAGTGAAAGCAGCGTGAGACCGTCGCGATCTCCCGACAGGCCCCAAGTCGACTGTCCTTTCCATCGAGGAAGAGGCGATTATCGTTGCTATCCGGCTGCCTTGCAGGCGACGCTCTCCCAACGGGTTCACCCGGTCGCCTGAGCGACACACAGAGGGGAGATAACATGAAATTCGTTTCTGCCGCCGCATTGGCACTTCTTGGCTGCCTTGTCGGCTTCAATTCCGCAAACGCACAGGGAGCCGCTATGAAAACGACGCCGACGACCAAAATTCTCGCCATCGGAACCATCAATCCCGGTTTTGAACAATCGCAGGTGTTTGCTGTCCTACCGGATGAAGTTCGGGAAACTGTCGACCTCTACCTCGATGGCAAGATCGAGCAGTGGTACTCGCTACAGGGAAAGCCGGGCGTGGCGTTCATCATCAACGTGACCGATCCGGACGTCGCTCACGAAATGCTCGAAAAGCTGCCTTTGGGTAAAGCTCATATGATGAGCTTCGAACTGATCCCCATTGGCCCGCTCAACCCGCTTCGCTTTTTGCAGGGTATGCAGCCGAAAGCTTGAGATGCAGGGATTTACTTGGATGTCCTGCGCGGGCGCTTGCCTGCCAAAGCGTGACCTTGGAATTTGAAGGGAGAGCCGCTCGGGGCGAGCAAAACGGACTCTCTGAGAGGGCCCAAGGAGCCGCCAATCTGCGGTGCTGGACGGCCGAACGGAACAACGTTCCGCCTCCATTCAACATTGAGCGGGCGATCGCTCGGTGCGCACCTCGTCGCAGCAACCCAAGCTCAAGGAGGATATCAGCTGGCCGACGCTCCCGGCTGAATCGGTCGAAAATGACCCCTGGCGATCAAAGCGCTGCTGGGCGGATTCTAGTTTACCGTTGCCAACAGGCGTTCAGCGGCCTTCACATCTTGCGTATCCAATCCCTCCACAAATTCTCGAAAACCGGCTGCAACAGCGCCTTGGCGTTATCGGCGCGTCCTTGGCTTGCCCAGAGCGCTGCGAGGTCTGTCGCTGTTCGCAACTCCCAGGCGCGCGCGCCTTGACGGCGGCTCAATTCAATCGACCACTTGAGACACTCCTCCGCGCCTTCACGGTCAGGCTGCTGCATCGAGAGTAGAATGCCGCCCTTCACCCGCAGCAACTCGGGCATGAGATGAATATCTCCGCTCGCTTCGAACTGTCGTATCGACTCGTCGACCAGTTCGATGCCTTCGGCGAACCGATCGGTCGCTGCAAAGCCTTGCGCAAGGATAATGCTGAACAGTGGGTAACGGGGACGGTGGGGGTCCTCCAAATATCGTTTCAGATTCTCAACTCCGTCTTTTGTGTCGCCGCGACGGATCGCCAGAGCTAGTTTGAAGCCACGTCCCGCCACAAGATAAGGCGTTAGAGAAAAGGTATCGGAACGGGAGATGAGCCAATCGATGTGCTGCTCAGCGCTCTCCAGATCGTCGCTCCAGAAAAACAGGTGGATACACAGGATCAAGGCGACGCTCAGCGTCAATGAATGGTCCATTGCTGCGGCGTCCTCAATCGTCTGGCGAGCGCGCTTCATCGCCTGAACGGGATAGCCCTGCAACCACAGGTTCCTTGCGAGGATGGCCCCGGCTGAATTTCTGAGCTCATAACCGAGATAGATCGTGGAAGTCAGCTGGGAGCTAAGCTCGCGCTGGAGCGCGACTTCAAGTTCCGTGCGGGCGTCCTCTAGATCGCCCATGAAGTGGAATACACTGGCAAGAAGGAAATTGACCGCGGCCACAGCGCCCGAGTCGACAATGGTCTCGGCAGTGACCGCGCAGCGCGTACCGTGCTGCCGGGCGGTCTTGTAATCTCCGCTTCGGATGCTGAGCATTTCTAGCTGGATCAGCAGCCGTACTTGGTCGAGAGCATTGCCGCGCTTTTCGGCGATCGCCAGACTCCTTTTCAAAGCCGCGCGCGCCGCGTCCATTTCTCCACGCACAAAAGTAAACGATGCTCCCAGGGCCGCTTGAGGATGCATCTCCTCGGGCCCCCCGCGCAGGGCATCGTCGAGAGCGAGAATTGCTCGCTCCGACCAACGATGGCATTCCGCAAGCAGGGACCGCGCCAGAAAAACGGGCGCGGCAGCAGCCGCAAGTTCGACGCCGATTTTAACGTTGCCGTTTTCGCCAAAGCACCATTCCAGAGCCGCGCGGACGTTGTTGAGAGCTGCAAAACGGGGCGCGCGTTCCGCGTTGCTCGATAAGGTCGGCCACTCTGTCCCGTTCTGCTCCAGCCATCGCCGGTAGTAAGTCGCGTGGCGTATGCCCAACTCATGCTGTTCGGCGTCTTCCACGCTGATTCCAAGGGCATAAGCACGCGTGGTGTCCAAGAGCCGGTAGCGCATCATTGCGCCGATCGGATCGGTCGCGATCATCGACTTGGCCACGAGGCTGTCGATGGCGTCAAAGACGATCGATTGATCGACATCTGCACTGGTTACGACCGCCAGCGCCGCATCGAGGGTAAAATGGCCAACGAACACGGCGAGACGGCACAGCACGGTGCGCTCTGGTTCGGAAAGCAGTCCGTAGCTCCAATCGAGCGTGGCTTGCAGAGTCTTTTGGCGCGGCGGCGCGGTGCGGAGCGCTAGCCGCAGCAACATCAGACGTTGGTCGAGAAGCGCGGCAATCTGCGCCAGGCCGTGGGCTTCGACCCGTCTGGCCGCCAACTCAATTGCAAGGGCCACCCCGTCGAGCTTTCGGCAGATGCCCGCCACGATTCTGGCTTCCGCGTCACTGAAGTCGATGCGAGCGCCGCTTGCCACCGCCCGGTCCATAAAGAGCTGGATCGCGGGAAACGTCTGAGCGACCGCGGCCGTGAGACCCGGGTCTTCCGGTGGACAAGCCAGCGGGTCCAGTTTGTAGACGTGCTCACCTTCGGCCTGGAGGGCTTCACGACTTGTCGCCAGGATGTGGACTTGCGGTGCGGCCGCGACGATGCGCGACGTCAGAGCTGCCACCGCGTCAACAAGATGCTCGCAGGTATCGAGGATCAGTAGAACGCGTTCGTCGCAGATATGCGATCAGGCTGGGCGTCGCATCGTCAGATTGAACCGACAGCCCCAGCATGGAGGCCACGAACGTGGTCACCAATCGGGGATCGCTCAGCGCTCCAAGATCGACGAAGAACAAGGAGTCCGCGAACGCCTCGCTCAACCGACGGCCGACCGCCACCGCAACCGTGGTTTTGCCAATGCCCCCGGTGCCGACGATGGTGACAAAGCGCGCGGCAGCCAGTTGAGTTGACAGTCTGAGAACGTCATCGCCACGCCCGACCATTCTGAGCAAGGGGCCGGGCAGGTTGGCATACCGAAGATCGCGCGCAGCCCCGGGAGAACCATTGCTCCGATCGCCCGACCGCGAGACCGGGGCAACGAAGCAGTAACCCCGTCCGGCAAGCGTCGTGATGTACCGAGCCCCATCCGTTCCATCGCCGAGCGCCTTGCGCAGGTTGGCGATGTGAACCCGCAAGCTGCTTTCTTCCACGGTCACGTCGGGCCAGACGCGCGCCAACAGATCCTTCTTGCTCAAAACCTCGTTAGGGTGGGACACCAGAGCAACCAAAACGTCGAGCGCTCGTGTGCCCAACTCGACGGGCACCCCCTCTCTCGCGAGCAGCCTTTCGCTTACGACCAGGCTGAAAGGACCAAACAATATGGCGTCCCTGGGCTGCGTCGCCGGCATGATCATCGCGTCGTCCTACGTAATCGCCTGATCTTGCTTATAGTTTTTGCCAAAAGGCCGATTTGCCGCCATCGAACTTGCGGAAACAGAACGCCAGTTCCGGCACCGGCAAATCTAACCGGAAAGGTCGGCGCAGCAACTCTTTACAACGGACAATAACTTCTAACGGGCACTTCCTGCGATCTCGGGGCATCTCTGGGGCGAAGCGCAAAAGACAGCTTTCATCAATCGCGAGGGGTGCTACCGATGCGTACGACCGAAACGATTAAGATTGATCGCGATCGCCGGCGGCTCTTGACCACCACCGCGATGGGAATCGCAGCGATAGGCGTGGCCAGCCTGTTTTGCGCGCAGACGACGTTGGCGTCGCCAAGCGACGCGATCCGGCCATTCCGCATCAACGTTCCGGAAGAAGCGCTTGTCGACCTCCGCAGGCGCATACGCGAAACGAGGTGGCCTGACCGGGAAACAGTGATGGATGAATCGCAAGGTGTACAACTTGCGGCAATCCAGGAGGTCGCGGGTTATTGGGAAGCCGACTACGATTGGCGGAAGTGCGAGACAAAACTGAACTCCCTGCCGCAATTCATGACCGAGATCGATGGCCTGCGCACATCCATTTCATTCATGTTCGCTCAAGGCATGAAAATGCACTGCCGCTCATCGTCACGCATGGATGGCCCGGCTCCGTCACAGAGCAGCTTAGGATTATCGCTCCGCTCACCGATCCGACTGCCCACGGCGCCAGCGCTTCGGATGCCTTCCATCTGGTGATTCCGTCCTTGCCCGGGTACGGGTTTTCGGCCAAGCCGACCACGACAGGCTGGGATTCGGAGCGCGCCGCACGTGCCTGGGTCGTGCTGATGAAACGCCTTGGGTATGCGCGCTTCGTGTCGCAAGGCGGCGATTTGGGCGCGGGCGTTTGCACGGCGATGGCCAGGCAGAAGCCCCCTGAGTTGATGGCCATACACGTCAACTTGCCTGGGACCATTCCTGCCGACATCGCAAAGGCACTCCGGGCCGGCGATCCGCCGCCATCTGATCTATCCCCTGACGAAACGCGTGCCTACCAGCAGCTCACCATTCTTTTCGCGAAGAGACGCGCCTATGCCCAGATGATGGCGACGCGCCCGCAAACGCTGTATGGGTTGGCGGATTCTCCCATAGGCTTGGCGAGCTGGCTCCTCGACCACGGCGACGGCTATGGCCAGCCGGCCGGGGCGATCATGTCGGCTGTTCTCGGGCGTACCGTCAACGGACATCCTGCGGATGGCCTTACACGGGACGACGTTCTCGACGACATCGCGCTCTACTGGTTGACCAACTCGGCAGTTTCCGCGGCGCGGTTCTACTGGGAAAATCGCATCAACCTCTACAATGCTGCCGACGTCTCCATTCCGGCCGCGGTGAGCGTCTTTCCCGGCGAGAACTATCAAGCTCCGCGAAGCTGGGCGGAGCGCGCCTATCACAAGCTGATCTGTTTCAACGAGGTCGACAAGGGCGGGCACTATGCGGCTTGGGAACAGCCGCAACTCTTCTCGGCCGAGCTTCGGGCTGCGTTCAGGTCGATGCGCCAGCCGACATAAACACGAGGCGGCGCGCCAAGCGTGAGCCCGGCCCTGACTACAAAAGCGGTGCCCCGTGCCCGTTGTGAAATAAAGGCGAGGACGCAATGACCATGCTCTTCAAGACGCTTGCCGCGGCCGCAGTTGGCGTCGCGCTTACCTCGAACGCCTTCGCTCAAAGTGCGACAAAGGCCGATCAGATCGAACACCATATGGTGAAAATCGACGGCGCGCGCTTTCACTACGTAACGGCCGGTAGCGGCGATCCGGTGTTGCTCATTCCCGGGTGGCCCGAGAGCTGGATCGCGTGGCGCAAGGTTCTCCCCTTGCTGGTCCGTGCAGGCCGCCAGGTCGTCGTCCTCGACCCTCGAGGTATCGGTGAAAGCGAGAAGACGACTCGCGGTTATGATCTCGACACAGCAGCGCGCGATCTCCATGGGTTTCTCGAAGCGACGAAACTCGTGTCCCCAGCTGGTATCGACATTGTCGCCCATGATATCGGGTCCTGGATCGCGCATGCCCACGCGGTGACCTATCCAGCCGATGTGAAACGGCTGGTCATCACCGAGGTGTTGATTCCTGGGCTCATTCCAGCGCCGCCGGCCGCCATTCCGAACGACGCAACCAACCTCAAGAGCTGGCAATTCGCATTCAACCGGCTGAACGATCTGCCGGAGACCCTGGTCGAAGGTCGTGAGCGTGCCTACCTGACCTGGATTTTTAGGACCAAAAGCAAGCGCTCCCAAGCAATCGATGCGGCCGCGATCGACGAATATACACGTCAGTATTCCTCGCCAGGCGCGATGCGCGCTGGCTTCGACTGGTATCGCGCGAACTTCAACGATGAAGGTCTCGAGCAGGCAAAGGCGCGCGCAGCGAAGCGTCTGACCATGCCTGTCTTGGCACTGGGAGGATCGGACGAAGTAGGCGGTCTGCTGCGTGCAACGATCACCTCGTCCGGAGACCAGGTGGAAGGTGGCGCAATTGGTCCGGGCTGCGGTCACTTTCTGCCGGAGGAATGCCCCGACGAACTGACCGAGGCTGTCCTCAAGTTCTGGCAATCGAACGACTCCACAAAGCAGCCGACGAACGATGGTTCTCGCTGAATTGGCCGGTGATCGGGACGCCGCGAAGACAAATTGGACGAGCAAAATGGATCGCACCATATCTCCGGATCAAAAAGACAATGCTGCCAGACTTGCCGGCAAGGTGATCTACACCGCGAAGACCACCACGACTGGCGGGCGCGAAAACGGCCACTCGCGCAGCTCCGATGGCCAGCTCGATGTCAAGCTGTCGCTTCCGAGCTCGGCGCGCATCGGCACCAATCCGGAGCAGCTCTTTGCTGCCGGCTGGTCGGCGTGCTTCGAAAGCTCGATGGGGATCGCGGCGCACCTACGAAAGATCGCGGTGCCCGGGATCGCGATTGACGCCGAGGTCGATCTGCATCTGGCGGATGGAGAGTATTTCATAAGCGCCCGCTTCAATATCAACTTGCCAGGTCTTGATCGCGACATAGCCAGGTTGTTGGTCGAGGACGCCGAGCAAATCTGTACGTACTCGAAAGCCACGCGCGGCAACATCGACGTCGTCTTCAACCTCGTTTGAGCCTGAAAGAGGGGACAATGAGCGCCATCGTCAAAGCTGCCGCCGTGCAGATCAGCCCCGTACTATACAGCCGTGAGGCCACCATCGAAAGGTTGTTCGGAAGATCCACGAGCTGGGCCAGAAAGGCGTGCAGTTCGCCACCTTTCCCGAGACCGTGGTGCCGTACTACCCGTACTTTTCAGCAGTGCAGACGCCATTGGCGCAACTATTCGGCGATGAGTATCTGAGGCTGCTTGATCAATCCGTGACGGTGTTGTCCGCAGCCACGGACGCGATTGGCGAGGCGGCTCGGAAGGCCGGCATCGTGGTATCGATCGGCGTCAATGAGCGTGACGGCGGCTCCATCTACAACACGCAACTGCTCTTCGACGCCGACGGCACCCTGATCCAACGTCGCCGCAAGATCACGCCCACCCATTTCGAGCGCATGATCTGGGGTCAAGGTGACGGGTCGGACCTGCGCGCCGTCGACAGTCGGGTTGGCCGCATCGGACAGTTGGCATGCTTCGAGCACAACAATCCCCTGGCGTGCTACGCGCTGATGGCCGACGGCGAGCAGATCCATTCGGCCATGTACCCGGGCTCCGCCTTCGGCGAGGGATTTGCCATGAGGATGGAAATCAACATCCGCCAACACGCCCTAGAGCCCGGAGCCTTCGTCGTGAACGCGACGGCATGGCTGGACGCAGATCAGCAAGCGCAGATCATGAAGGATACGGGTTGCGAAATCGGGCCGATCTCGGGCGGCTGCTTCACCGCGCTCGTAGCGCCCGACGGCACGTTGCTGGGCGAACCGCTGCGGTCCGGCGAAGGTGAAGTCATTGCCGACCTCGACTTCATGCGAATCTACCGGCGCAAGCAGCAAATGGACTCGCGTGGTCACTATGCACGTCCTGAATTGCTCAGCCTGTTGATCGACCGGACGCCGGCACCTTACGTCCATGAGCGCTCCGCGCAACCTCATGCTGAGGCAGTGCTGCCGGCTCTCAATGAGAAAAAGGTCGTTGAAGCCGTGTAACTGGCCTGTCCATTAGACGCGATCCAGATGCCGACGAGGCTTGCCCGGGACACCTCGACCCTTGTGACCTTGCGGCATCTACGGCGCGAGAAGATGAGCGATCTTTTGGAAACTGCAATTGCCGCAAAAGGCGGCTGGGAGCGCTGGCAACTCAAGAAGCTGACGGCCCACGTCTCGGTCGGCGGTGGCCTGCTACAGGTGACGCGCTTGCTGATGCTGGCATCACGCTGGATCCGCATCGGCAGCATGTGGAGAGATCGCCCGTGGGCTGCACCAAGTCGGCGAACTATGCTCTCGAACCGAAGTCCTTCGGCGGGACCGTCTATCCAACACCGCGGCGGATTTACGTGACCGGACCCGACAATCGGCCGCTGCTCAAGCGTGTCGTTCTCTCCGTCGACGTCCACGGCATCGAAATGACCTAGACCATGCAATGACCCGGTCGGCCTCCGATAAGCCGATCGATCCCTTGAATCCCGAGGACCACTGCGGAGATGACAATGAAGCATACGCAAGACACTCCGATCTTGGTGACCGGAGCTGCAGGCGCTGTCGGCGCAATCGGCCGCAACCTCACCGAAATGCTGCTGGCCGAGGGCCACAAGGTCCGGGCGCTGGTCCGGAAAGAGGACGAGCGCGCAGAAGCCATACGCCGGCTGGGAGCTGAGGTCGTGCAAGGTGACTTGACTGACCTTGCGTCGATGCACCGTGCGATCGAAGGCTGTGCGCGGATCTACTTCGGGATGTCCGTCTCGGCGGACTATCTGGCCGCAACTGTCAACACCGCTGTAGTCGCGCTCCACCATAATGTCGAAGCTTTTGTGAACATGTCGCAGATGACGGTGACGCAAATGGGCATCACCGAGAGCACCGACAGCCCGCAGCACAAGCTGCACTGGCTTGCAGAGCAGGCATTGTCATGGTCGGGTCTGCCGGTGGTCACCGTGCGGCCGACAGTCTTCATCGAAGGCTTCTTCCGGCTGTTCGCGGCACCGGGCGTGAGGGAAGCGGATGAACTCGCGCTGCCGATGGGCAACGGCAAGACCTCGCCTATCTCGGCAGTAGACGTAGCGCGTGCTGTAGCGGCCGTCCTCGACGCCCCCGCGTCACACATCGGCAAAATCTACAATCTGACCGGATTTGAGTCGGCCGACCTGGAACACTACGCGCACGAGTTTTCCGAGGCGCTTGGCCGCCCAATCCGCTATCGCGACGTGCCGCTCGCCGGATGGAGTGAAATGCTGCTGGCGGCCGGAATTCCCGCCCACATCGTCAAGCACCTCGGGGTGATGACGGAATTGAACAAGCAGGGACGCTACGACCGCATGACTGACGACTTGTTCAAGCTAACGGGTAAGGTGCCGACGAGCATGCGCGACTTCGTGAAACGCCATGCCGATGAATTTACGCAGCATGCAACGGCCGGAAAGCCCAAAATGTAATCCTGTTTAAGGGAGAAACCAAATGAAGCTGATCTCATTCGCATGGTTGGAGCGGAATGCCGCCATCTACCACATCGACGCGATCGTCATCGCGGTGCGAAGGGAGCGCGGGGACATGGAGGCCTTTCGCAACGCCAGCGCACTGCTTACGCGCTGCGAGCGCGAAGGCGCGCCGTTTTCGGGCGGGGTTGTATCCGCCGCATCTCGTGGAGCCCAAACTGGCACAGGTTGTCGTCGATCGCGTATGATCCCTCCCTAGGACTCCAGCCACCTAACGTTCAGTCGGCTTTTGAAAGTGGCCAAGCGTCGGGTCTCCGCGATCACGCCCGCATCTCGGTCGACGGCAAAGA
>Ga0210405_10006376_pt1 | contig 10545 bp, 11 predicted proteins | sample IncBWH11MmetaG_FD_155492 | JGI IMG/M metagenome (GOLD analysis project Ga0210405, IMG submission 155492) | Forest soil microbial communities from Barre Woods Harvard Forest LTER site, Petersham, Massachusetts, United States - Inc-BW-H-11-M | ecosystem: Environmental > Terrestrial > Soil >... | reverse complement strand
TCCCTGGGACATCCTATCGGCGACAAACTTCTTCAATCCATCGCAAAACGCCTGGTGGATTGCGTGCGCAGCTCGGACACCGTGAGCCGCCAGGGTGGCGACGAGTTTGTGGTGCTGCTTTCCGAAATGGAACAGTCCGAAGACGCCGCCATCTCCGCACTGAGAATCCTCCAGGCGGTCGCCGAGGCTCACACCATCGACCAGCACGATCTTCACGTCACCGCGAGTATTGGCGTGAGCGTATTCCCCGACGATGGCAAGGACGCCGAGACGCTCATCAAGAATGCGGACACCGCCATGTACCAGGCGAAGGAAAACGGGCGGCAGAGCTATCAGTTTTTCAAACCTGCGATGAATGTCCGAGCCGTCGAGCGGCAATCCATCGAGGAGAATTTACGTCGCGCCTTGGAACGGCAAGAATTCGCGTTGCACTACCAGCCGAAGATCGACCTGCGGACCGGAAAGATTTCCGGCGCGGAAGCGTTGATACGCTGGACGCATCCTGTAAGAGGGTCCGTCTCCCCGGCCCAATTCATCCCGGTTGCGGAAGACTGCGGCCTGATACTTCCCATCGGCCAGTGGGTTCTGCGTGAAGCGTGCAAGCAAGCCAGAGCCTGGGTGGATGCCGGCTTGCCCTTGACCAGTATGGCGGTAAATATCTCCTCGATGGAGTTCCGGGACGACAACTTTCTAGAGAGTGTGTTCGCCGCTCTCAGCGAGACTGGCCTGGATCCGAAATCGCTGGAGCTGGAGCTGACGGAAAGCGTTCTCATGAAGCGTGCCGAGTCCGCTGCCTCGGTCCTGAAAACCCTCCGGGAAAGGGGCGTTCAAATTGCCGTCGATGACTTCGGCACCGGCTACTCCAGCTTGAGTTATCTGCGGAAGTTTCCGATCGATGCCCTGAAGATCGACCAGTCGTTTGTTCGCCAGATCACTTCCACGCCCGACGATACAACCATCGTGACGGCCGTGATCAGCATGGCCCGGAGCCTGAAGCTGCGCGTCGTTGCCGAGGGAGTGGAAACGCAGGAGGAGCTGGCATTTCTTCAGGCTCGCCACTGTGACGAAGCCCAAGGATACTATTTCAGCCGACCGGTGCTACCCCAGCAATTTGCCAAACTGCTTAAGAGCGGAATCCCCGAATCGGCGGTCGTAGTTCATCGGTGAAGGCTCATTTTGCAATCAAATCTGCAAAACGGTCCGCCGGCTTCAAGGTCTGGCGTAAGTGATGAAATCCAAACAACTGGACCTGGGACAGGTCCTCTTGCTAAGCCGTTAATTTCGATGAACCTGGCAGCCGCTTGCAATACTCAAACAGTTGTACTGAGAGGGAATTCGCGGGTAGAATCAAGAATATCGAGCGGGCGTCGTACAATGGCAGTATAGAAGCTTCCCAAGCTTCGGACGTGGGTTCGATTCCCATCGCCCGCTCCAGATTCTAAAAGACTTACGCAGCCGCCCCGGTTTCCATGGTTTCCAAAACATCAATTTGGTTGCCAAACTTCTTGGAAAATTCGGTGCGGATTTGTTCGAGGGGAATTTCGCCGGTGTACAGTGCCGTCATGGCAGCGGAGGCATGACCCATCTGCTGACGAATAACGGCGGGGTTTACTCCGGCAAGTTCCCATCGCCGGTTGCAGCCTCTTCGAAAGGCATGCAATCCAGCTTGCTCAAGTCCTAAAGCTTCCAGAGCCGGATAGAGTCCTTGATTCAGAATGTTGGTTTCGAGTAGCGGGCCTCCGCCGTTTGAATGGAAGATAAGCGAGCGAGAATCAGTAACGATTCCGAGGAATCGCGCCAATCTCCGCATCGCCTTGTGGCCCTCAGGGTCACAGAGTAAAACCGTTCTGTAGGCCGTGGCATTCTTGCAAGGCCCGATTTCACCACGGCCTCTCTGGTCTGAGGACTCCTCCACACGAACTGTTTTCGCGCCAAAGTTGATGTCGTTCGCCCTTAGCGCGAGGAGCTCGCTGGACCGCAATCCCGAAGCAGCCGCAAGAAGAAACAGAGTGGAATATCGTTCCCTGCGGGCCTTACCAAGCGTTTCCATCTTGCCAACATGGTCGGCAATCCGCTCGGCTTGAGTCCAAGAGAACGACACTTTCTTCCGGCTGTTCACCTTCATTTGCAACTTGTCACGCTCTGGAATTGCCAGTCCGATTTGAGAGAAGGGAGGCTTCTTGTCTTTTGAGAATGACGAGAGAACACGCTGCATGGTGCGCAGGATGTTCTTGATCGTTATCCATGAAAGACGCTCGCTTCGCTTCTTCCAAATCCACTCATTTACTGAATCAATCGTGATGTGCTCTATCGGAACGTCGTTCCAGTCTGCTTCGAGGTGAGTCCTCAGATGTCCGTCCGCAGTTGAATATGTGGACGATCGAAGCATGCGCGGAGCAAAAACATCCCGGTAGTGCGACACCGCATTCGCGAAGGTCAAGGAAGAAGGAATCTGGTATTCCACCGAATTCAGTTCGAGATTCAAAAGGAATTCCACTTTCTTCCGCTCGGCCTCGCTTTTCGTCATCTGGCTAGTTGGCCCGATCAGATGCGTCTTGCGTTCTCTATCCTCCTGTCCTGGTACATCCATCCAGTACTGGAAGTAGAAAACTCTCTGTCCGTTGGAGCGCTTTTTGACGCGCACCTTCGGATTCTGTCCAGTTCGTCGAGACATGCACTTTCCCCGCTTTCTCGATTGAACTGGCGGCGAGCCAATAATATCACCGTGTGCGGTGCAACTGAGCGCCCGGTGTTGGCCTACCGGAACGACGGAACTCTCGGAATGGGGCTGGTCGGACATCGTGTGGTCTGTCAACAGAAAACTTCATCGGAATTGATGACTAGTTGTTGCGGTCGAAGTCGGTTTCCTTGTTGCTCCTCGTCAGCTCGTTTTGCGCCTTTGCAACTGTCAAGCGCGCGTAGAAATCAGGATTCGGTTTGTCGTCAGCGCGGTAGTCGGCGATGCGCTGAATGATTGCTTTGGGATCGTCGCCGCGGGAGAGGGCGCGCTTCGCATAGGCCCAATCGCGTTCGGATTGGCTCTTGTGTTGGCTGGGCATGGAGCGTCCGCGTCCGTAGTCTTCGCCCAAGTGTCGCGGCGCTTCGGGTGAATCATTCGCGATGGCAAAGTCGCGGGGCGTATAGACCGCTTGGCTTTCCTGGTGCACCTGCACGATAAAAGTTTCCGAGAGCTTGCGATTGGCGAATCCGGGCAATCGCAGTACGCGCGTTGAGTCGGTGGCTGCGGAGTCTCCGTCGAATTGGTTTGCAAGGCTCCTCAATAGAGATTCCGCCTCGTCCTGGGTAAACCCGCCGACTTTCCAAACGAGTTGATGCTTGCCGGGTGAGGTGTCGAGGACAAAGTTTGGCGCTGGAATCGAAGGAGAATTTCGAATGCCTTCGAGGGACTGATCACCGTGTCTGTCGAGGTCGAGGTAGAGGTGGCGAATTTCCTTTAGATTGTCCTTCGTCCTCGTGTACGCGCCGTCCTTGATGGGGTTCATCCCAACAAAAACATCCGACCCGGAAGCGTTGTGAACGGCAAGCCATTCTTGGACCTCTGGACTCGCAATCGTTTCGGCCTTAGCGATCCGTTGCACCGTTTTGCCGTTACCTCGATTTCGCACGAGAATAGCGATGTTGTCGCCGGGTGCGAACAGTTCTCGGATGTATTCCGAGGCTGAGAGCCATTTGGGTGTGAAAGTCGTGTCCCTACTCATGCTTACTCCTGTTTGGCTTGGAATACGGCGCCGTAATCGAAAAGGTCAGCGTCGGCGTCGTAGCTGTTGATGAGGAGAACCTCCGAGATGTATCGGCGTCCAGGCCGGCGCTCCAGATGGACAACGATGTTGAGTGAATCCGCGATGTTGGTCTTGATGGCGCGATACGGTAGGTCCACGCCGCTTTGCAAAACACAACTCGTAAAGCGCGCGAGTCCTTGTTGCGCGGAATTCGCATGGATGGTGGACAGCGTGCCAGAGTGTCCGGTGTTGAGGAGTTGCAAGAGATCGAAAGCCTCACCTCCGCGAATTTCCCCGAGAACGATGCGGTCCGGCCGGTGGCGGAGTGCGGCCTTCAAGAGATCGCGAATAGCCACTGCGGGAACGCCGTTCTGTTCGCGGCGGGCTTCAAATCGGACTAGGTTCTCCTGCGCCAGTTGAATCTCGGCCGTATCTTCAATGACGAGCACGCGCTCCTCTTGCGGAATGAATTTTCCAAGTATCGACAAAAGGGTCGTTTTTCCCGTGCCCGTACCACCGCTGATGAGGATATTTTTGCGTGCGAGAACGTAGTCTTCGAGATGGTTCGCAAGAGGGCGGTTGACAGTCCCGCTTCGAATCAGATCTTCCATCTCGAAATGTCGTGTGTTGAACTTGCGGATTGTGAGTGTCACTCCTCCCAAGCTGCACGGCGGAATCACGGCCGCCACGCGGCTACCATCGGGCAACCGCGAGTCGAGGATGGGTTTAGATTCGGAGATGTCATCCCCCAGGCGCCGCGCGATATTTTTGACAGCGACCATAAGAGACCTCTCGCCCAAAGACACGCCAGGAACTTGCTGGAGGAATCCCTGTTTTTCGATAAACACACGGTCGGCCCCATTCACCATGACCTCACTGATCGAGTCGTCGAGAATTAAGTGTTCGATTGGCTTGAGAAAGGGCAGAATCATTTCAAAACCATTCATCACAAGACTCCCTCCGCGAGCTGCTTGAAGTACGACTCGTTCGGGTCGTTGTAGTAGGGCTTAAGGTAACAAAACATCGGTGGCATCGGATTGAGCCCGTCGTAAGCAACTGCTATGGATTGCGCGTTGCGCAGCTCGGTGAAGGTCTTCATATCGAACCGGAAATCGCTTTGGGTGTTGTAACTCTTCGAGGCGATGATGTTGGCCTTGTGGGAGAGGGCCTTGCCGGTGAGCCAACTGACCTTGGTGTCGTGCCCGCTTTCGGAGAGGCTGTAGCTGACTTTGAGCTGGTCTTCCTTGCCGCAGAACTCGCTCGCTGTCCGCGCGGAGAAGTCATCCGACAACGTGAGGAAAATCTTCGTGCGGAAGGTTTGTAGGAGCGTACGCCAACTATCGCCGGGAAGCGCGGATTTGAGCGAGCTGATGCTTTGGGTTGCGACGATCGGGATGCACTTGGGTTGGCGAGAGAGACTGAAGAATTTCTCATCGCCAGTCGGGTCGCTTTCACCAACGGTGGCGAAGTACTGATACTCGTCGCAGAGAAACAGCACCTCGCGGAAATGGCGTTCGGGATGAGCCTCCATCGCGGGAACGCGATTGAGCACCGCACGCTCGAAGTCGAGCTTCATCATCACGCCCAGAGCTTTTGCAAGTCCTGCATTCATTCCGATGGGGAAATTGAGAGCGCAGACCGCACCATGCTCGATTAACCAAGTAAACGATGGCAATGGCTTGCCAAATTCGTGGTTGGCATTCTTTCGAGGGTCGTAACACTCTTTCTTCGGACAGAAGACTCTCTTCACTTTCGGGTTGTCGTCGAATAGGGAAAGAAAGACGGAAACACCTTCGACAATGGAGGTGCGGAGCTTCAGCTCGATGCGGCTCCAATCGTCGTTGAACCAGCGTTTCACTGCTTCGAGCATTTCGAGCTTGTCGGGGTCGGCCTGGGAGGGGTCACGAACTGTGCGAGGCTCGGAGGCAATGTTTCTCCTCCTTAATATGTCGCGGAGTTCGGGCGTTGCGAGCGCGAGATAGGCGTCTTCCTTTTCATCGAGCGCAAAACCGAGGTCAGTCAATTCGGCGGTCCGCTCGCTATAAACCTTGGGGGTAACGGCCACGTAGTGGCGTCCAAGAATGATGTCTTCGGCCTCTTCGATTCTCTCTTCGAGGAGCGGCGGCGAGATAGCACAACGATAGACATCGAAGAAGGTCACATAGTCGTATGCGACCTTATGAAGAAGGATGATGAATTTGACGAGGTTAGTGTACGCCTGCTGCCAGAACGGTTCCTTCCCACGTCCGAAAAGGTTATTCAAAAGCGAGGCAATGTTGTACGCAAGAGCGTATGCGTCGAGATCGTTGTGAAGAGGGTTGTAGCGATATTCGGAATCTAGGCTGATTTCAATGTAATCCTCTGCCCGGTCATACCGCGTCAGAATTTCATTTACCTTGCGGCAAAAATCACCCTTTACTTCGAGGGTCAGCCCGCCGATGCGCCTCTCTTTGTCGTGTGCTTTGTAGGCAAGAATTTGCTCGGCGAACGGATACATGCAGCAGGAGCTTTTTCCGCTTCCAACTGCTCCCAAGATCGCAATTCCAGTGAACAAACCACGTTCTGGAATGGTGAGCCAGTAGGGGGCCTTGGCAGGCACGGGTTTGCGAGGATTGTGAACCTCGCCGACTACAAGAAATAAGTCATCTCGCTTTGTTGGGTCAGGATAGCGAGGAAGACGGCCCGGCGAAATCTTCTGACGTGCCTTGAGGGTGAAGATATAAAAGCCTGACAGCGCAGTTGAGCACACCAGGTAAGGCGTCGTGAATAGCAACACGTAATAGATGTGCTTAAAACTAAGGAAGGCTTGTGGTGCACGCATTGCGATGACATGCAGAAAGATCTGCTCATCGGGAAATGGGTGCCTGTAGAAAAGGAAGGTTCCAGCGGCCATCGCAAGGATGGCCGAGATGAAGCCGCGTGATTCGAGTGCTCGGTGCATCAAGCCCTCCCACGCTGTTCGACAGATTGTTCCTTTCCACTTGCACCAGCTTGAGCGGCTCGGCGCTGGTCACGCCACTTCCGGTAGTCCTGGTCTCGCCAGAGTTTTTTCAAAACGCTGTTAACGACGTGGTCCGGGCTACTCTCAATGAACCGGGCATAGTCCTCAAGCAGTTGGTTGACTGGCTCTTCGAGTTTCACTTCCCGAGTCATAAGGCCCGGCGCTTTCTTAACGATTGACATGGTGTTCCTCCTTTTCCGAATTCTTGTCACCGTGGAAAAAAGGCCGGCACGATCCTTCGTGCCGCAAGGCGGGAGCGACCCCATGAAACTTTTGGGCGGCTTTGCCGCGCAAAAGTGGGGTCGCTCCCGCCTTTTTTTGCCTTTTTTCCACGGTGACTTTCTTCGCTTCGCATTTCGTATTTCTCCAGCTTGCAAGTACTTCGGAGCTTCTTCAGGTGAAGAAGTTGGCAATTTGAAAGGTGAAGAACGTACTTCTTACCTTCTTCACCCACCTACTGCGGCATTCGCCTCACTAACAGCGATGCGGCTCAAGAAGAACGTCTGAAACTCCACTTTGCGTGTGCGGTCATTTGTCCCGAATTCTTGGCAAATGCCGCTCTCGCTGACCCGACCGTTCTTCCATCCTCGATACAGTCCCTCGAATCTCTGTCCACTAAAGCGGTTCTTTGCGTGATTGCGAAAGATAAGGTCGGCATCACTGACCGCGCCGTATCGCTTTTCATCCCAAGCCTTGCGCACTCGGAAGTACCGAAGGACATCTCCCGCGATGTCCGATTCGAGCGGAATCTTCACAAGCGAATTGAATAGTTCGGTGGCTTTGGGGAAGTGCGAATCAATCCGTGCTGCGTAAACGAAACGGAACTCCGAAAGCTGACGAAACAGCGGAAGGTAGCTTTCCAGATGATGAACAAAGTCCACGAACGCAGCTCCGCCCTCGTTGATATAGGTGAACGTCACCATAGGCGAGGGAGAAGATAAAAACATCGGGAACTTATCGACGAAATAACGAACTGATGTCCGGGATGTATTACGGCCAACGTAGAGGCGTACGGGAAGATAGTGCTTATCGACGCCCAGAGTGCCACAGAAAAACCGCACCTTGTCCGGCTCGGTTTCAAGGTATTGATAGTCTTGATTCAAGAGCACGAAATCGAGAATCGCGATTCGGCGTTTGATGAAGTCGAGCTCGTGCGCGCGCCGGTTGCGAAGATTCTCGCGTTCGATCTGGCGATATAGCCGGCGCGAGAACAGGTGGTACACGACACCGCTTTGCGGGAAACACTCGGTCCGGGCATGCCGTTTGGTCTTCAGCCGATTCCAAAAGGTCATGGTCCGCTTGCCCCAATGCGCGCCAGTAAAGGCGAGGAATTGACGTGCCGTGAAATACCCGGAATGTGTTGCCACGATGTAGAGGAAGCTGGCTTCCTGCTGCGTGTAACCGAGTGCTTCAAGCGCGGCGAGATGAACGGGTGCGATGTTCATAGTGTGAGCAATCCTGCGGTGAGTTCGCGTTCATCCAGAATGCGGCGCAGGCGCAAGGCATCTTCGGAGCGGCTGTAAAGTGCGAAGCCCGCCGCGGCTTTTTCAGCGAGAGCTTTAGGGCGATATTCGCGGGTCGCCAGCTCCAAATCTATTTGGCGAATTTCTAGGTCAGCCGTCTCATACTCGATACGCAAATCGGGGACAGGAATCTTGCCGTTCACGAGATGGAGGCCGTGCTTTTCGGCGACTTCGTTTTTCCGCTCCTGGTCGTCCCTATGCGGTCCAAGCAGGGCGAGATCGCGATTCAAATTCTTCTTGAGTTCGTAGTCGAGGATGACTCGGGACGGTCTGCCTCCAGCCCGCTCGATTCGGGCAGCCTCCTTCTGATAGAGGCGGTACAGGTCGGCATCGTGTTTGACTTCTCGGGGCTTCAACAATCCGTGATAGGTGACCTGTTCATCCGGGAGTTGGTCCGTGCGCGTGAGAAGGCGGTGGCCTGCTTTCGTGAGCGTGAGCACTCGCAGCGATTTCCTCTGCGAGATTTCGATGGTCTTGTCGGTGAGCAAACCCTGCTGACGGAGGTGACGTATGTCCTTCTCCATTCGCTCGCGGTCTCCTTGGTAAGCATGCTTCGCAAGGTCGGGCGCAGCGATGACACGGAATGTGCCGACTTCCTTGAGCGCGTGCAACTCAGAATCGCGGAGCAAGTAGGCGCGGTCGCGCACATGGTAGGCACGCGGGGAGTCGTTTCGTTCGGCTCGTTCCGAATGGCGCTGTTGGGGCGTCGTCACCTCCGAACGTTCTTGCGTCTCGGCATGTGTTCTCCTGACGTCTCCTCTATCCGCGGGTGTCGATGTGCGCCCGCGTATGGAGCGGCGTTGCGGAGTCTCGCGGGTATCCTGAGGATCGTAGGAGAAGGCGTCGCGCGACATTACTTCCCCTCTTCCTCGTTGGCAGGCAACGGCATGTCCACCTGACCCACGTTGAACTGTCTGTCGAGGTGAGAGAGTTTGCGCCCGGTATTCTTCAAGAAGAAGCGGCGGCCCAGGGCCAGCGTAAGTCCGAAGAGATTCACGGCGAGCACCGCTGCAAAGATGAGAATGGTGTCGCCGTAGGCATGGAAAAGTGCAGCCTTGTAGCGGGCCATGAATTTCAGCTGATCGAGCAACCAAAATCCGTATGCCAACAGGACGACGATGGTGAAGAGCAGAGCGTTGGCGATCATTTCATCCTCGCGGATGTGAATGGGTTTCTCCCTGAAAACTGCTTGAGTCTTGGGAGCGGGCGGAGAGCCGGAAAGCACCGGAGGCCCTCCAGAAGCGCGCCTGGGTTCTCAAGGACCGAAACCGATGGGGTGGGCTGTGATGCGCGTTGGGAGGATGGCCATTGACAGAAGAGAGGTGTGGCGCGCGGAGGTTGGGCCGAGGATGCGAGGCGACCGCCCGCGACCTCTTTGACTCTCGATCTGAATCCGGTCGTCATTTGAACGCCTGGTCCTCTCGGAAATAGGTAATTGCGAGTCCCAAAGGATTGATGGGAATCAGCTCGTTAGGAACGTGGGACTTGAAAATAAAGACAAAGTTCGCCGTGTAGAGATCGCGCTTCAGTTCGCTGTGGTCGGCTGGTGAGAAATAGACCATGTAGAAGTCCACGCGAGCGCGGAAGGGGGGCGTTTGCATCTGTTCCAGCGCTACTTTCTTTACTTGTACATCAACCTCTGGTGCGGCGGTGTTCGTGAGGAATTTCTTAAGGATGTCGTCCTTGCGGTATGCGTCGAGTATTCCATCGGCTAGTTTTCCGTCGAGGAAGTAGAGCGACTTCGACAAATCGTCCTGAATCGTGTAGCGATTGCGACGGTAATAAAGCGCGCAAAACTGGCTGATGAAATACTTTGCCTCGGCGTCCTGGGGTTTGTACTCCAAGCTGTGGTAGTTGATGGCTTCCGCTCGCCCAAGGTCATCAATCCGAATGACGAGGGGCCGGAAGTTCTCGAACGTGCGGATCGTCTTCAAATCTAGAACTAAGAGGCCCACAGCAATGAGAGAGACTAGCGTCAGCGCAATCTTGAGATATGTGTTCGTCACCATGGGGTCCCCGTATTGTTCGAGATAGAGCCGCTTGGCATCTTGGAACGTGCGGTCGTCAGTCATGGAAGGAGGCCCCCGGCAATGCTGCCGACAAGGCCCGCGGAAGAACCACCTGCGGTGCCACTGAAGATGTGATTAGTGAGAGCGGGGATTTTCAGGAGCGAGTAGATTGAGGCAAGGAAGGTAATAAAGAGCACTGGAAAGGCTTCCAAGAGCTGGACGGTCGAAATAGTGCCTTTCGGCTGAAGGTCCATGATTCCGAGAATGAGATT
>Ga0210405_10006375_pt1 | contig 10546 bp, 10 predicted proteins | sample IncBWH11MmetaG_FD_155492 | JGI IMG/M metagenome (GOLD analysis project Ga0210405, IMG submission 155492) | Forest soil microbial communities from Barre Woods Harvard Forest LTER site, Petersham, Massachusetts, United States - Inc-BW-H-11-M | ecosystem: Environmental > Terrestrial > Soil >... | reverse complement strand
GCACCGCGGCGGCGCGGCCGCCGCCGCGCTGGCCCTGGAACGCGCGGCCGAGCTCAGCCCCGACCCCGAGGACCAGGCCCGCAGGCTGGTAGCGGCCGCGTCGGCCGCCGTTCCCACCGGCCAGGGGGACTGGGTGCAGGAACTCGCCGCCCGCGCCCTGGCGGTCACCTCGGACCCGGAACTGCGGCTGACCGCTCGCCGCGACGCCGGGTGGGCGCTGACTTGGTCGGGCCGGCGTGCCGCCGCGCTGGCCTCGCTCATCGCCGTCGCCGAGGAGGCATCGCGTGACCTGCCGGCCCTGGCCTGGGACGCCCTGGCGAACGCAGCCACCGTCGCCTACCAGTCCGGAACGCCCGCCAGCCAGCAGGCCGTCAGCCGCACCCTGGACCTGCTGGAACGCCAAGACCCACTGCCCGCCGGCCGGGGCCCGCGCGTCGATGTCAACGTGCTGAAACTGCAGATACGCGCCAGCATCGACCCGGCCGGCAGCAGAGACCAGCTGATCCCCTACCTGCGCACGATCGCCGACGTGCCGCTTGACCGGCCGTCGTTGTGGGGAACAGGTTCGGCCGCGTTTCTCCGGGACGAAACCGACCTGGCGGTCCGGTTGCTGCAAGACGCCATGCAACGGCTCCGGGCGCCCGGCGTGCGAGGGACCAGTGGCACCGCCCTGACCGGGCTCGGGTGGGCCTACATCGACACCGGGCGGTGGGACGAGGCCCTAGACGCCGCCGCCGAGGCCGCCGGCCTAGCCGAGACGGACCACATGGACATCGTCGCCGCGTCCGCCGACGTGATCACCGCCACCGTCCTGGCCCTGCGCGGCGACTCCGCCGCGGCCCGCAGGCACGCCGACCGGGCGCTCGCCGCCGTCGATCCGGCCGAATGCGGGCTGGTGGCCGCCCGGGCCCGGCGGGCCCTCGGTATTGCCGCCCTCGCCGACGGCAGCCACCTCCATGCGCTCACCCAGCTCCGCGGGCTGTTCAGCTAGGACGGCACGCCGCTGCACAACTACCTGGGGGTGGCCGATCTCGCCGCCGCCGCGGTCCGCGCCGACCGGCGGATGGAAGAATCCGACGTCATCGAGCACGCGCTCAGCCATCTAGGCGGAACGGCTTCTCCCCGGCTCGAGCAGCTCATCGCCCGGGCCCGCGGCATCCTGGCCGACCCGGGTCAGGCCGGAGCCCATTTCGACAGAGGGCTCTCCGTTCCCGCGGGGGATCAGTGGCCATTTGAGCGGGCCCAGCTTCGCGTGGACTACGCCGAATGGCGGCGGCGGCGGCGGATCAACGACGCCAAGCTCGTCCTGACGCAGGCCCTGGGTACCTTCCGGCGGCTGGGTGCCCGGTCATGGGCGCAGCGCACCGAGGCAGAGCTCAGAGCGTGCGGGGTGGCGGTCGGCGGCGCGCCTGGCGAACCCGATGCCTTGTGGGAGCTGACCCCCCAGCAACGCCAGATCGTCCGGCTGGCCAGCGACGGCCTGACTAACCGCGAGATCGGCGACCGGCTCTTCCTGTCACCGCGCACGGTCAGCTCGCACCTGTACCGGTCCTACCCCAAGCTCGGGGTCGCCGACCGCCACCAGCTACGCGACGTTATCGCCCGCGCCAGCACGCCACCCGCACACAAAGGCACGGGAAGCGAGACGCTTCCCTAGGACCGGCTTCGGGGCGCAAGGCCTCCGGTGGAGCACTGGCCGGATGGCACCGGGGCTTGGGGGCTGTGTCGCGTGTGAACTGAGTCATGACTCCAAGGTTCCTCGGGGACGGCGGCCGACGGTATCCGCCTCATGACTGCCCTCTTGACCCGCCGCGGCTACCTGGTCTTTCAGGCAGGCAGGACCGGCAGTACCGGCACGCTGACCGCGATAGGCATCCGCGATGTGCAGTCACGCGGCGGATACCCAGGCGGGCCCGGCGCCGTCCATGGTTGACGTATTCAGCCGAAGGGACACGACATGGACGAACAGCGAGACCTCGAGGGCCTGAGCGCTCTGGTCACCGGCGCGACCTCCGGCATCGGCAGGGCAGCGGCCGAAGAACTGGGCCGGCGCGGCGCCGAAGTCATCGTGCACGGACGCGACAGCGCCCGCGGCGCAGCGGTAGCCGACACCATCACCAGCGAGGGCGGCAAGGCCCGCTTCGCCGCCGCCGACCTCAGCGACCCAGCCCGGCTCGACGACCTCGCCAAGCAGGCCGGCACGGTCGACATACTGGTCAACAACGCCGGGATCTCCTGGCCCGGGCCGACCGCGGACCTCGACGTGGCCACCTTCGACCGGCTTTTCGCCGCCAACGTCCGGGCACCGTACTTCCTGGTCGCCGCGCTGGCTCCGAAGATGGCCGCCCGGGGCAGCGGCAGCATCATCAACATTGGCAGCATGGCCGGCCAGATCGGCATGCCCGGGCTCGCCGCCTACAGCGGCACCAAGGGCGCACTAGCATCGATGACCCGTTCCTGGGCGGCCGAGTTCAGCCCCGCCGGAGTCCGGGTCAATGCTGTCGCCGTCGGGCCCGTCTACACGCCCATCCAGCCGTCCGAAGTCGCCGAGGCCATCGGCGCTACCACCATCATGGCGCGGGTCGCCCAGCCTGACGAGATCGCCAGCGTGATCGCCTTCCTCGCCTCACCCAAGGCCAGCTACATCACCGGCGCGGTGGTCGCCGCCGACGGCGGCCGAACCGCCATCTGACCTGAGGACCGGTGAAGGGCGCCTTTCGTCGGAGGGATCGCCGTGATCATCTTTGAGCAGGTGACGAAGCGTTACCCGGGCGGTACCGTCGCGGTCGATGATCTCAGCCTGGAGGTTCCCGACGGGAAGATCATGATCCTGGTCGGGCCCAGCGGCTGCGGCAAGACGACTACCCTGCGCATGGTCAACCGGCTGGTCGAGCCGACCGCGGGCCGGATCCTGCTGGACGGGCGCGACGTGGCGCAGGCCCAACCTGCAGCGTTGCGGCGAGGCATCGGCTACGTGATCCAGCAGAGCGGGCTGTTCCCGCACCGGACCGTCGAGGACAACATCGCCACCGTCCCGCTGCTGAACGGCTGGCGCCGGGCGAGGGCCCGCGCTCGGGCTCGGGAGCTGATGGAGCTGGTCGGCCTGGACGCGGCCCTGGCGCGCCGCTACCCGCAGCAGCTGTCCGGCGGGCAGCAGCAGCGGGTCGGCGTGGCGCGGGCGCTTGCCGCCGACCCGCCGGTACTGCTGATGGACGAACCGTTCAGCGCGGTCGACCCGATCGTCAGGTCCTCGCTGCAAGACGAGCTGATCAGGCTGCAGGCCGGGCTGCGCAAGACCGTCGTGATGGTCACGCACGACGTGGAGGAGGCGATCAAGGTCGGGGACCTGGTAGCGGTGTACCGCCCCGGCGGGCACCTGGCCCAGGTCGACACGCCGGAGCGGCTGCTGGCCTTCCCCGCGGATGACTATGTGGAGAGCTTTATCGGATTCGACCGCGGGATCCGGCGGCTTTCCTTCTTTCCCGCCCGCGGTCTGGAACTGGACCTGGAGGCGGTGCTCGGGGAGCAGACCACCGTCGCCGAGGCGCAGCAGGCCGCCAATCGCGCCGGCCAGCCGTGGATCCTGGTCATTGACTCCGAACGGAAGCCCCTCGGCTGGGCTGCCACTGCCCAGCTCGAGCTGCTTCCGGGGGAAGGTGCGCTGTCCGGCGTCCCGCTGACCGGGTACGGCCACACGTTCCGGCCGGACGCCGACTCGCTACGCGCCGCGCTCGACGCGACCGTGCTGTCGCGAACCGGCCGGGCGATCGGCGTCGATGAACAAGGCAGGGTACTCGGCGTAACCTCCTTCGACCGGCTGCGCACCGCGATCCACGCCGCCGACGAGGCGGCCCCAGAGGCGGCGGCTGCTAATGGCCGCCCGGCGCCCGCGGAGATGCAGGCGTGATGGTCTGGTCCTGGATACCGGCCAACCTCGGGCTGATCGGGCAGCTCACCCGGCAGAACGCCTACATCGGGATCGTCTCGGCAGTCGCCGGCCTGGTTATCGCTGTTCCGCTCGGGATCGCCTCCGCGCGCTGGCGGTGGCTGTATCCGCCGGTGCTGTCGGCCGCCGACGTCATCTATGCGCTGCCCTCGCTGGCGCTGTTCGTCGTGCTGATCGCTTACACCGGGCTGTCGGATACCACCGTCATCATCCCGCTCACGCTGTTCTCGCTGGTAGTAATCCTGCCGAACGTGGTGGACGGCCTTCGCTCGGTGCCCGATGAAGTCCGCCAGGCCGCGACGGCGATGGGCTTCGGGCCGCTGCGCCGCCTGGCGCAGGTCGAGCTGCCGCTCGCCGTTCCGGTGATCATCGCCGGGATGCGGGTGGCCACGGTCTCGAGCATCAGCCTGGTCAGCGTGGGCCAGCTCATCGGCATCGGCGGCCTCGGGTACCTGTTTACCGACGGTCTGGACCGCGACTTTCCCACCGAGATCTACGTCGGCCTGATCCTGATCATCGTCCTGGCCCTGGCCTGTGACCTGCTGCTGGTGCTGGTGCGCCGCCTGCTGACCCCGTGGCAGCGCGACGGCCAGAGCGGGAGCGACACCGCGGCCAGGCTGGCCTCGCCAGCGGTGCAGGCCGAGCCGCCCCCGCGGGCAGGTCAGGCCCCGCTGCACAGGAGTGCGCCATGAGCTTCCTGATCTACGCATGGGACTGGCTGCGGCAGCCCGCGCAGTGGCACGGGGCCGGCGCCATCCCCGCGCGCATCCTGGAGCAACTCGGGTACAGCGCCCTGTCCCTGCTGATCGCGACGGTGATCGCGCTGCCGCTCGGCGTGGCGATCGGGCACACCGGCCGCGGCGCGTTCCTGGCGGTCAGCCTGACCAGCGCCTGGCGCTCCATCCCCACTCTCGGGCTGCTCGTGCTCTTGGTGGTGGCGCTCGGCTTCTCGGCCTTCACCTGGCTGATCCCGCTGGTCGTGCTCGGCATCCCGCCCATCTTGGTCAACTCCTACGAGGGGGTGGCCGGGGTCGATCCCGGCCTCAGGGACGCGGCCGCCGGCGTGGGCATGACCCGCTGGCAGCAGGTGCTGCAGGTCGAGGTACCGGTAGCGCTCCCGCTGATCATCGTCGGGTTGCGCACCGCAGCGATCTTCATCGTGTCAACGTCGACGATCGCCGCCTACATCGGCCTCGGCGGCCTGGGCCGCTACATATTCGACGGCCTGGCCAATAACAACTATGGCGAGGTCGCCGGAGGCGCCGTGCTCGTGGTCCTGCTCGCGCTCGCGGTGCTACTGCTATCTGCCCTGGTGCGGCGCCTGGCCGTGCCAGCCGGGCTCCGCGCGCAAGAGCGCCGTTCCCGGTAGCGGTTCCCTGGCGAGACGGAAGGAAGAGAACTCATGTACCTGACAACTCGATCATTGAAGCGGGGATACGCGGCCGGCCTGGCGCTCGCGGCCGGCATCGCGCTCGCCGCCTGCGGAAGTTCCGCCTCAGGCAATCCGCTCACGCCGGCCGCATCCAAGGGTTCCGTGATCGTCGGCTCCGCCAACTTCCCCGAGGATGAGCTGCTCGCACAGATCTACGCCACGGCGCTGACGGCCCAGGGCGTCAAGGTCACCGACCAGTTCAGCATCGGTGCCCGCGAGGTCTACTATCCCGAGATCGAGAAGGGCGCTATCACGATCATCCCGGAGTACAACGGCGCCCTGCTCACCACGGCCGTGGAGCCGTCCAGCACCGCAGCCACCACGGCGCAGGTGGACGCGCAGCTCAAGGCCAGCCTCCCGGCGTCGCTGGAGATCCTCAACCCGTCGCAGGCCCAGGACAAGGACTCGGTGACGGTCACCCAGGCGTTCGCGACGAGGCACCACCTCAGCTCGATAGCGCAACTCAAGCCGCTCGCGGCGAGCATGGTCTTCGGCGCCCCGCCCGAGTTCAAGACCCGAGCCGACGGGCAGGCCGGTCTGAGGGAACACTACGGGGTGGTGTTCAAGGGCTTCGACGCACTCGATGAATCCGGCCCGATCACGCTGAAAGCCCTGATGGACGGCCAGGTGCAGGCGGCGGACGTGTTCACCACCACGCCGCAGATCCTCACCGACCACCTGGTGTCACTGGCCGACCCGAAGTCGAACTTCGCCGCGCAGAACGTAGTTCCGCTGGTGTACAGGAAGGGTGTCAACATCACGATCGTGAACACTCTCGACGCGATCTCGGCCAGGCTGACCACAGCAGGCCTGCTCGAAATGGACAAAGCGATCATCGTGGATCACGCAAACTACTCGACGGTCGCCACCGCCTGGCTCAAAGCGGAGGGCCTGCCCTCCTGATCTGCCTGCCGTCCGGCCGCGCGTCCTCGGCCGGAACTCGCGGAAGGCCAGCACAAGCGAGCCGCACCCGCACAGCGGGAATCAGGCCGACGGAAGCCACACTGATAACTAATCCAACACTGATAACTCTAGCCACGCCCAACACACACTAAGGAGGCACACTATGCGCTCAGACATCGTCCCCGGCGGGTTGTTCCCCGATTACGAGCTGCGCGATCACAGCGGAATCAAACGCAAGCTCTCCGAGTTGCAGGGCGCCGATCCGATGGTCCTGGTCCTGTCGCGCGGCGCGTTCTGCCCGAAAGACCGCCTGCAGCACCGGCTGCTCGTTCAGATGGAGCCCGAACTGAAGGTCGCCTACACCAAGATCGTGACCATCTCCACCGACGCGATGATGGAGGCCAATGAGATGCGTGACGGTCTCGGTGCGCACTGGCCCTTCCTCATCGATCCCGAACGGACCGTGCAGCGCGACCTCGATATCGCCGAGTACACCGACCCGTACCACAATCCGATGATCCCGTACACCCTCGTGCTAGAGCCTGGCCTCGTCATCTACTCGGTCTATAACGGCTACTGGTACTGGGGGCGGCCAGCACCCGACCAGCTGCGCGCGGACCTGCGCGCTGTCACCGAGAAGGTACGCCCAGACTGGGACATCACCGCTCCTGGTCAGCGGGATGCGTGGGAGCGGGGTGACAAGAGCGCGTTCTGGCCCTACGGCGTGTCACTGCGAGAGGTCTTCGCCGCAGACCCGTCCGAGGGCTAGAAATCCCGCACCCCACTGGCGGCAACCGCGGGCGTCACGCGCGGACGCGGGCGGCGAGCCAAGTCAGCGCCCCCGGAGCGCTGTCGAGCACGGTGATGTGACCCGCGTCCGGGACGATACGCGGCTCGGCTGCCGGACAGCGGGCAGCGAGCCATTCACCGTGCGCGCACGGGACCATCTTGTCCTTCGCTCCGTGCATGATCAGGACCGGAACGCGGATGGCATCCGGGCGGAACCCCCACGGCCGGGTGCCGGCGAGGGTGTCCTCGAGGAATCCCTCGTTACCCTGCTCCATAGCCTGGCCAGCCACGCCTGCCAGCCATGACCAGCTGCCGCCGAGGGCAGCCATGTCGGCCTCGGTGAAGAAGGCACCCATGTCCTCGGGCTCGGCCTCGGCCCAATGCGCCTCGAGCGCCGCGCGCCCGCCCGCCGCCGCCCGGTTCTCCGCCGCGATGCCCGGCGACGAGCCCGCGAACCAGTCCAGCCCGTCTGCGTCGAACGGCGCCGGCGCGGACACGCTCACCGCGGCGATGACACGCTCAGGCAGCAGTGCGGCGCAGGCCAGCGCGTGCGGGCCGCCGCCGGAATGGCCGAGCACGGCGAACCGGCCGATGCCGAACGCGTCCGCGATCGCGGCCACGTCCGCAGCCGCCGACGCGACAGTCCGGCCGTCGTGCGGACCTGAGCCGCCGTACCCGGGCCGGTCGTAGGAGACCCAGTGCAGGCCGTTCGCCTCGGCGGCCACGAACAGCGGTTCAGGCGGCGAGCCGATGTTGGGTGAGCCATGGAGCCAGAACACCGCGACCGCCGAGCCCGGGGCGCCAGGGCCGCTGGCGATCCCGTCGGCACGGGTGTCGTAGACGTGCAGGGTCCGGCCGTCGGCTAGGCGGATGTCAGCCTCGGTGACCATGCTCGCCACCCTACGGCGCACGTCCGTCAAGAGGCCGATCGTCGGTCACATCGGCCCCGCAAAGGGCGGACACGCGGCGCGCGCCGCTGGCCAGCGCCCGCTGCATGCTCGATGAGGCGGTCGGCCGAGGGCTGCGACGGCCACTCCCGGATAACACTGCAAGCTTCGCAACCTGCCTATCCGCGCGTGAACCGGCTCGGCAAGGAAGCCTGACGGAAGAGGTCACCCGCCGAGCCGTATCCGCAGCGGCCTTATTCGCCTGTCACCCCGTCGAGGCGTTCGCGCAGCAGATCGGCATGGCCCAGGTGCCTGGCGTACTCCTTGATCAGGTAGAGGTAGAACCAGCGCAGCGTGTGCGAATTCCTCTTGCCGAAGGTGTCGTCGAGTTGGTGAGCGGCCATGATCTGCCGGGTCCGGGCGCAGTGCGCGCGGAACGTCTCCAGGTCCGCGGCGGCCCCGGCGGCGGTGACGGCCTCGAAGTCGCCTGCTTCGTTCTCGTCGGTGCAGTACAGCCAGCTAATGCCCCAGTCGGCCAGCCGGTGCCCGTAGACCCGCTCCATTTCCGTCATGTGCCTGACCAGGCCGATGAGCGACATCGGCGACGGCTCGCACGATCTGGTGATGAGCTGCTGGCCGGTCAGGCCGTCGCACTTGGCCAGCAGCGTGGCCCGGTAGTAGTCCAGCCAGCCATCGAGCAGGCTCCGTTCGTCGCTCAAGCCTTCGGGCATGGTCCGCTCGGTCATCTATGCCTCCTGCCGGCACCCAGTCCGCATCATGCCATTGGCGCAACTGCCCGGAAGCCGCTCAATCCGTCTTTTGCTAGGCGCCCGGCCCGGAGTCCGGTCCTGGCCGCTGGACCGAACGACACCGATGTTCCATCGGTGCTGCTGTGACGACACCTATGTTCCTGTGAGTCTTGGCGTGTCGGGAACGCGCCCGAGGTCGCGGACGGTAGCCTGTTCGGCGCCTGGGAAACCCCTGCAAGCAGAGGCATGAGAGAGCGAGCCGGCCAGGGACCACAGCGTGCGTCGGTCAGACAGTGACCCGGCTCCAGCTGGTGCCTCCGTTGCGGGTTATCCACAAATAGCCGTTGGTGCCGAGGGCCACGCCTTGGGTGTTCGTTTCGAACCCGACCAGGGAGAAACCGTGCCCGCGGTCGATCAGCGAGACTTGCCAGCCGTGCCCGGTGAGCTTGTACAGGTCCGGCCCGAAGTTCCAGGCGAACCGTTCGCCGACGACGGCGGTCACGCCCTGCGGCGGCTGTGGCGGCGGCGGGTTGCCGACACTCCAGCTACTGCCCTGGTTGACGGACTCGTAGGCCAGCTGGGTCTGCGCCGGCGGGCTGGGCTGGTTGTCCATGACGTCGCAGACCAGGTAGACCTGACCGTCGGTGGACACCCCGAGCGGGGCGAACGGCACGTAGGTCTGATCCCGCACGCACGGCAGCGATTCGTGGCGGACCGGCCGGGTGCCGACGAACACATCCAGGGACGGGGCGATCGGCCCAGCGCCCTGCTGGCCGACGACGTAGGCGACGTCGCCGTGAACGGTGAGGGTCGCGGAGCGGTTCGGTGTGAGGCCGAGGTTCGTCCAGGCGGTGCTGCCAACCGGGGTCCGCCAGATGTTCGGGTAGGGCTGCGCGCCGGCAATTGACCACACCCAGCCGGCGGCGGTTTCGAGCGAGAGCACCTGGGTCAGCCCGCCCGGTTGCCAGGAGGCGGCGCCGTCGGTGGTGATCCAGAGCGACCCAGCGGTGCTCCAGGCGTATCCGACCTCCGGGGAGGCGAACCGGATGTGCGCCGCGCCAGCGGGCGGGCCAGGCAGCCGGGTCCAACGGGCGCCGCCGTCGGTCGTGGTGACCAGCTCGCCGCGCCCAAGCGCCCAGCCTTGACCGGCGGAGACGAAGCTCACGTCCTGTACGTCGATCGGGTCGGCGGCCTGCGTGCTCGGGGGCGCCGGGGTCGGCGGGCTGGTGGCTGCGGTGGCAGAGGAGCTCGCGGTGACCGGGGCCGTCGGGGCGGTCGAGGACGGCACAGAGCCGGGCTTGGACGACCCGCAGCCCGCGAGTGCGACGAGTGCGACGAGCGCCGCGGCGGCCACCGGGAAACGCTTGTACATATCCCCCGAGACGCCGAAGTCCTCCACCTGGTTGCCGTAGCAGGTCAACTTCAGGATGCAGGCGGCGACGTGTTAACGGCAGCCGTCCTGGCCGCCGATGGCGCGGTGCTGGGCCAGGTGGAGGCGGGTGCCAAGACCAACGAGATCCCCGTGTTCTCCGCGCTGCTGGGCCGCCTGGACATCGCCGATGCGGTCATCACCGCCGATGCTCTGCACGCCCAGCGCGAGCACGCCACCTTCCTGGCCAGGCGCGGCGCGCACTACCTGCTGATCGTCAAGCGCAACCAGCCCAGCCTGCACACCCAGCTTGCCGCCCTGCCCTGGCGCGACGTGCCGAAAGCGTATGACAAGCGGGAACGCGGCCACGGCCGCACCGAACGGCGAACCCTCAAAGTCACCTCGGTAGCCGCTGGCCTGGCCTTCCCCCACGCTGCCCAGGCCATCCAGATCACACGCCGCCGCACGGTG
>Ga0210405_10006374_pt1 | contig 10547 bp, 8 predicted proteins | sample IncBWH11MmetaG_FD_155492 | JGI IMG/M metagenome (GOLD analysis project Ga0210405, IMG submission 155492) | Forest soil microbial communities from Barre Woods Harvard Forest LTER site, Petersham, Massachusetts, United States - Inc-BW-H-11-M | ecosystem: Environmental > Terrestrial > Soil >... | reverse complement strand
CTGATGGAATTCGTGGACGGTGTGGTCATCAGTGACGCCGCAGCGTCACGCGCGCTTCCCGCCCCCGCACGCCACAGCGCGGGGATAGCGTTGCCCGAGACGCTCGGCCGGATCCATGCGGTGGACTTGCGCGCCGTGAACCTCACTGAGCTGGCCAGCCACTCGCCCTACGCGCAGCGTCAGCTCAAACGCTGGTCTAGCCAGTGGGAACAATCCAAGACACGCGAACTAGCGGACCTCGAACTGCTCACCGACCGGCTCCGGGCCGCGGTTCCGCCCGCACGCGAGCTGACGCTGGTCCACGGCGACTTGCATCTACGCAACATCGTGGTGTCCGCCACTCACGGCGAGATCCTGGCCGCCCTGGACTGGGAACTCGCCACCCTGGGCGACCCGATCGCCGATCTGGGCACCACGCTGGCGTATTGGCCAGAAGACGGCGAAACGATCCTGCCTGAGTTCCGCGACCTGCTGTTATCGGGCTATCCCCGCCGCGCCGATTTGGTCGAACGGTACTGTCTCACCACACATCGCGACCTCACCGACGCCGAACTAGGCTTCTGGCATGCCCTGGCGCTGTGGAAGATCGCGATCATCGCCGAAGGCATCCTGCGCCGCGCGCAACAGGATCCACGCAACCGCGCCGCATCCGGCATGCCCGTCCAGGAGACCGTGACCGATCTCGTCGCGCTGGCGCATGACATCGCCAACCGCGCCGGAATCTAGCCGCCTGAGCCAACCCAGGCAGGACAAGTGAGCACCCTCGGTCGCAACGACAGTGCGGACATCAGTAGCTATGTCGCGCAGGCGGCTGAACGGATGCATGAGCGACTGGCGGAGGTGTCGTCGTTCATTCGCCGGTCCCTCGAGGACGAGATACCCGAACTGCGCGGTGATGCGGGGCTCATGGAACTGCATGGCGCCAGCGTCGAGGGAAACGTCGACACTCTCCTGCGCGCGCTGCGATACGACATTGCGGTGGAGCGCGTCGAAGCGCCGACTGCAGCGCTCGAGTTCGCGCGACGGCTGGCACAACACGACGTCCCCGTGAACGCCCTTGTCCGCGCGTACCGGCTGGGTCAGCGCCGCATGAACGAGCTCGTATTCCGCGAAGTCCGCGCGCTCGACGTCGCCACATCAGTCCGGCTGCCGGTGCTTGAGGCGATCACCGCAACGCTGTTCGAGTACATCGACTGGATTTCCGGGCAAGTTGTCGCGGTGTATGAAGAGGAGCGGGAACGGTGGCTGGAAAACCAGAACAGCCTTCGAGGTCTGCGCGTCCGAGAACTGTTGACAACCACAGAGACCATCGACATCGATAGCGCGACCACGTCGATCCAGTACCCACTGCGGTGGCACCACCTGGCCGTGGTGATGTGGTACCCGGAACGCAGCGGTGCAGGCGATGAACTCTCACGGCTTCAACGCTTTCTGCGGGACCTCGCCCAAGCGGCGAACGCAGGCGCGACCCCGCTATTTGTGGCCGCGGATCAAACCAGCGGATGGGCATGGCTGCCCTATCGGTCGACGCCTTCGGATGCGGTTGAAAAGGTCCGCCACTTCGCCTGGGGGCAGCCCAATTCTCCAAGCCTGGCGATCGGCGCGGCCCTTCCCGGCGTCGAGGGATTCCGCCGCTCGCACCGCCAGGCGGAGGCGGCCCGCGGAGTGGCCATCGGCGGCGGGCAGTCTGTGCCCACCGTGATATCTGCGACGGACCCCGGTTTGTCGGCGGCTGCGCTGCTCTGCGGTGACATCAACGACGCGCGGGAGTGGGTGACCGAAGTGCTCGGGAACCTCGCGGCCGACAACGAAAACGATGCTCGCCTGCGCGAGACGCTGAGGGTCTTCCTGCGCTGCGGCGCCAGCTACAAACTTGCCGGCCAGGAGCTTGACCTGCATTTCAATAGCGTGAAATATCGGGTGAATCGCGCGGTCGTCCGACGTGGCCGCCCTATCACCGAAGACCGCCTCGACGTCGAAATGGCGTTGCTGGCGACCCAGTGGTTCGACGCGGCGGTCCTGCAACCGAGTAAGCGCCCATGAATTTGTCGGCTGAGTCGCCGCTTCCGCGGCCACCTCGAGCGTTCGGCAGGGGGATTTTCTCACTCGTTGGGGCTATTTAGCCGCCGACCCGATTGACGTCTGCAACGGGCTCCGTGGACGCTTATGCCAGCGGATGAGTTACAGCTCAACGCATTCGACGAAATCAGATCGAGTTAATGGAAAGGCGAGAAATGCAAGCATTGGACACGCTGGTTCGCGAATACGCGATTAGCAGCGATGACTTCCGATTGGCGATGCGCCGGTTGGCTGGTGGGGTCAGCATCATCTCCGCTGCCGGCCCGGATGGCCCGTTGGGGGTGACGGCGACCGCGGTGGTGTCGCTGACGGCGGATCCGCCCAGCGTCCTGTGCTGCTTGAACCGTTCCCTGGAGTTGGAGACGATGGTCAAGGAGACCGGCAGGTTCGGGGTGAACATGCTGCGCGCCGATCATCAGGATCTGGCCGAGCGCTTCGCCGGCATGCACGGCGTGCGCGGATCGGCGAAGTTCGAGCAAGGGAATTGGGAAATTCTTCCCACCGATGTTCCCGCGCTGTCTGACAGCCTGGTGGCCTTCGATTGCCGCGTCGATAGCGTCCTCGAGGTCGGGACGCACTCGGTTTTCGTCGGCCTGATCGATGACGTCTTCTTCGGTGAGTCCGGTGACCCGTTGGTGTACTGCAACGGCACCTTCTCCAGCCTGAATCCACTGTGAAAACCAGTGTCGGGTCGTTTTTGAGTGATTTCGGGATAAGGAATTTGTGATGACTTCTGTACTGATTGTGGTCTCTGCTGCGGACCGTTGGACACTCAACGACGGCAGTAGCCATCCCAGCGGCTATTGGGCCGAGGAACTCGCCGAGCCCCACCGCATTTTTGCGGCCGCGGGCTGGGACATCACCCTCGCCACTCCCGGTGGCGTGGCGCCGACGATCGACCGGCTCAGCCTGGGACTGGCCGGTGGGTTGCCGACCAAGACCCGCGCGGTGGCTGACTACCTGCGCCGACACGAATCGGCGCTCGCCCACCCGAAGGCGCTGGCCGATATCGATCCGAGCGACTACGACGTGGTGTTCTATCCCGGCGGTCACGGCCCGATGGAGGATTTGGCTGTCGACGCCGATTCGGGCCAGATCCTCACGGCGGTACTGGACTCCGGTAGGCCGCTGGCCCTGCTTTGCCATGCGCCCGCGGCCACCCTGGCGGCGCGGCGCGAGGACGGGACATGGCCGTTTGACGGCTATCGGATGACGGCGCTGTCTAACACCGAGGAGCGACTCAACCGGTTTGCCCGCAAGGCCAAGTGGCTGCTGCAGGACCGCCTGGTGGAGTCCGGAGCGATCTACCGCAAAGGCCGGCTACCGTTGCGGCCCTTCCTGGTGATCGACCGCAACCTCTACACCGGACAAAACCCGGCGTCCTCGGCGATGCTGGCCCACAAACTGGTGACCGATCAGGGTTCACCGGCACTGCACGTCTCGGTCAGCCGGGTGATCCCAGCCGATCCGCTGACCGTTCATGACGCCCTCAGCGATATCACCACCATTGGGCAACGCAGCCCCGAAACCCACGCCGCCAAGTGGATCACCCCCGGCAAGAAATTCAAGGGCTACAACCACATCGGCCCGCTGTACCGGTGGAGCACGGTGTGCACGGTCACCGAAGACGCGCCCGGACACACCTTCGCCTTCGAGGTCGCCTGGCCATCGAAGACCTCGTGGCGCTACGACCTCACCGCTCTCGACGACGCTACCGAGGTCACCTTGACGATGACCAAGAACCAACCCCAGGCCGCGCCGGTGGTGGCGATTCAACGAATGGTCGGCGTCCACGACCGCGCACAACACCTACGCACGGGAATGGACCAAACGCTAAAACGCCTGGCCCAACAGGTGCAGAAGGCCAATCCGCGCCCCGCCACACGGACCAAATAGCCAGGCGCCAGACAAATGCCCAATCTGGGTTTGTACCTGACCGAGTCGGCGGACAGGTATCCGGACGCCGCGGCTCTGCGCTGCGACGGGGTGACCACCACCTATTCACAGCTGGCCGATAGCGTCTGTCGCTTTGCGGAATTCCTGGTCCGCCAAGGCATTACGCCCGGCGACCGAGTTGGGGTTATGCTGCCCAACCGGCCTGAGTTTGTGGTGGTGTTTCACAGCGTGCTGCATGAGGGCGCGGTTGTAGTGCCGATGAACCCCCTTCAAAGCACCCGGGAAGTCGCGTTCTTCCTGTCCAACACCGGCGCGAAGATGCTGTTCTTCGCGCCCGACTGCGCCGCTGCCGCAACTGCCGGTGCGCTAGCCGCAGGCGTGCGCGCTGTCGCCATCGACCCCGACGCCATCGTGGAGCTAACGGCCGGCGTTGCCGGATTCCGACGGCCGCTGCCCCGGGCCGCCGACGACAACGCGGTCATCCTGCATACTTCCGGCACGACCGGCGTGCCCAAGGGCGCCCAGCTCACCCACGCCAACCTTTCTCGCAATCAGGCGGTCGTGGCCGGTAGCCTGCTGGACCTCGAGCCCGACGACGTGGTTATGGGATGTCTGCCGCTGTTTCACGTTTTCGGCATGACCTGCGGTCTGCTCGCTGCCATGTCCGTGGGTGCGACGTTGGCGCTACTGCCCCGGTTCGACCCCGGAGACGCGCTGAGAATGATTGCAGCCGAACGGGTCACAGTTTTCCAGGGTGTCCCGACCATGTACGTGGCGATGCTGGCCGCGGCTGACCGCTGCGACGTCGATGTCAGTACATTGCGGGTCTGCGTATCCGGCGGTGCGGCGATGCCCGTCGAGGTGCTGCGCGCCTTCGAGGACCGCTTCGGCTGCACGGTGCTGGAGGGCTACGGCCTGTCGGAAACGTCGCCGGCGGTGTGCTTCAACCATCCCGACAGGGTGCGCAAGGTCGGATCCATCGGCACGCCCATCGACGGCGTGCAGGTACGGATAGTCGACGAGAACGGCAACAACGCCCCGGTGGGCACTCCCGGCGAAATTCAGGTCCGTGGCCACAACGTCATGAAGGGTTATTGGAACCTGCCCGACGCGACGGAAGCGACTATCAAGGATGGCTGGTTATGCACCGGTGACATCGGTCGCGTCGATGACGATGGTTTCTACTACATCGTCGACCGCAAGAAAGATCTCATCATCCGTGGCGGATACAACGTGTACCCGCGCGAGGTTGAGGACGCGCTGCACGAGCATCCCGCCATCGCCCAGGCGGTGGTGATCGGCATGCCCCACGACTCGCTCGGTGAAGAGGTTTGTGCCGCGGTGGTTTTGAAGCGCGGCGCATCGGCCGACGCTGCGGAGTTACGTGACTTCGTTAAGCATCGGGTTGCCGCCTACAAATACCCCCGCCGGATCTGGTTTGTGGACAGCCTTCCAACCGGTCCGACCGGAAAGGTGCTGCGCCGCGAGGTCCAACCACCGGTTGAGGACGGCTGACCAATGGTCCGTCACCAACCTTGCCCGCCAAAGGAAGAGGCGATTTTCTCACCCTTTGTGGTCATCTTGTCGCCGAATCGATTGACTGGCGCGCAATCCAGGAACAGGCTGATGCCTGCAAATGCGTTATTGCTCAATGCAATCCCGCAACGCCAAAACCGATGACCGAGAGGGGCAAAGATGCAAACATCGGACGGTACCGTGCGTGGACCCGATTTGGCCCGGCGGATCGCAGTCCGCGATTTTCTGAACACGGCCATCCCCGGCCGTGGCATCTGCGTCTACGATTCGGCAGTCGTCGCGGGTAACGGGATCGGCGCTCTGGCGTTCGCCGGCTGGCTTGCCCAAAGCCCGCTGTTCGAAGGCAAGGTCACTGTCGTTGCACCCCCCGTTGTCGAGTCGCGGCGGCTGATCAACGGTGTAACCCTGCGCGGCCGCGGGATCGACTTCATGAGCTCGGCGTTGAACACGACACTGGATGACATTCTCGAGGTGATGTCCGGATCTGCCGTCGCGCCCCCGGTCGCGTATCGTCAGGCCGCAGCAATGGCCTTTCAGCAAGGGCGGTCGTGGCGATTCAGCAGGCGCGGTCAATGGCAGAACGGATTGTCGGGCAACCGACCGATTTCCTATGGTCTGCGCAACAGCCGGGTGGTTGGCGGCATGCGTGAACTGGCTTCAAAGCTGCCGATCGAGTTCGTGGACGAGCGAGTCGAGTCCGCCGCGCACCTGCGCAGCTTCGGGGCGGGGCGGCATCCGTTGCTCGTCAACGCCACCACCGTGCCCACGTTGATCGGTGGTGAAGCCACGGCACCTAAGCGGATGGTACTGGGCGCGCAGGTCCCGTTTATCCTGTCGGAGCGCGGCGTGAGCTATCCGCTCGAAGCCGAGACCGCGTTCGCGCCTGTGGTGCGCCGCGCGGGAACGATCGACGTCGGGTACTTCACCCCCTTCCGTGATCCATTGTCGCCACGGTCCAGTTGGTACGGGATCTATGCCCGTGTCGTCGACCGCGACGCCGCGTACAACAAAGATGCCGAGCAGCGGGTCATGACCGAGCAGCTCTTCGGCGTCGGCGAGGCAATGGGGCTGACGCCCGACGACCCCGACGAGACCCTCGGCCTCGCCCTGGTGCCGGCCGCATCGTGGGGCTCCGTGGCGCCCTCGGCACCGGGCACGCTGGAACTCAAACGCCACTACTCGGGTGGTGCGCCTGTGTTCTACGCCGACGGCATGGTGATGAGTCTTGTCGGCGGCGTTGTCGGGGCCGAAGCGGTGATCCGCGGCGTGAACCCCGACGACGCTATCCGCCGCGCTGTGCGGCCCTGGCGCCGCCACAACCTGCTGTGGTTTCTCGAGACCAACAAGATGCCAATCGTGTCCGAGATGCTTCTCCGCGCAAGCCCGGCAGCTGCGATGGCATACCCCCACACGGCCGGACTGAACCTATGGGCCTCGGCCGCTTGACATTTGCTCCCGCGGTGAGGGTGGTGCCAGCAGTCACAGCCCGGCCCTCGACGACGGCACTATCCATTCCACCGGCTAATGGGCCGAGGAGGTCCATAATGATGTCCGTAATGTGCGCGGAGTTGTTAGCGCAGGCGCATATCGACGCGGTGCCCCGCAGCACGCGCCTGGCCGAACACCTTGCCGTGCATACGCCGAGGAGGAGCGATGCCGGTTGATCTCTGGTCGACTTCCGGCCGGAGGCAGACGCGAGACACCTGGGAGTCCGCGGCCGCAGCCCTGGTCCGTCGCTACCAACGCGCGTTCGCCAACGCGGCCAACTTGCAGCCGGTTCATCGACTCGACGGCGTCGATTTCCAGAGGGACCGATTCCTTAACGACGTGGGCACCCGCGCGGATGAACTCCACGGCCAACTGCTTCGCGCGATGCGTGAGCGCGCCACCTCCGGCGACACACGGGAGCTGGCAAGGTTGTGTGAAGTCGCCATCGAACTTCAAGACATTAGGTCCGACCATCGTCAGGCCGTCAACGACGAGCGTCTGCACATGCTCACCACCAGCCAAGAGGTGGGCGCACGGCTATCCCCCACAGCGGGGGTCAAGACCCTGCTCGAGCGCGTGGCCACGACGATGTGCGATCTCCCCGGACTCGAGCGGTTCATGGTGTTCAAGCGCGAGGGTGGGGTGCTGCGCGCAGCCGCCACCGTTTTCGCCGACCACGACGAGTGGGCCAAGGACTGCCAGGCCTTCTCGGCCAGCACGAGATACGATCTGGGGCCGAAACGTCCCGAGGCGCTGATCATTCGCCGCCGCTCCCCGGCGATCATCACCGACGCGCTGAACGACCCCGACGCGTTTCAGCCGATCGTGCAAAAGATGCGGGCGGCGAACTATGTCGGTGCGCCGGTGATCGCTTATGGCGAGGTCGTCGCGACGATACACGGTGATGCCTATTTCAGTGACCGCATGGTCGACGAGGTCGACCGCGACGTCATTGCCGCCTTCGCCGCCTCGTTGGGGCCGATCCTGGAACGGGCGATCCTAATCGAGCAATTGCAATTCCAGCAAAGGGTCGCCGAACAGCTCGCTCAGTCGGCAAGCGGCGTCCTGGGCGGCCTGGGCGGCGACATCCCGTTACTGGAATCCGATCAGCCGGCGTCGAAGGCGCCGTGGCAGAGTCGCAGCGAGGTCGTCTCCGATCTGACCCGACGCGAGTACGAGGTTCTGCAGCTGATGACCAAAGGGGCCACCAACCGAGAGATCGCGACGACGATCTTCCTGTCCGAGGAAACCGTAAAGTCGCATGTGAAACGCGTTCTGCAAAAGTTCGGCGTGGCGAACCGAGGGCAAGCGGTGGCAGCGTACTTGGAAAGTCTGGATAACCGTCCGGTGTCGAGTCGCGGCCATCTCGACGAGCGCAGCCTGGCGCCGCGCTCCTCCCGGACTGGCGGGCCGCGGGTCTAGCACTGGATTCCGGTCGTGGCAGATCAGTAGGCCAACGAGTTGCCGTCGAAGTTGTCGACGTTGAAGTTGACGTTCGTGCCGTAGGGCACTTGCGGGTCGCCTCCGGTCGACGGCGCGGGCGCAGGGTTAGGCGAAACAGGGTCGGCGACGACTGCATTCTCAAGCGTTGGTGCGCCTGTGGTGGCCGTGGCGGCGAGGGCGGCGGGCGCGAGGCTAATCGCCGCACCGATGGCGGCTGTGGCCAATAGCATTGCGATGTAGCGCGTTTTGGTCATCACTGGGGTTCCTCCTGGTTGCCGAGAAGCATTGCTTGGGCAGTGTCTAGTGTTGCGCCGCGGCGAGCCGGCGTCGTCGTCGGTAACACCCATTCCCGATGCTTGCCAGCCCGACGTGTCGACCCCCTGCTGCCCGGAAGTTCTGGTTCACCGTTTGTTGGCGATGTCCGATGACTGCCCGATGACGTCGTACCTTGTGACATCCTGTGCGCGTGTCCACCGCGGGTGGTCTGCGCAGACCGCCAGCGCCGCGCGGCGTCCGAATCTACGATTACGAAGCCAGACCTAACGTCGCACGGAGGAGCTTCGCCGAGGTGCCCAAGTCGCGCGGTGAGAACGGGCGCGACGTCGGCGAACGCGCTCGTACGGTCGGATGACGACCTGGTGAGCGCTCCGACCATCGACCCCGTCACCCCGACCAAGCCGACACCGCGAACCGGCTTGGCGAAGTGGATCCGCAGGTTGGCCATCCCGATCATCGTCGGCTGGATAACGCTCATCGCCCTGCTGAATGTCGCGGTGCCGCAGCTCGAAGTCGTTGGCCAGATGCGGTCGGTGTCGATGTCCCCCAAAGAGGCGCCGTCGGTGATTGCGATGACGCGCGTCGGCAAAGACTTCAAGGAGTTTGACTCCGACAGTTCGGCCATGATCGTGCTGGAGGGCGAACAGCCCCTCGGCGACGATGCGCACCGGTTCTACACCGACATGGTCAACAAGCTCAAGGCCGACACCACGCATGTCGAGCACGTTCAGGACTTCTGGGGCGATCCGCTGACCAGGGTCGGAGCACAGAGCCAGGACGGCAAAGCCGCGTACGTGCAGGTGTATCTCGCCGGCAATATGGGTGAGGCCCTCGCCAACGAGTCGGTCAAGGCGGTCCAAAAACTTGTTGTCGGGCTTTCTCCCCCGGCCGGGGTCAAGGTTTTCGTGACCGGAGGGTCGGCGCTGCAGGCCGACCAGCAGATCGCCGGCGACCGAAGCATCAGGATCATCGAGATGGTGACGATCGCGGTCATCATCGGGATGCTGCTGTTCTTCTACCGGTCGATTGCCACAGTCCTCATCGTGTTGGCGATGGTGGTGTTGGGGCTGTCAACGACGCGTGGTGTGGTGGCGTTCCTCGGCTACCACGATCTGATCGGGCTATCGACTTTCGCGACGCAGCTCCTGGTCACTCTCGCGATCGCCGCGACGACCGACTACGCAATCTTCCTCATCGGGCGCTACCAGGAAGCCCGCGCGATCGGCGAGGACAGGGAATCCGCCTACTACACGATGTTCCGGGGCACCGCCCATGTAGTGCTGGCCTCAGGCATGACGATCGCCGGCGCGACCTTCTGTTTGACGTTCACCCGACTGCCCTACTTCCAGACCCTGGGCGTCCCGCTCGCGGTCGGAATGGTTGTTGCGGTGTTCGCGGCGCTGACCTTGGGGCCCGCGGTGATCACCGTCGCCAGCCGCTTCGGACTACTGGAACCCAAGCGTGCCATGCGCATTCGTGGTTGGCGGCGATTAGGCGCCGCCGTGGTTCGATGGCCGTGGTTTTTCCTGCTCGCGACGACTGCGCTTGCCCTGGTCGGCCTGCTCACCCTGCCGGGCTACCAGCCCAATTACAACGACCGCCAATACCTTCCTCCGGACCTGCCGGCGAACGCGGGATACGCCGCGGCCGAACGACATTTTCCCGTCGCCCGGATGAATCCCGAAATGCTCCTCGTCGAAACTGATCGTGACCTGCGCAATTCGGCGGACTTCCTGGTGATCGAGCGGATCGCCAAGGCCGTCTCCCGGGTGCCCGGTGTCGGGAGGGTGCAGGCGATCACGCGTCCGGAAGGAAAACCCCTGAAGTAC
>Ga0210405_10006373_pt1 | contig 10549 bp, 10 predicted proteins | sample IncBWH11MmetaG_FD_155492 | JGI IMG/M metagenome (GOLD analysis project Ga0210405, IMG submission 155492) | Forest soil microbial communities from Barre Woods Harvard Forest LTER site, Petersham, Massachusetts, United States - Inc-BW-H-11-M | ecosystem: Environmental > Terrestrial > Soil >... | reverse complement strand
CGCTTTGCGCCAACAGTCACAAAAGCTTGGCAATCTGGTGGAGTGGATAGGTCCAGTTTTTGATACGGAAGCGCTCCATACCTATTACCGGCAATCCACAATATTCGCGTATCCCTCCCTGGCGGAACGTGGAGAAACTTTTGGCTTGGCACCATTGGAAGCCATGGCTGCGGGATGTCCCCCAGTTGTATCGGCACTGGAATGTTTTAAGGATTTCGTCAAGCCGGGCATCAATGGATGGACATTTGACCATTGCGCATCCGCAGGAGCGACCAACCTCACAGCTGCTTTGCGAAACGCGATAACCGCCGTCGATACGCTTCCTGGGATCCGTGACAGCGCCATGGAGACGGCGAGAGTATTTAGCCTGACAAGGGTGGCCGATCAATACCTGAAAGATTTTGAGGAGATCGTAGCCGCATGAACGAAATGACATCTACAGTGCACTCAATTGAGTCCCGGACGGCCTCACCCTGGACGTTCCCAGAGCGTCTACGCATATTACTTTGGAGCATCGTTTGGCCGGTTCTTTGCGCCTGGACGCCAAAACCTTTGAATGCCTGGCGGCTTATTTGGTTGCGCCTTTTCGGTTGCAAAATCGAAGGAACCCCATTTGTACATCAGCGGGCTCGAATTGAGATGCCTTGGCACATCACGCTTCATGACCAGAGTTGCGTTGGCGACCGTGCCAATCTCTATGCATTGGGTGAGATCGAGCTCGGCCGGAAGTGCGTGGTGGCCCAGGAAGTCTACCTTTGTACCGGGACGCACGACTTCAACGATCCCCATCTGTCCCTGGTTACTGCCAAAATAACTGTGGGTGACGATGCCTTTGTCGGAGCAAGAGCGTTCGTGCTTCCTGGCGTTCACATTGGCAACGGCGTCATTGTCGGTGCATGTTCCTTGGTTACGCGCAGTGTTAAGCCCTGGAGTGTAGTGGCTGGTTCTCCAGCAACGTTCTTGCGATCCCGTGTGCAGGGAAATTCGGAGACGCTTTGATCTCGATTGTCGTCCTTACAAAAAACGAAGAGCAGAATCTTCCGGGCTGCCTCGAATCCGTGCGCTGGTCGGATGACGTCCATGTATACGATTCGGGGAGCACGGACGATACCGCGGCTTTGGCGGCTTCCGCAGGGGCGCGGCTAACCACCCGACGCGCAGATGGCGACGGAGAACTTTTTGGCGGCGATGAGTCCGAACACAAGAACTGGGCGCTGCGAAATATTCCCTTTAAGCATCCTTGGGTGCTACATCTTGACGCCGACGAACGTGTAACGCCCGAGTTGGCGGCCAGTATTCTAAATGCGATCCGGAATCCTGGGGACAATGTTGCATTTCGAATTCGGCGCCGTGATTTCTGGGGAAAAACCTGGCTGAAGCATGCTGTCAATTCTTCTTATTATATTCGGCTGTTTCGCCCGGAAAAGATGCGTTACAAGCGGCGAATTAATCCAGTCTCGGTTCCGCTTGGCCCGGTGGGAGAATTGCGTGGTTACCTGGATCATTATCCTTTCACACGTGGGATGAGCCACTGGCTGGAACGCCACAATTCTTACAGTTCACTGGAAGCGCGACAAATTCAAGAAAACCACGAAATGCACCGCGACTTCAGCGTCATGCAGGCGTTCTTTGGCGATGACCATAACGTCCGGCGTTTCCATCAGAAAGAACTGTTTTACAGAATGCCGGCGCGCCCCCTTTTGAAGTTTCTCCTTCTTTATTGCGGGAAGAGGGGCTTTCTGGACGGACTAGCCGGTTTCAACTACGCCGTGCTTCAAAGTTTCTATGAATACATAATTGTGTTGAAGTCTCGCGAGCTTTTCGCTAAATCGGGCAACTCTTCCGAATCGGTTGTGGGTGGAAACGCCGTCCCAGTGGTTGCTGCAAAGCGACTTTACTCGGGCCAGGGTTCCAACGACTGAAATCACACGCCAATGAGTTTGACGCCACACACTTTTGCCCTTTCGCTGATGGACAACGACAGCGGAATTACACCCAATATTTCTTACCTTTCGAATCATCACTCTCGCGGGCCGGGACCCGAATCATTTCTAAACATAAAGGAGGAAATACATGAAAGTTAAAGGCCAACAAGTGGTTGTGTGCGGAGCGGGAGGCTTCATCGGTGGACATCTTGTAAACCACCTCCGGGCGTCCGGCGCGGCGCAGATTCGCGCTGTGGACATCAAGCCACTGAGCGAGTGGTACCAGCACACCGAAGGTACGGAGAATTTGTCGCTCGATCTGCAAGAGAAGAACAACTGCTACCTGGCGACGGAAGGTGTCGACGCCGTGTTTCAGCTTGCCGCTGATATGGGGGGAATGGGGTTCATTGAAAACAATCGCGCCCTCTGCATGCTCAGCGTGCTGACGAACACACACATGCTGGTGGCTGCAAAGGAGTCGGGCGTGAAGCGGTTTTTCTATTCTTCTTCGGCGTGCGTTTACAACGGCGAAAAGCAGACAAATCCGGACGTCGTGGCATTGAAGGAAGAGGACGCCTACCCGGCGCTCCCCGAAGATGGCTACGGCTGGGAAAAACTCTTCAGCGAGCGCATGTGCAGGCACTTCGAAGAGGATTTCGGCCTGCAGTGCCGCGTCGCGCGGTTTCACAATGTTTATGGCCCCTTGGGAACGTGGACTGGAGGCCGCGAAAAAGCGCCGGCGGCTATTTGCCGAAAAGTGCTGGAAGCCAAGCGTTCCGGCAGTCACGAAATCGAAATTTGGGGCGACGGACATCAGACGCGAAGTTTCATGTACATCGACGACTGCACCAAAGGCGTGCAAGACATTTTCGAAAGCGAAATTCACGAGCCGATCAATCTTGGTAGCAATGAGCTGGTAACCATCAACCAGCTCGTCGACATCGTCGAAGAATTTGCGGGCATCAAGCTCAAGCGAAAGTACAACCTCGGTGCTCCACGCGGTGTCAACGGCCGGAACAGCGACAACACGAAAATCAAACAGTATCTCAATTGGGAGCCTTCCATACGACTGAAAGACGGGATCGCGAAAACCTACTCGTGGATCGAAAGCGAAATGATGGTGCTTGCGAACAAATGACCGCCATCCAAAACTCTGTGCCTGAGAAATCGGAATTCCGACAGATTCTTGGCATCAAGTTCTTCGTAGGCAGCGCGCAGCAAGCGATTGATCTCGTCCGCAAGGGCGGCTTGCTCGTGGTCCCCGCTGCGCCTGCTCTGAAGACCCTTCCAGAGGATATGGCTTATCGCGAGGCTCTGCTTGAGGCAGATGTGGCCATAGCCGACAGTTCGCTTATGGTCCTGGTATGGAACTTCATGCAGAAAGACCGCATTCGGCGGCTCTCCGGGTTGGAATACCTGGTCGAACTCCTGGCACTTCCGGAAATTCGCGAGCCCGGCAGAACCTTCTGGATTATGGCTGGTAAAGAGAGCGCGGCGAAGAACACTGCGTGGCTGAACCAACAGGGAATCGAGATCTTGCCGGAAGATATCTATCTCGCTCCGATGTACGATTCGCAGATCGTGGATCACTCGTTGCTGGCTCAGATCCGCGAGCGCAAGCCCAGGCATATCATCGTCACCATTGGAGGAGGCACTCAAGAACGATTGGGCCTCTATCTAAAGCAGAATCTTGAGCGGTTACCGGCTATCCATTGCATTGGGGCAGCAATCGCATTTCTAAGTGGCGATCAGGTGGAGATCCCGATGTGGGCAGACAGGCTGTACCTAGGTTGGCTCTTTCGCTGCCTTTCGCAGCCCAAGCGATTTGTCCCGAGATATTGGTCAGCCCGCAAACTGGTCGGGCTCATGTTCAGGTACGGTGGTTTGCTTCCGACGGCAACCGTGAAGCAGACCTAGCGGAGAGTAGCAAACACTTGAGAAAATATTTCTTAAGCTGCGGATTCAAAACCAAGGAAGCGAGTGAGGTCTGTGCAATCAGGTAAGGCATTGAAGTCGATCGCTGACGGTGGCCTCCGGCGAAGACTGCTGAAGGGTGCGGGAGCAACGGCTCTTTCCCCCGTGATCAGCGCCATCGTCCAATTGGGTTCCGTTCCCTTGCTTCTGCATGCCTGGGGCGCGGCTACGTACGGAGACTGGCTGCTTTTGTCGGCGATTCCCAGTTATCTCACCTTCAGCGATTTGGGATTCGGCGACGCTTCCGGCAGCGACATGTCCATGCGAGTGGCGGCGGGCGATCGAGACGGGGCGCTGGAAACGTTTCAAAGTTCATGGATACTCGTGAGCGCTGTTTCACTTGTAGCGCTGCTTCTCGCGGCCATTGCAGCGTGGTGGTTTCCGTGGCAAGCGTGGCTGAAGTTGTCAGGAGTGTCGAACGTCGAGGCCGTCAGGGTGGTGATGCTGCTCGGCGCTTACGTCGCTGTCTCACAGCAAAACGGCATAATCGAAAGCGGGTACAGATCGGATGGGCATTTTGCCACGGGGACATTCTGGATCCTGATGCTGCGGCTTTCCGAAACGTTGGTAGCGACGATCGTCGCGCTCGCCGGCGGAACGCTCGTGGCTGTGGCAGCCACTTACCTGGTCGTACGTTGCGGCGGCACGATGGCTTACGCACTGTATATGCGCCAGTTGAGTCCATGGATTCGGTTCGGTTTCAGGCACGCCCGCTGGGGCACCATCAAGCGGATGGCGGCTCCCGCAATCGGATTCATGGCATTTCCACTCGGCTATGCGCTGACGCTGCAGGGTTTCACCGTGGTGATAGGGGCGAGGATGGGACCGATCGCCGTGGTTTCGTTTTCCACGTTGCGTACCCTCTCGCGGATGGTCCTGCAAGTGATTACGGTTATGAAGCATGCGCTCTGGCCAGAATTGTCCCGGGCTTTCGGCAAAGGCAACGTAGACCTTGCGCGTATCCTGCACCGCCAGGCCTGGCGAGCGACGCTCGGCTTGTCTTTATTCGGCGGCCTATCGCTGTGGATCGTGGGCCCGACCATTTACGGAGTGTGGCTGCGCCACGGCATTCCATTTGATGCGGCATGCTTTCATGTTCTGCTGGCTGTCGTTGTGGTTAGTTCGCTTTGGGAGCTAAGCGCGGTGATCCCGATGTCGACGAACGGGCACTTTCGAATCGCCATGATCTATTCGGCAGTCGCTTTGGCCTCTTTAGGATTGGCTTGGATGCTCATCCCTTTGCTGGGCACAGTCGGAGCGGCAGTTGCGCTTTTGGCAGGAGACGGATTGATGAGTTTGTTCGTATTGCGAGCGGCCTTGGCACACACTGGAGATGATTGGCAGAATTTCGTGGGCGCGCTCTTTGTAATGCCGCGTTTCCGGCAAATGCGCTTATCGGCCCGGTAAGACCATATCAGTTCCACCCGCCGCGCGGAGAAGTCGAAGTGCAAACATCGCTTCATGAGTGGATTTCGGAGTATCGCTAATATATGAACATAGTTTTATCTACCATAGGAAAATTTCACACGTTTGATCTGGCCCGGCAGCTTCACAAGCGCGGCGCCTTGAAAACGATTTATTCGGGCTATCCGTCATTCAAGCTGAAAGAAGAAAGTCTGCCGAAGCAAAGCGTAAAAACGTTTCCCTATCTGCATGCTCCTTATATGCGTTTTGCTCCGCGATACACACCCGCAAGGTTTCTTTGGGAGTGGCAGGATCGGGTTTGGTTCGATCGCTTTGTGGCGGGTCAATTGCCAGAATGTGACGTCTTTTGTGGCCTTTCCGGAAGTGGTTTGTATTCAGGACGACGCGCGAAATCCCGCGGGGCCAAGTATGTTTGCGATCGAGGCTCAGCGCACATTCGAGTTCAGGATCGAATCCTACGCGAGGAATTTGAACTGCAAGGAATTCCTTATCCCGGCATCGATCCACGAATCATCACGAGGGAAGAGGAAGAATATGAAGCGGCCGACCTCATTACGGTGCCGTCCGCATTCGCAATGAGCACGTTTCTTGAGGCCGGTGTCCCACCTAGAAAGATGAGGCTCGCCACCTACGGTGTGGACCTTGGGATGTTTCACGCCTGCACAGCGAGGCAACCCGATGATTTTCACGTGGTATTCGTAGGTGGGTTATCCGTCAGAAAGGGAATAAGGTATTTATTGGATGCGTTCCAGCAGCTCCAGTGCAAGAACAAACGGCTGACGCTGGTAGGAACAGTGCTGCCGGAGATGGAAGCAACAATTAATGCCCTTCGATACAACCCAAGGATTCAGGTTAGAGGACACGTGCCGCAGGGAAAACTGAAAGAGATTTTGAGCGCCAGTCACGCACTGGTCCTCCCCAGTGTCGAAGATGGACTGGGACTGGTCCAAGTGCAGGCTCTGGCTTGCGGTTGCCCAGTGATTGCCACGCAAAATACCGGCGCACAGGACGTTTTTACGGATGGAAAAGAAGGCTTTATCGTGCCCATCCGCGATGCTGCAGCAATTGCCGAGCGCCTGCAAAGACTGGCCGATGATCCGGAACTTAGCACCAGAATGAGTCAGGCGGCGGTTCAGCGCGTGAAATCAATCAGTGGTTGGGATCGATACGGCGACAGAATGTTTCAGATATTTTCGGAAGCAACTGTTTTATGAATTCGCTATCCATCCTCTACATTGGCAGAAATTCCGGCACCTCACGCCACCGCGCGCTTGCGTTGGGCCGGCTTGGACATAGCGTCTTCCATATGGATCCGTATGAGTTCATTCCGAAGTGGCCAGCGATGGGCATGTGGATATGGCAGACCGGCGCATTGTTCCTCGAAGGATATGTACACCGTTGCGTCCTTGCCGGCATTTCGCAAAGGGATTTCGATCTGGTGTTTGTCGATGGCGTGGAACTGATGGGACCCGCGCTCGTGCAAGACCTAAAGCGGAAGTACGGAACCGTCGTCAACTACAACATTGATGATCCTTTCGGTAAGCGCGACGGCAGGAGATGGAGGTTATATCTCCGAGCTGTTCCGTTCTACGACCTTGTCGTGGTTCTTCGCGATTGCAACGTTCCCGAGGCATTTGCTGCGGGCGCGAAAAAGGTTCTCCGCGTCAGAATGTCGGCCGATGAAATCGCGCATGCGCCGAGAATATTGAAAGAAGAAGACCATGTCAGGTGGAACTCGCAAGTTGCTTTCGTCGGTACGTGGATGCCGGAGCGTGGCCCTTTCCTCGCGCGACTTGTTGAATTAGGCGTACCTCTGGCGATCTACGGCGACCGCTGGCATAAAGCGCGGGAATTTTCTGTTTTGCGTCCCCACTGGCGCAAAGCGGGTTTGTATGATGATGATACTTACGCCAAAGCAATTCAATGTGCCCACGTCAACCTGGGTTTGCTTTCCAAAGGCAATCGAGATCTCTCTACCACGCGCTCTTTTGAAATTCCCAGCCTTGGGGGTGTGTTGTGCGCTGAACGCACTTCCGAGCATGCCGAACTTTACAGGGAAAATCATGAAGCGGTTTTCTGGGACACGCCTGAAGAGTGTGCCCAAAAATGCCTGCAACTTTTGCAGGATCACGACCACCGCCGCAACTTGGCGGTCAACGGGCGAAATCGCTGCCTGCAAAACTACACGACGAACGAACACGTGCTTGCCCAGGTCCTCCATGAGGTAGAGAGGCCTCTCCGGGCGCCGGTGGATGTGATAGACACAGACTCTCGAGTCTCCCGCGGACTCAAACAGACTGTTTTCTCAAGTCTGGCGAATGTCTAGACAGTCCATAGCAAAACTTGAGACGCGCATGTGTATAGTCTTCGGAACCCTAACCAACCGGGCAAGCCTTTGGCCCAGGATTTCAGAGAAAGGTGATCGTCTGAACCCAAAAAAATGAAAACTGCAATCGCAAATCTGCGCCCGCCAGAGAAAGGTATTTGCCTTGGCGATGCGGGCAGAGTTTTTCATCAAGCGATCGACGATCATCTAAACGTAGTCCAGCAGTTGAGGCAGCAACAGAAAGTTCTAGAGTCGCTGGCGCTGAGAATCGTCGAAGCCATCCACATAGGAGGCCGGGTGCTTTGGTGTGGCAACGGGGGAAGCGCTGCGGATTGCCAGCATCTTGCGGCGGAGTTTGTCGGACGGTTTCGCAGAGAGCGACGTGGCCTGGCATCGATAGCGCTAACGACGGACAGTTCCGTACTGACCGCAATTGGCAACGATTATGGATTCCACGAGATTTTTCGGCGACAGGTTCAGGCACTCTGCACTCCGACAGACGTTGTAGTTGGGATTTCGACATCGGGCAACAGCCAGAACGTCTGCGCGGCGTTGAAAGAGGCAAGAGAAATCGGCGCCTTTACTGCGTGTTTCACAGGAATTGACGGAGGCGAGATGGCCGGAATCGGCGATATTGTTCTAAAGATTGCCTCAAAGGATACGGCGAGAATTCAAGAGGCGCACATACTCGCCGGGCATATCTTGTGTGATTGGGTGGAGTCAGCAGTTTGTCCAGCGGACACCACGGGAGGGTTGGAGGCCGGGAATGAATAGGACCCAGGAACGTGTGATCGAGCTCGTTGAGCACCACTGGGAGAACCGGTGTGTACTTGTCATTGGCGACGTCATGCTGGACAAATATGTGTGGGGCAATGTCGAGCGCATCTCACCCGAAGCTCCTGTCCCGATCGTGCACGGGTTGCGAGCCACACACTGTCCTGGCGGTGCCGCAAACGTGGCCATGAATCTAGTGGGACTGGGTGCAAGAGCAATGCTCGTTGGCTTCGTTGGCGAAGACGAGGACGCAAACGCTTTGAACGCGGCGTTGGCTTCGGCCGGTGTCAGCCCTTCTCTAGTGCCTGTTGTGGGTTTTCCGACAACCTCCAAGATGCGAATAATGAGCAGTAATCAACAGATGCTCCGAGTTGATTTTGAAGAAGTGGCAAGCCGCTCCGAGACGGATTACGAACGTTTGATTCAACACGCGCGGGATGTGATTCCCGCCTGCTCGGCGGTCGTTCTCTCCGACTATGCCAAGGGCGTTTTGACGCATAAAGTGTGCGCTGTAATTATCGAGGATGCGCGAACGCTGGGGATTCCGGTACTAGTGGACCCAAAGTCCGCCAATTTCGAGAAATACCGCAACGCAACCACTGTATGTCCCAACTTGAAGGAGTTGTCGGCGGCGACGGGCGAAGCCAGCCGGGACTTGGAAGAGCTCTTTGAACTTGGAGATAAGTTTGTAGAGCAGTATGGCTTTGATTTCTTGACGGTAACCCTCGCTGAAAAGGGAATCGCGATCTTAGGGAAGGGAAAACACAAGCGAGCTCCGGCTGTGGCACAGCAAGTATTCGATGTCTCTGGCGCGGGTGATACCGTAATTGCGACGCTGGCACTGTGCTTGGCTTGCGGACTGGAAATTGAGACGGCCATCGAAGTAGCGAACGTCGCAGCGGGAATCGTGGTCAGCAAAATTGGAACGGTTCCGGTCGAGCGGAACGACCTACTCGGCGCCTTATCACAAGACGTCGGTTGGCACGCTGACGAAAAAACCATTTCGCGCGAACACTTGAGAGCCCGTGTGGGGGCCTGGCGGGCCGAAGGTAAGCGAATCGTGTTCACCAATGGGTGCTACGACCTCCTACACGTCGGCCACATCAGGTTGCTCGAACGCGCGCGGCAGCAGGGTGACAAGCTAATTGTTGCCATCAATAGCGACGATTCAGTTAAAAGGCTAAAAGGGCCGACACGTCCGGTAGTCGGAGAGCGCGAGCGTGCGAGAGTCCTGGCTGCTCTCTCCGCCGTCGACGCCGTGGTTATCTTCAATGAGAGTACGCCGTTGGAAATCATTCACGCCATTCGACCCGATGTTCTCGTCAAAGGTGGCGACTATACCGAAGAAACCGTTGTAGGCGCTGCGGACGTTCGCTCCTGGGGCGGCAGAGTTTGTCTGGTGCCTCTGGTCGAGGGATTCAGCACCAGCGAATTGGTGGCCAAAGCGGCCGGTCAGAGCGTGTCATAAGTTTCTTGTTTAATCTCCTTGGGCCGCGCTCTCGGGCACCAATTCTCCGGTGAATCGAACTAACTTCGGCTAGAATTTATCATCGCTCTCGAAACCAAGGGAGAAGCAAAGGTAATTGTCTTGGCCAGTCGCAATGCCATTCTTATTTACAGGATCGGGAGCCTCGGCGACACCGTGGTTTCGCTTCCGTGCTTTCATCTGATTGCCCGCGCCTTTCCGGACTGCCATCGAATCCTTCTGACCAACACGCCCGTTCATTCCAAAGCGCCTGCCGCCTCTACAGTGCTCGAAGGATCAGGTCTTATACACGAGGCCCTGAATTATTCCATTGGAACGCGCAATGTCTTCGAACTCGCCAAACTCTATTGGAGAATTCGCCGGTCGGGAGTCAGAACTGTCGTTTATCTTGCGCCAGTGCGTGGCGACTCTGCATCCAAGCGGGATGAGCTGTTTTTCCGTTTGTGCGGAGTGAAGAGGATTGTCGGAATTCCTCACGGGGAATTGTCCACTTATCTTTACGATCCGAAAGTAGACCGCTACGAGTCGGAAGCCAGCAGGCTGGCCCGCTGCCTCAGCGAATTGGGAGATGCGCGCCTTAACGATCGGGCAAGCTGGGATCTTCATCTATCGAAAGTGGACCATTCGCGTGCTGCCATC
>Ga0210405_10006370_pt1 | contig 10549 bp, 5 predicted proteins | sample IncBWH11MmetaG_FD_155492 | JGI IMG/M metagenome (GOLD analysis project Ga0210405, IMG submission 155492) | Forest soil microbial communities from Barre Woods Harvard Forest LTER site, Petersham, Massachusetts, United States - Inc-BW-H-11-M | ecosystem: Environmental > Terrestrial > Soil >... | reverse complement strand
ACTGCGCTCGCTCTCCGAACAGGCGCTAGTCCGGTCCGCCGGCGGCGATTCGCGCGTTCCCAAATTCGAGCACCGGCTCAACGAACTTTACAATTTTCATCGCCACGAGATTGCGGTTCTCTGTGTTTTGCTCCTGCGTGGGCCGCAAACGCCGGGTGAACTTCGCACCCGCGCCGAGCGGATGTATGCCTTCGCGGATCTGGAAGCGGTGCATTCCGCGCTGCATCTACTGATGCGCCGTGAGCCCCCTCTCGTGAAAATTCTCCCGCGCCAGCCGGGAACCAAAGAGTCGCGCTACATGCATCTCGTCTCCGGCGACGCGGTGCCAACGGAACATGTTGCAACCGAGCATATCGCTGAAGTGCAAGCTCCATCCAAAAATTCGCAAGATGGAGACCGAGTTGCGCAACTTGAAGCAGAAATTGTGGAACTCAGAAGGGAACTGAACACCCTGCGCGAGCAATTCGCCACATTTCAGAAGCAGTTTCAGTGAATTTCCTGCGGTCAGCCGCGTCTTGCAATTCTGCGGGTTAGCGCTAAGATACGGGCTTAGGTTTAGGGTCCCGCCGATGGCGGAACTGTATAGAAAATGGTCACTTACGACGACGGCGCAAGCGCGCCCCATTTCGCGAAACCGTCCTTTCTCGCGCGCTACGTCTTTTCCACGCACCATAAAACGATTGGGCTGCAATACCTTTGGCTGGCCCTCGCTAGCGTCCTCGTAGGCGTGGTTCTTTCCACTCTGCTGCGGGTACACAGTTCCTGGCCCGACACCGCGATTCCGTTCCTGAATGGATTTGAACACACGCCCGACTGGTATGCCGCCGTTCGCTTGCTGCACGGTTCGCTGATGGTTTTCTTTGTGCTGACCGCCGCGCCCCAGCTTGGCTTCGGCAATTATCTGCTGCCGCTGCAGATCGGCGCTTCGGAAATGGCGTTCCCCAGGCTGAATCTCGTTTCCTTCTGGCTGACCGTGGCTTCGCTGGCCGGGATGACGGCTTCGTTTTTTTACGCGCCGGAAACCGGGATTAATCTGTGGCTGGCAAGCGCGGCGATTTTCGCGGTCGGCGCTTTGCTGGGCGCATTGAATTTTACGGTGACCACAATCGATTTGCGCGCGGAGGGGATGAGTCTGCCGCGCCTTCCGGTGACCGTCTGGGCCTGGTTTCTGAATTCGATTCTCAGCATGTTGATCTTTAGCGTGCTGCTGGCCGGATGTGCCGCGTTGCTTTCGGACCGGCTGCTGGGCTCGCAGTTTTTCAGTGACACATCTTTTCTGGCCGCGCAGCCGCAAAATCTGGTGCGGCAAGGGAGCCTGCCTGTCCTCTGGCAGCGATTGTTCTGGTATTTCGCGCAAGCCGAAGTTTACGTGGCGATGCTGCCGTGTTTCGGGATCATCACGCATCTGGTTTCCACGTTTTCGCGCAAGCCGGTGTGGAAGGAGCGCGTGGTGGTTCTCGCCTTGTGCGGCGTCGGCCTGATCGGCTTCTGCGTGTGGGGCTACCACATGTTCGCCACCGGCATGAATCCCTATGCCCCACTGGTTTTTGCTGTGCTGGCTTCTTCGCTGGGAGTGCCCGCGGCGTTTTTACTGGCAAGCTGGCTGGGAACGCTTTGGGAAGCGCGGCTCCAGCTGACGACCTCCATGCTTTTCTCCATCGGGTTCATTTCGCTTTTTATTGCAGGGGGACTCTCCGGCATTTTCCTGGCGCGGCAGGATTTGAGCAGCGCGGCAGTAAGCGAAGACTTTGTGATCGGCCACTTTCACCTGGTGATGGGCGTGGCCGCCACTTTTGCCATTCTCGCGGCGCTGTTTTTCTGGTTCCCAAAACTTTTTGGCTGCCGGCTGAGTGAGCCGCTCGGCAAGGTGCATTTCTGGATGACCTTCGCGGGCGTGTATCTAATATTTATGCCGATGCACTGGCTGGGACTCCTGACGCAATCGCGCTTGCTGCCGGACGCGCAACGCGCCGCTCTGGCGTCCGCTGGCGCTTCGATTCGCACGCTGGTCACTGTGGCAACAATCTGCACGGTTTCCGCCCAAATCGTATTTGTGATTAATTTTGTGCAGGCGCTGGTCCGGCGGAAAATTGCCGACGAAGAAGATAACCCCTGGCGCGCCACGACACTCGAATGGAGTGTGGCTTCGCCGGCGCCGGAATCGAATTTCGGAAACGCCAAGCCGATTGTTTATCGCGGGGCGTACGAATTCCCTGAAGGCTTTGCGAACGATTTTGCTCCACAGCACCTCGCGCCCGAGCTGCTGGCCCAGAAGGTACGCTGAGATAAGGGAAGGGACGCTATGCCGGGCTCAACTGCAACGCCTGAAATCGAATTGATCATCGAGAAAAAGACCAGCGACGGCGGGGGAGGGAACCTTCCGCCGACCGGCCGCAATGGCGGCGGCGACGATGGAAAACGCCCGCGGCGGGAAAATTCATCACCCAAGCGCTACTACACGGGCATGGCGCTCGGGATTGTATCCATCCTGATGTTCTTTATGGCGCTGGCCAGTGCATTCCTGGTTCGCCGTGGAAATGGCGGTTGGATTCCGGTCCATATCCCGACGCTGATGTGGATCAACACGGTTGTGCTGCTCGCCAGCAGTGCCACGCTGGAGTTGGCCCGCCACCGCCTGGCGCAGGGGAGACTTTCCGATTACAAGAATCTGTGGCTGCTCACCACGATCCTGGGCGCTGGTTTCCTGGTGGGGCAAATCGTAGCCTGGCGGCAGCTGGTCGCCGAAGGAATCTATCTGGCGAGCAATCCCGCCAGCAGCTTCTTCTATATTTTCACCGGCGCCCATGCGCTGCATCTCTTTGGAGGAGTTGCCGCGCTGATCTACGTAGCCAAGCGCAATTTCGATCAGGCTCAGGTGACGCGCTCCGTGGCGGCGGAAGTGACTTCGTATTATTGGCATTTCATGGACGCGCTTTGGCTTTTCCTGCTGGCTCTGCTGTATCTCGGCAAATAAATCGGCGAGATACCGTCACTGAACCTTTCGCAGTTCCCGATTCCGGAAATTCCTCCAGAATTTAGTAGCCGCATTTTGTTTTGTTGCCGTGCGGTGTGTCTAAATCCCCGTTTTTCTGTACTTCCTGAGAATCAAACATTGGCCGTTCAGTTGCACTAAGGCGAACGACCGCAGTTTTCCTTCAGTTGGTGGCTGGGGATCACGTTATCCCGGTCTTTCCGCGCGTGGTTGTTGAGGGTTGCCGTTTAGCGAGTTCTGTTGCCGGTGGGCCGGAGCTCGAAGCTGCTCTCAATATGCCTCTTTTCAGGAGAGTGGATTGCGAGAAATTCAGTTTCTCGTGATTCCTCGATCTTCGCGAGTGTGTCTTCCAGTGCAGCGCAATTCGTGTGCGCGCATTCGGCAAAAATCCGAATAGGGGAGCTGCGTTGATGAGTCGAACTACGCGAGTGCGTTTGTGTGTCTGCAGTGTTATCGTTGCGATTTTCGTCTTTCTTCCTGCGCTCTCACACGCGCAGGAGTTCGCGGGCCTCGTCGGCACAGTAACCGACGAAAGTGGCGGAGCAATCGGCAAGGCGACGGTGACGCTGGTCAATACGCGAACCGGAGCCACCATGCAAGAGCAAACCGGCGATACGGGAGCATTTCGTTTCGTGCAGTTAGCGCCGGGACCCGGATACGAACTGCGAATCAGCAAAGATGGATTCCGGAGCACTACGATATCCAATTTGTATCTTGCGGTCGCGACGACCCGCACGCAGGATGTCCAGCTTTCTGTCGGCACGGTGACGCAAACCGTGGAGGTAAAGTCCGAGGGCTCGGTGAGTCTGAATACCACGGACTCGACCATTGGGAACAATTTTGATTTGCGCGCGGTCGCGGATCTTCCGAACGAATTCAGGGACGATCCTGCTAACCTGCTGCGACTCCAGCCGGGCGTTGTGAGCGCCCAGGGCGGCCTCAACGCCGATCCCTCCGGCAGCCGCGATGGCGCGGTAGCCGGCGCCCGAGCGGACCAGAACAACATTACCGTCGACGGGATTGATGCTACGGACTACGCTTTCGGAACCTCCTTCCAAACGCAAGCGGCAATTCCGGTCGAATCGGTCCAGGAATTTAGCACCCAGGTTGGCAGCTTCACGCCCGCCTACGGCGGAAGAGGCGGCGCGGAAACCGTCATTGTCACGAAATCCGGAACAAATGATTTTCATGGCGCGGCCTATGAGTTCAACCGCACCGCGGCGACCGAAGCCAATACTTTTTTTAACAACAAAAACGGTGTTCCGCGGACGAACTTGGTTCGCAATCAATTTGGCGCCAACCTGGGCGGCCCGGTCCTGAAAGACAAACTCTTCTTTTTCTTCGATTATGAAGGCCGCCGCGACGCGCAACAGGCCAACGAGTTGCAACTTGTTCCGCTTCCGCACGTCCAGAAGGGGGAACTCGGCTACGTTAACGCCACCAGCTCCGTCACCGGGCAGCCTTGCAGCCCGACCAGCCGGCTGACTTCGGCCGACGTTAGCACGGATTGCGTGACGATTCTCCCGGCCGCGCAAGTTGCAGCTCTGGATCCGTGTTCGCAGGCGGGGGGCTGTCCCAATGCTCCCGGCTTCGCGGCCCCGGGAATTGCACCGTCTCTCCTGAATCTGTTCAAGACGCGCTATCCCGCACCGAACGATTTTTCGTCGGGTGACGGCATCAACACGGCGGGATTCCGCTTCAACGCGCCAAATCCCTTAACGGAGAATTCCTATCTCGGACGAGGGGATTTTATTCTCAATTCCAAGAACAAGCTTTTCGGGCGCGTCAACTTCCGCAATCTCAACTCAATCAACACGCCGATCCAGTTTCCTGGCGACCCGACCACCGGGCCCAATATCCTGCGAGACTACGGCTGGGTTTTTGGCGAGACGTGGACCAAGAGCGCCAACACCGTGAATCAGCTGGTCATCGGCGAAACGCGCAACAATCTTGATCAACCCATCGACTTCAATCCGGCAGGGGGCCTCGTGGAATTGTCCTTCTTCGGCGCCGCGCTGGCGACTCCCTATGCGCGCCAGAGCCAGATTGGACACATCTCGCCCGTTCCGACGTTTCGCGACGACGTCACGCTGGTCCGCGGCCGTCATACTATTCAGTTCGGCGGGCAGTGGAATCCCGACAAAGTCCGCAGCACGTTGACCAATAACTTTGATTTCATCCAGGAAGGCCTGGGCGGAAGCATTTTGAGCCTCCCGAACAACCTGCGCCCAACGAATATCCTTCAAGATCCAAACGGAGTTGCCACCGGGAACTGGGACAACTTTTTTGTCGGCGCGCTGGGGATCATCAACAACGTGCAAAGCGCCATCACCTATACGAGGACTGGGGCGGTGGTTCCCACCGGCCAAGAATCGCATAGGCGGGACTATCGCTCCTATCTCTACGCCACCTATGTCCAGGACTCCTGGAAGCTGCGGAAGGACTTCACGCTGACGGGCGGCGTGCGCTACCAGTACGCTTCTGTACCCTATGAAATCAATGGCCAACAAGCCAGCTTTTTCAACACGGACCTCAGCCAGCTGCTCCAGGTCCGCCAGGAAAACGGGCTGAACGGGATATCCGGACCTGACGCTACACCGCAACTTACGTACACATTATCCGGCAAAGCGAATCACGCACCCCCTCTCTACAGCCCCGACAAACTTAATTTCTCGCCGCGGGCCGCTTTTGCGTGGAACCCCAGCTTCCGCGAGGGCGTCCTTGGCAGCGTCTTTGGAGATCACAAAACGGTCATTCGCGGACAGGCTTCCCTCGTCTACGATGAAACCGTCATCAACGCGATCACCAACCTCGAAGACCAGGGCAACTACGTATTCGGCAACACCGTTGCCACGAATTTTGGCGGCGGAGGGGCGAATGCCTCACTGCAGTCGGATCCTCGATTCTCCGCCCCGAACGCGGTTCCTTTCCCAGTAGTCGTGCCGCCCTTCACGACCACGGTGACTCCAAACGCAATCTTTAACTACGGGTTGGACACCCACCTGCACACCCCCTATTCTGAAACATTTTCTCTCGGCATACAGAGAGAGCTTCCGGGCGGGTTCCAGCTCGAGGTGGATTACTTTGGACGTCTCGGTCGCCGGCTGTTCGTGCTTGCGGATGCAGGCGGTCCGGTGAACTTTACGGACAAGAGTTCGGGTCACAGCTTTGTCGGCGACTCCACCACTCTCGAACAGCTCGCCAGACAGAACACGAATCCCAACAATGTGACAGCATTGCCGTTTTTTGAGAATCAACTTCAGGCCGGCACGGGTAAGTCATGCGCGCAGATCAACCAGCAGATTTTCGGGACGCCCTTTAGTACCTGCACGCAAGCGATCTACGCCCTCAATCAGACTGCGCTCAAGCAGGGAAACATCAGCGCCGTGGCCTTCACCCTTCTTGGGCTCGTGCCGCCCAATGTGGTGATCCCTTCGCAATTCCTGGTGAATGCGCTGGGCACCAACAAGGGCTTTTCCTCGTACAACGCAATGTTCACCACCCTGCGCAAGCGGCTGTCGCACAATCTTCAGTTCGACTTCAACTATACGTTCTCGCATTCGATCGACAACAATTCGATCGTCGCCAATAACAACGGAAACTTTGTCGCGGGCACGTCCTCAATCCTTTGTGATCCTTATAACCTCAGAGCATGCCGCGGCAACTCCGAATTCGACGCCAAGCATCAAGTGAACGCTTCCTTCCTCTACAACCTCCCGGTTGGGAAGAACCAGTTTTTTGCCCACGACGCACCGCGTTGGCTGGATGAGGCCGTGGGTGGCTGGCAGGTTTCCGGCGTGGTTACGTGGCGCACCGGCCTGGCGATGAACACGGAGAGCGGCGGCAGCACCACCAGCCTTGCGGCCGATAACGGGGCGCTGTTCAATGGGAATACCGGCGCCGTCCAAGGCAGCATCCACAACGACAAGGCCAACGGCAACCAGATCCAATTCTTCGCCAATCCCCAAGCGGCTCAGGCTGCTTTTTCCTTCGTCAGCGGCCTGGAAAACGGCAGCCGCGACGTCTTGTACGGCCCCCATTTCTCGAATGTGGACCTCGGCATCGCCAAGACCTTTCCGCTTGTCGGCGAACGCTACCACCTGCAATTCCGGGCGGACGCTTTCAACGTCTTTAACCATCCAAACTTTGGTTTCCCGGACACGAACATTACCAGCCCTACCTTCGGCGTGATCACCACCCAAGTAGGCCAGGAACTCGCGCGCGTCATGCAGTTTTCCTTGCGCTTTGAGTTTTAGTCCGGATTTTTCCAGGCAGGGACAGAGGCGGGAGGCTCACGGAGCCTCCTGCTCCCTCTTTCTGTTAACAGCCGTAGCAAGATTTACTCGACGATTTGCCAGTGAGCTCAACGCAAGCGGCCCGGCGGGTCCGAGCCCGGGGGTAATTCCGGCACACGTTTGCGGTCAGCAACGTTGGCAACAACCCTTGTTGGCGCGGGATGGGGAATGCCGACTCCCGCGTTCCAGTCGAGGTGGTCTTTCGCGCACGCCGGGCAATAACCCTTGCCGGTATCTTCGTCGCGCAGGCTGGCCAGTTCATAGCAATTGCAGACACAGTCGCAATAGCCGGTTTCCGATGCGGTTCTTAGAGGGACGAGTGCCATTTTCAGTGCTCGAGCAAACGATAGCACGACTCGGGTGGCGCCGGAATGCGCACCGCCGCTGAGACTTCGGGCAGCCTGATCAATTATTCAAGTTTTTCAAATGCGCGAGGCGGAAGGGCGAGCCCAGGTTTTCCCGCAACTCAACCCAGTGTTGTTCAGGAATCGAAAGAAACACTTCCACGATCTTGGGATCGAACTGCGTCCCCGCGCACCGGCGAATCTCTTCCCGGGCGTGGGACATCGGCAGGGCCTTGCGGTACGGCCGGTCGCTGATCATGGCATCCATCGCGTCGGCGAGGGAAAAGATTCGCGCCCCAAGGGGAATCTGCTCGCCGCGCAATCCGCGCGGATAACCGGTGCCGTCAAAAAATTCCTGGTGGGCCAGCACGATCTCCGCCGCATCGCGGAGAAAAGGAATCTTGATGAGCATGTTGAACCCGATTTCGCAGTGGGTGCGCATGATGGTCTTTTCGTCGTTGTCCAGTGGGCCCGGCTTGCGAAGGATGCGGTCGGGAATCGCCATTTTGCCGATGTCGTGAAGAAAAGCGGCGCGCGCCAGCACCGGAAGGTAAGGAAGCGGCACGGGAACGGTCTTGGCAATGGAAATGGTAAATGCAGTCACGCGCTGGCAATGCCCTTCCGTTTCCGCGTCCTTTAAGTCCAGCGCGCTGCCGAGCGCTTCAAGTGTGTCGTCGTAAGACTGTTCGAGCTGCGTAATCGCCACGGTGAGCTGCTGCGTTCGTTCGTCCACCTGCTGCTGCAGGTTCAACTGGTAGCTCTTGTTTTCCAGCACCAGCCGCCGGTGCTGCAAAGCCCGCCCGACCCCAAGGAACAGTTGATCTTTCTCAAAGGGTTTCAGGATGTAGTCGTAAGCGCCGCGCCGGATGGCCTCAAGCGCGGTTGAAATGTCATGGATGGCGGTCACCATGATCACCGGCACTTCGGGATCGTGATTTCGCAGCCAGTCGAGCAGTTTGATGCCGTCCATTTCCGGCATGATCATGTCGCTCAGCACCAGGTCCGGCGTCTGCTTGCGCACGCATTCCTGCGCCGCCCGGCCGTTGCTCACGGCGGTGCAACTGTAGCCGCGGGACTCCAACATCGTCGAGACAACTTCCCGAATCGCTTCCTCGTCATCCACTACCAGGATGTGTTCCACGTCCACGTTGGTTTATCTCCCAAGCAGCATTATAAGGGACGGCACACTCCCTTGGGGGTGCTATTGCCCAGTAAGAAAATAGCGTGTTAGCGTCAATTCAGCCTGGTGTCGTTGCTTCGTTTGCTGGAAGGAACACGGCACCCTTTCACTTTCTCATTCCGAACTGACCCCGGGGAGGGGCCGCCGTGATCGCGACGCAGGGCATCCAGGGGATCGCTTTCTTCGAAGCCACGGCTTGCCTGACGCTGCTGGTTTTGTTCGTCCACCTGAAGCGTGATAACCCCGGCGTTTTCTATAAACTTTGGCTTTTTGGCTGGATTTGCCTCACGGTGGCGTCCTTCAGCGAGCTGGGCTATTTTTTTGGTTATTCTCCTTCGCTCTACATTCTGGCGACGGCATCGGGGATTGCCGCGCTGGTATTGTTCCTTGCTTCGATCGTGCAGTTGACTTTGGGGCAGAATCGCTTTTTCTGGCCCTTGATCTGGCTGTCCGCGCTGATGGCCGTGACGGCTGCCTTCTATCAGGCAAAGGCTGGCTCCTGGGGCCAGGCTCGTTGGGAAAGCACGATACTGCAGAGCACAATCTGCCTGGCTTCCGGCTGGCTGTTGTGGCGCGCGGCAGGCTCGATTCGAGGTCACGGCACGAAACTTCTAGCCGGCGCATTCACGTTGCTGGCCCTCAACAACCTCGACCGGCCTCAATGGACTTTCAGCGAGATTCACCTGCTCCGCTTTGCGTTCGACCATTTCTTGAACGCCAGCCTGGGCATCGGGATGATCGTATTGTTGCTGGAGGCGGCCCGGATCCGTTCGTTGGAAATCAGCGAAAAAATGCGCCAGTTCACGCTGCTCACTGCTTCCAGCAGCCAATCGCTGGCCCTGCCAGCGATGCTCCAGCAGGTACTGGGGCAAATCACCGGCAGCCTTGGCGTCACGCACGGTATCATCCGGTTGAAAGAAGGCGAGGCAGAGGCTGCCGAATATGTACGCCGCGCGTCGGTGGGGTTCTCGGACTCCTACTTGAAGCAATTGGAGCGCATGGCGGCTTCCTCTCCTGCTTTGCAAGCGATGATTCAAAAGGACTATCGCGTTTCTCGATTTGAGGAAGAAAAGGATTCCAAACTGCGGCGCGCCATGGCCGATGCGGGAATCACCCAGTTGATCAGCGTGCCGCTGCGGGGGAAAAAGGGCATTGTAGGACTTCTGAATGTCGGGGCGCTGCCCGGTAAGCGTTTCCACGAAGACGAATTGACGTACCTGGTGAACGTCGCCAGCTTCCTCGGCACGACCGTCGAGAACGTAAACCTGTTCGAACAGATCAAGACGGTTCAGCAGCAGTGGGTGTATACCTTTGATTCCATCGGCGACCCCATCATGGTGCACGACAGCGAAGGGCGTATCGTGCGCGGAAATCTGAGGCTCGCAAATCTGCTTGGCCGCGACTTTGCTTCGATTGTCGGCCGCTCGGTCAGCGATCTCTTCAGCCCGCGGGCCGCTTTCTTCAAAGTGTGCCCTTATTGCGAGGGGTGTTCGGGTGACGCGGATGCTCTCGACCCGTGGCTGCAGGGTTTTTTCCTGGCGTCCAATTCCGACTTTTCCGATCCGGCAGGGCGCAAGCTCGGAACGATTCACGTCTTGAAAGACATCACCGAACGGAAGAAGGCGGAAGAAAAATATCGCAACCTGGTCGCCAGCGTTCAGGAGGGTGTATTCATCTCCACAATGCAGGGGCGCTTCCTGGATTTCAACGCTGCCTTGATGCGCATCGTCGGGTACGA
>Ga0210405_10006366_pt1 | contig 10553 bp, 16 predicted proteins | sample IncBWH11MmetaG_FD_155492 | JGI IMG/M metagenome (GOLD analysis project Ga0210405, IMG submission 155492) | Forest soil microbial communities from Barre Woods Harvard Forest LTER site, Petersham, Massachusetts, United States - Inc-BW-H-11-M | ecosystem: Environmental > Terrestrial > Soil >... | reverse complement strand
ATCAGCTGCGAGGAAGTCTGGCGCGAGGTCTCCAATTACTTGGACAATGAGATCAGTGTTGCATTGCGAGCGAGGATGACCGAACATTTTAGAGACTGCAAACATTGTTCGGCAGTACTCGACGGGACTCGAAATGCGGTTAAACTGGTTGGCGACGCGAAGATGTTTGAGTTGCCTGCCGGGTTCAGCAGTCGTCTCTATCGGAAGCTTAACAGCAAGTTGTCAAGAAAGGGCGCTCGATAGAGGAAAGGTGAGTCTTATCGCTCCAAGCGATGAATTTAGTCGTGGTGAGAAACTGGTCTAAATTTCACATATTGAATGTGTGGCATAGCAAGACTGCTTCGGGCTTCCTGCGCTTACTATGAGACGAACGACCGGAAGCCGACCAATGCCAGCAGGCCATGGCCGAGCCGTTTCATGGCGGTGAGTTGGAGGCCGTTGTAGTGACTGTTCGCGCCAGTGGAGAACTGCGTCACCGCGCCGAATCGTGGATCCCCCGGCTGCAGGTATCCTCCAGCGGATTCGCTTCCAGCAACACGAGATCAGCTGCGTGGCCGGTCCCGACCACGCCGAATTTGTCCAGCTTAGCGGGAAACAGCGCCGGGTTGAACCTGGCTGACTGGAAGGCCTGCATTGGGTTGAATCCTCTCCTTACTAACCACTCCAATTCTGTGTGCAGGCTGAAACCCGGAACAACGTAAGGATCAGGGCCGTCGCTCTCAGACGTTTCGAATGACATGTCGACGTAACTTTTCCAACTCTTCCGGAATCTGTGGTGGTGCGTGAGGCATTTCTTGAGGGGCTGGGATGGACATATTGAGTGCAGATAGCAAAGATATCGATCATGCAATACATGGAGTGGCCTCCGTGCGAATTCAGTCGCAGCTGGAAGCGATAGGGATTGTGGTTTCGAGATACGGATTGGTCGTGGTCTTATTGCTCATTGGAGTGCTGAAGTTCACCCCAGGAGAAGCAGCGGCCATCCAGCCGTTGGTTGAGCACAGCCCGCTCATGTCGTGGATGTATAACCTGCTCGGCGTACAAGGGGTTTCCAACGTAATCGGTGTCATTGAGATTGCCACTGCCGCTCTCATGGCGCTTCGCCCGCTCTCCCCGAAGGCATCGTTCGTAGGTAGTTTAGCGGCGGTTGTAACCTTCCTGCTCACCGTCAGCTTCCTGTTCTCAACACCCGGCGCCGTGCAGTTGAAGTACGGCTTCCCCGTCCTTGGCGATGCCGGCCAATTTCTGATCAAGGACCTGGTGCTGCTGGGAGCCTCGTTCTGGACGGCAGCAGAGGCGCACCGTGCGGCCCAGAGATCCGGGGCTTGGCTGGTGTTTTTCGCGAAGACCCCCATTCACTTGAAGTGATCGCTGCCACACCGCAGCGGAGTCATGGCGGTGCGACCGTCGCTTTCTGTCTCGTGGAGGTTGGAAATTGGCGCCAAGAAGGGTATCTTCGTGTCCTTTTACTTTAATCCGGATCCTCCTAGTAGATGATTTCGAAAGGTTCCGGAGCTTCACCTGTTCGTTACTCAGGGAACAGCCAGGATTTCAGATCGTTGGCGAAGCATTAGACGGACCGGAGGCCGTTCAGAAAGCTGAAGAACTCAAACCCCACTTGGTGGTGCTGGACATTGGCCTCCCGAAGCTGAATGGGATCGAAGCTGCTCGACAAATCCGCTTGGTCTCACCCGATTCCAAATTACTGTTCTTAACCGGAAACGACGATCCCGAGGTCGCACGCGAAGCCTTGTGCACTGGTGCAACGGGCTATGTCTCGAAGTCGGATGCGGCCGTTGAGCTGTTGAACGCAGTGGAGGCAGTTCTGCTGGGAAAGCAGTTCGTCAGTAAAAGGCTTGCCGGCCGCGGCTTGACCAGGGACCCAAATCGCCAACTTGCCACTTGAAAATCCCCTATGAGTCCACTGTTTGCGCCGGAGACTCGCGCAGTTCGGTCCAACCGGCGCTCGCACCAGGGCAAACGTTTTATTCGTTCCGGATGCCGAAGTTAGGGAGCGTAACTTTGAGTGAATGATAAGCATCGAACCTGGTAAAAACATCTATGGCGGAACTCGTCACCGTGCGCACGGATATCGATTTGGAAGGGAACATGAAAACCATACGAGAACCCAAAGCACTCCCCGGGGACATTAACCTCGTAAGGTTGAAGACAGAGATTCTGTCCGCATTGTCTTCGGTTAGAAGCGCCACAACCACGGAAGAACTCCAGCAAGCGGATGCGGCGTATAAGAAAGCTCTTTGCGCCGCCCGAAGCGTGGGCTATCGTCCGCACATCCGAGCAGCGGATGGCCAGCAAATTCAGGTGGAATGGGTGGCCCTGGGCAAAGTGCTGTTCTGGGAAGATCCCGCCAATATTGCGCGACAGCGGCTATGACATCTAACGCGGATGGAGGTTGAGTGTCACGAGTCGGCCCGGTCGCGCACCGCGATCCTAGCTCAACCGTCTCAACGACGACCGGGAGTAAGCCATCCTAAGAAGCGCCTCTAAGTCACAACTCCAGTCTTAGAACTCGAACGTCTCTTCTTCCGCCACCATGAAAATCGGTGGGCCGCCGGTCGAAATGGAAACAGCGTTCGCCAGAGTCTCTTTCACTCCTTCAGAGGCGGCGCACGTCTGTAAAGCCGACATCGAAGGAAAATGGATCTCTGCAATCCTATGGAACGGGGCGGGGCCACCTTGCGCCGAACTTAACACCTTCGTCGCCACGATCTTGGTCTTGCCCGCTACCTTAGCAACGGCCATAGGCACGTGCTGCTCACGATACAGACGCTCGAATTTCTCAATATCCGTAGGAACCGGGTAGATAACGACAAGCTTTGCCGTCGACATACTGCCTCCTCGTGTTATTAATGTTGGAATCTCGCTTGAAATCGGGCAGGACCTTCTACTCCACAGTCGTTAATGAACGGTTCCCGCCCTCACTCTACGCTCCATTGCAAGTGTGATCTTAAGATCGAGAACTGAGCTCGGCTTCCCCGACATCGCAGAACCAAGTCGATTTCGACAGCTTCCTAACGAACTCGGCAAAGTCCTCGGACTCCACAGCGTGAGTGAGTAGTCCTTTTGTGGGACGCACGCATGGTGGGGAGTCAGTTTCGACCCTCGGGTACCCCATCACCGTTGCTTTACGAATTGAAGACATGTTGCCAAACTCCTATGACAGTAACTCTATGGTTCTCCCGGCACCAGGCGCAACAGTGGTCCAAGAGCCATTGCTGCACCTGGTGTAGCTGGAGCGACCTGGTTGCGTCCCCAAAGTTCTTACTCGCTGGCATCCGGCGATGCTGAGGTAGTCGCCGCCGACTCATCGCCAAATGCCAGCGCGTACTTCTTGCCGGCGAAGTCGATCTGGGTCAGAGACTGGCTGCCATCATCGTTCGTGCGCGACACAGTCGCGTCGTCACGCTCGGCTTGACTCAGGTCGACCTACTGAGCCGGCACGGTCGCCACCAGCTTCCCGTGCGACTTAGAACCTGTTCCATCCCGGTGAAGCTTGTACTGCTCCGGCGCCAGTTGATGTCCACTGACGGTTATGGGTTCAAACACCTCGAATGAACCCTTGTTGACATTGTTTGCTGCGAATGCGCTGGTAGCCGGAAGCAGAGCCAGCCCAGGCAGCAGATTCTTGAACATGGTTGATAGCTTAATGTCTTTAATTTTCTTTTCTTTCCCGAAAACGTCGGGAATCTTCAATACACCTTGCTAAGAAGGCAAATACATCAAGGTCTGAGTCTGCCATTCAGATGAGGTGCGGTGAGAAAAGTTACATGCCGTCGTGCCCCACAAGTCGCCTTGTCCTTGGCTTACAAGTACGGAATGGTTTCGCTCGAGTGGTAAACAACCGCCCAAACGCTGCGCTCAAACACAACCCTCAAGCACACCTGAACAACTTGAGAAGGGATCGCATCAGGCCGCGTGCCTGTAACTTTCTTTCTGAAGATGTCATCAAGAGGCCGTGGGACAGAAATACTAGCGAGCGGATCACGAAGGGCGGAGATGGATAGGTTCACAGACAGAGCGGAACACGCGGCTGCTGCAGAAGCTGTCCTGGTCCCACGTGGTATTGGGTCCTGGGCTGGTAATTTGCAGGTTGTCGCTTGAATAGCAACCAGACGCAGTCGTCATCGGGCATTACGGACACGGAGCCGCTCACAGAAGCGGAGATGATTTCTCGTATCATCGCAGGGGAACGCGAACTGTTCTATGATCTGATAAAACCATGCGAGAGGGCAGCCTTCCTTACCGCTCTCTCGGTCCTGAAGAGCGAAGCAGACGCCGAAGAGGTCGTGCAGGAAGCAGCCCTCAAAGCATATAAAGCTCTGAGTAGCTTCCGTGGAGAAGCGAAGTTCAGCACTTGGCTGGTTAAGATCACCTTGAATGAAGCGCTTATGCGGCTGCGCCGCTTACGCGCAGAGTCCGAGGTTTCGCTTGAAGAGCTTGTGGGTGACGGTGATAGCGATTACACGCCGGCAGTTCTGACTGATTGGCGCGAGATTCCTTCAGAGGCACTTGACCGGAAAGAATTGCGTGCGCTTTTGCGACGCGGATTGGACGAACTGCCGGAAAAATATCGCGAAGTATTGATTTCGCGTGACGTGCGGGAGTTGAATATAGAGGAGACTGCTCAATTGCTTGGTATCAGTATCGGAATGGTGAAGACAAGGCTATTTCGGGCGCGTTTGATGCTGCAGAAAATCGTGGCGCCTGAGTTGCGAGCCCAGGGTAAGAGGTACACGAGAGGCTGATTATGGTGCTTGATTGCAAACATGTGTGGCGCGAAATCTCCGATTACATTGACGGAGTTCTCGATCCCTCGGTGCGTGCCAGCATGGAAGAACATCTGGCCCACTGCCGCCATTGTGCAGCCATCTTGGATTCGACTCATAATATCCTTTATCTGATCGCGGATGAGCGCACATTCACTTTGCCGGCCGGTTTCAGTGAGCGGTTGCATGCGAGGCTTGCAAGTGAACTTGAGAAGTCGGAGCCAACTAGCAGATAACGGTGTCTACAGTTCGTGGTGAAACATCGGATGCGCGAGAAGTTCGCCTGCGATCAGAAGCAGGGTGAGGATGGAGGCAGCGAGCTGGATCCCTTTCTCCCAGCGTTCTTTTCGAGTAAGAGGACGCATTCGCCAACGAGCAGCCGGGTTCCTGCGCATGCGTTCTGCATTCCATAAAAGCGCAAGATTGACTACGGCCCCGAGCCCGGCAAGAGCCAGCATGGGAATTCGGAACCTGCTGGCGTGGAAGCCGGTCGCTGGTCCTGCGGCGGCGGCGGCAGCTACAGTGGAGAGCCCGAGGGCAGTACTTATCCCGCTGACAAATACCGCCGCAGCACAGACCCCTTGGATTACCGCCAGACCGAGCGACCCCACCGTAATAAATCGCTGCGTCTTCCAGAACCGGAATGATGGTTTGTTGGTGATAGGACGCTGTTCAAGTCCTTGAGTCTCGGTCCCTTCCAAAGTTTGGCCTCCAGGAAGAAAAAGGAAAACGTCATGCGTGAGATGCGCGGTCTCGACACGAAGTTTCATGAAGGCCAGATGGGCTTGGTCAGCTGAGCATGCTGCGTCCTCGAGAATATGTTTCTAGGGGACATCTGAGGACCTGTCGAACATTCTGGAAGTCCGATCCATTGATTCGATCCGTTCGATCCCCCTTGTGGACATGTCCAACTGCATCGAATCCGGCGCCATGAGTCCACCCTCCAGTAGAAATCCGCTCAGAGCGACGCTGCTAGTCCAGGAGTGTTCTAGGGCATCGATGTAACCTGTCTCATTCTCGTAAAGCATGCGTTGCAGATTGAGTACGCGGATGAACGAAGCGTTCATTTCACCGTACTGCGCAGTCATGAGCCCATAAGCGCGCTCCAGCCGAGGAAGGATCTCGCCCTGGTATCGGTCCGCAGTTAAACGGGCGCTGCGATACTCTTCGGCATATACTGCGGAGCGCTTGCGAAGTATGAGGTCGACACGGTGCACCTCATCCTGTGCAGCTTCAAGGTCAGAGCGGGCTGCTGCGGTGTTGCCCTGATTGCGGTCCCAGAGATGAAGATGTAGGCCAATTTCGGCGAAGCCTTGGAGACCGACCTCGCCCCCTGGACCAAGATTGAGCAGTTCGTAATTCTGTTGCAATCCGCCCTTGAGTGTAAGGTCAGGGATGGTTTCCCGCCGAGCTCGCCTCAGGGCAGCTTCTGCGCGCTCGACCCCGGCCTGCGCAGTCTGCACGGCAGGGCTGGCTGCGAGCAGCGAGGTCAGCAACTGGCGCTCGTCTAGCGAAGGCAAATCAGCGTCGATCCGTCCGGCCACGCTTCCGTCCGGCAGGGATGGAAGACCGACAACTGAAATGAGTATCATCCATTGACGCCACAACCTGTGTTGGCCGACGCCAGCAGCGATCTCCATGCGCTGCTCTTCGGCCTCGGTTTCCAAGACTTCAGTCTCGTCTGCTTGACCGACATTGCCAAGCTGGTGAACGATTCGGACCGTGCTCTGGGCGATGCCGACCAAATCGCGCTCAATCGCGAGTCTCTCCTGCGCAGCGAGGACATGATAGTAGGCTACGCGCACGGCATTCTCCACGCGGCGCCTCTGCGCTTCGGCGTCAGCCTGACGCTGCCTTACTTCGCCAGCACCGACCTTGCGATTAAGCCCGAGTTTGCCGCCGAGAATGATCGGTTGCTCGACAAAAAACCCCTGTTCGCCGCCACCGTAGGCTCCTCCACGTATTTCTTCGCCCTGATAGCCGACTGTCGGGTTTGGATATAGCCCACTTTGGCGCTGGTGGCCACGCGCCGCCTCCACTGCGCGCTGTGCCTGATCGAGGGTAGGGTTATGCGCCGTCGCCATCCGCTCCAAGTCCTCCAGTTGGTAAGTAGGGCCGGAGACTACGCGCTGCGAGTTCCCCAGGTGTGGGAACTGCGGCATCACCTCAGGAATCTCGCCGTGATGGTGCATCTCCATTTCCGGCTGCTCGGCCATAGGGAAAAACACCTGCGGTACGGGTTGTGATGGTTGTTGCCCGGAGTTCCGCCGGGCTGCACTTGTTGACGCGTGTTCGTTATCCGATTTGGTCCTCGGCCGTTGCGAAAACATCATTGTTGACACGACCAGGAAGGGCGCCAGCAGGGAGACCAACGTTAGAAAATGCAACCTCATTTCGCGCCTCCTTCGTGATGGTGCGAGTGCCCCGCGGCCGGGGGGAGGGGCGCAATATAGCCACTGTGGACATCGCGCATGACGCGCTCATATAGATCGGGCGGCAGCACTCGCACCAAGGTCATCATGCCCATCATCATGGCGCTCCAGTTCCGCGGCAGGCCGTTGTTCTCCGGTTTGGCGACGGCTTCGTCCATGCCCATGTCCATGAACGCATCTTGGGGAAAACCAGGCACCTGGTTCGCCCCCGCCGCAATGGGTGCGTGATGGACATGCTCGAAGCCCGCACGGTCGGCGAGGGTCTGCATCTGGCGCAGTGCCCGAGCGTCCTCCGTGTCTGCAGTCATCATCATGCGATCCCCGAGCAGGTCGCTCATGGCGTTCATGTTGTGGTGGGGCATATGGCAGTGCAGCATCCACTCTCCAGGGTTATTCGCGACAAATTCGATGTCTCGCGCCTGTGCGACCCCTACCAACACCGTGTTGGCCGGTCCCCACATGCTTTCGGGTTGTCGTCCGGCCTCCGTGCCCGTCACAACGAAGGTGTGGCCATGCAGATGGATCGGATGGTGGTCCATGCCGATGTTGACGAATCGAATGCGCACGCGACTGCCGAGCCGTACGACCAAGGGTGTAGTCATTGGACTTACGGCGCCATTGAAGGTCAGCCAATTCCACTCCATATTGGCGGTGTTCGGGATGGTGTTGTTGGGCAGCACGGCCCACTCCTGCAGAACGACTCCAAAGTCGTGATCGACGGCAGGGACATGCGCTTTCGGCGGATGAAGGATGAACAAGCCGACCATCCCCATCATCTGCTGCATCGGTGAGTGCGAGTGATAGAAGAACGTGCCGTTCTGGTGAACCGTGAACTCATATGCTAGCCGTGATCCGGGCGCAATGGGCCGCTGTGAGAGGTACGGCATCCCGTCCGTCGCATAGGGGATTTCCAGCCCATGCCAGTGGATCGCGGTAGATTCTGGCAGGTGATTTTCCAGCACGATGCGGACACGATCTCCCTGGTTCACTTGGAGCGTAGGGCCGGGGCAGGAGCCGTTGAAGCTCCAGCAATCGATGGTCTTCCAGGGCGCGATTTTTCGCCTTACGGGTTCTGCGGTGAGTTGGAACACCTTCACGCCATTGTCGATTGTGAATGGCTGCTCCTTGACATCGGGCGTGATCACTGGTAACGGTGTCGAATTTGTGGGTCGACCGGATGCGCGCGTTCGATTCATGCCGAACAGCCGCGAAGCGCCGGCCAAACCCGCCGCCGTGGTAAACGCGCTCTGTATAAACGTTCGCCGTGAACTCATAGCCGCTCTTTCTGCTGAGCTTCGATAATCGCAGGTCGCAGGTTCAACGCGAATCTGTTATCGGGCTGGCACAACTACAAACTGGATGTCCAACTCGTTCTTGACCTTCACAACGCCACCCCCGACGCTGGCTGGAGTAATACCAAAATCGGTTTGTTTGATTGTCGAACGGCCCGCGTAGGCTCCTTCTTACCCTGCACCTCCGCCAGAATCGGTCGGCTCTGACCATGGAGCATCAATTCACCGGTGACAAGCCAGTGGTTGGCTCCCGTCTTTTCGATCCTCGTCGAATGAAAGCTGATGAGCGGATAGCTTTCGCTTTGTAAGACCTTGGCATGCATGGTGTGCTGAATTTCCGCTTGCGGCTCTGCGTTCAATTTGTTGTCTTCGACAAGCGTGAGCTTGCGGGCGTCAACGGTAAAGGCTATCTGCGGGAGATCGCTGTCATCGAAGCTGCCTCCGGCAAAAGGCGCGGCTACCCAGTGATCGTGACCCGCGGCGGAGAACAGACCTGCCTTACCCACGTGAATCTTCAAAGTGCTGCGGTCGCTATCGATCGGTCGATCGGCACTCTCCAACCACAGCGATGCTGGGAGAAGAAACCCTGTCACGCCGAGCCGGAAGATCGCGTTGCGCCTACGTCTGCTCATTGTTACTGGCACCGGGTGCCCTTCGGGGATTTAACCGAAGCACTGGACTAAACCGGGAACACCAAAATATGCGCTGTCAATTGGAGACTCGATGAGTCATAGTCAACCGCAGGCGACAACTCAATCCCACTGCAATTCGTCCGTCCTCTACTGGATGAACGGATCCGGATCTGTTAACTCCAACCCTATTCCACCGATCACAGCCGAGTGCAGTATGGAAGCCCCTTTCTGCATGCGCATCAACTTTGTCCGTTCAGCAGATCCATGAGTTGCCATCACAGCAAACTCGCAACCCGATACCCAACCGAAGTCACTCGACTAGAACCTGATTAACAAGCCGCCGGTGAAGGCCACGTTGTTTTGCTGGCTGGCATCAATTTGCCGGTTATAATTTGGCACACCAGAATAGAAGTCACGCACCTCAAACCGAAACCCAATCGGTATCCGCAGCACGCGGACAACACTCCGTGTATCGATTCCTGCGCCAAACTCCAGTGCGCCTGTGTTGGTTCCAGGCACGAACGAAGTGCTGCCACGGGGCGCCGATTCACGGAAGCGTGCGTAACCTCCTCCGAAAGATAACCAGGGAGCAATCGGCCCGGCAGGATTGAATTTCACCCGTACATGCGGGGTAAGGAATACGTAGGCATACTCGGGAATCACGCCCTGCGGGGGCTGACTCAGTTTGACGTCCACCGGAGAGGCCAGAAAATCCACGCCCCCATATATTCCCAGTTGCTTGGCAGCTGCGAGGCGTCGGTCGTATTCAGCTCCCAACGCTAAGCTTGCATTGAAACTGATGTCACCACCCTGGGACAGGGTCTGACTTGTCGTCGTGGTCGCACCGATCACGAGTCCGACTTCATTCTTTGTCTGCGAGTGAGCAGAAGGCAGCAGACTCAGGAACTGTAATACGATTCCGAAGACGGGGAGTAACCTTTGTATAGACATAGCCGCTTTCACTTGACGCTTCCATTTCTTCAGCTCAGACGTGACTCAATGTTTTTTGAAGGCCGGTCGCTTCCGTTGCAACAACCGATCAGTGCGGCTCTTCCCATCCCGGCCAGGATCGGCCAGACGTTGCATTGCGACAGTCTTTCCCTGAACTCAGGCGTTCGATGTTCACGGGTGGTCAGAAGTTACGTGGGCAGCGATTGGTTACGAACCATTCGTCGAAGCCGTAAACACTCAAGGACCGTCGGCACTCGGGTTGCTTGTTCGCCGCATTGTTATGCTTAGCTGGGCGCCCGAAATCTATACGAGTTCGTGCGTCTCATTTCCTTCCGCTCGCACGTAACTTTCTAGACCGACTCTACATCGTATGGCCAGCCAGCGACATTCACGCTGATCGGGGCAACCGGCGAGAGACTTCCCCAAACCCGGGCAAGGCTCGCGGTGGCAGTTCACTTA
>Ga0210405_10006365_pt1 | contig 10553 bp, 8 predicted proteins | sample IncBWH11MmetaG_FD_155492 | JGI IMG/M metagenome (GOLD analysis project Ga0210405, IMG submission 155492) | Forest soil microbial communities from Barre Woods Harvard Forest LTER site, Petersham, Massachusetts, United States - Inc-BW-H-11-M | ecosystem: Environmental > Terrestrial > Soil >... | reverse complement strand
CTAGGGAACGGAGATCGCGGGCGCGATTCTTGATGACGTGGCCTGGCAATTGGCCAGTGAGCGAGGCGGCTTTGGTGCCCGGGCGCTGCGAGTAGGAGAAAACGTGGAGGTAGGTGAAGGGCCGCGTGGCGATGAAGTCGACTGTTGCGGCATGGTCGGCATCGGTTTCGCCGGGGAAACCGGTGATAACGTCGGCGCCGATGGCCGCGTTGGGCAGGCGCTCGTGGATGAGCTCGACGCGTCGAGCGTAATGCTCGGCGCGATACCAGCGATGCATGGCGGCGAGGATGCGGTCGGAAGCGGATTGCAGGGGCATGTGAAAATGCGGGGCGATGCGGTCGTTGCACGCGAAGAAGTCGATCAGATCCTGGGTAACATCGAGCGGCTCGATGGAGCTGATGCGCAGGCGTTCCACGGAAGTTTCGTCCTGGATACGGTGGAGGAGGTGGAGAAATTCAACTCGCGGCGTGAGGTCGCGGCCATACGTGCCAAGGTTGATGCCGCTGAGAACGATCTCGCGGAATCCGGAATCGGCGAGGCGCTGGATCTCGGAGAGGACCATTGGCGGTGGGAGGCTGCGGGATTTTCCCCGGACAAATGGGATTACGCAGAAAGAGCAGCGGGAGTTGCATCCATCCTGGATTTTCAACGTGGGGCGGGTGTGATTCCCTTCCCCACCGAGAACGGGGGCGACGAGAACGTCAGTCAGTTCAAAGATGTCGCCGGTTAGAATGCGCGCCGAGGCTTCCTCGGGAGGGAGAACATTCCTGTGGAGAGAACCGACGGGTAAGAAGTCCGGAGTTGCGGAAGCGGAAAGAAGCGGTTCTAAAGAGCGGACGAGCGACGGGATTTGTGGTTTGTGGGAGTTGCCTACGACGAACGAGACGCCGGCGAGGGCGGCGATTTCTTCGGGAGCTCGCTGGGCATAGCAGCCTGTTACGAGGATGCGCGTGGCAGGATTAGTGGCGTGGATTTTGCGAATGGCGTCGCGGGCCTGGGCGTCGGCCGCGGCTGTGACAGTACAGGTGTTGAGAACGACGACGTCGGCCGACGAAGAATCGGGCGCGAGAGAGCAGCCCTGTTCGCGGAGCTGCCGCTCGATGGCCGCGCCGTCTGCTTGGGTGGCACGACAGCCGAATTGTTGGATAAAAAAGGTGCTCATCGCAGAAAGGCGCCAGAGTCCTATTTAAGCATACGAGCGCACGGCATCACAGCGACGCTCGGGGGAACGGCGCTTTACGGCAGGGTACGGGGCCTATACAATTTTAGGATTCCATGACCCACACGCGAAGAAACCCATCCCAACTGGTTGACCCGAAAGTTTCCGTGGTGATTCCGGTTTACAACGAGAAAAACACGATTTGCGAGATCCTTCGCCGAGTGGAAGAAGCTGATATGCGCAAGGAAATCGTTGTGGTGGACGATTGTTCGAAAGATGGAACGCGCGAGATTCTGCAGGCGTTGGCAGAGAGGCAGGGGCGGGGAGAGAGCCAAGCGCCTGCTACCGATGGTGAAGACCCAATCGAGTTGAAGAATATTCGCTTCTTTTTTCAAGGGCAGAATCAGGGAAAGGGCGCAGCCCTGCGGCGCGGCTTTGCGCAGGCGACGGGAGACATCGTGCTGGTGCAGGATGCGGACCTCGAATACGACCCGCGCGACTATCCCAAGTTGCTGGAGCCGATTTTGGAAGGTCGGGCGGATGTGGTGTACGGATCGCGGTTTCTGGGTGGGCCGCAGCGCGTACATTACTTCTGGCACTACGTTGCCAACAAGGCGCTGACGCTGCTTTCCGATATTTTCACCAACCTGAAGCTGACGGACATGGAGACGTGCTACAAGGTGTTCCGGCGCGAAGTGTTGAAGGACATCCAACTGAAATCAAACCGGTTTGGGTTCGAACCGGAGATTACCGCGAAGATCGCCAAGCGAAACTGGCGAGTTTACGAAGTGCCGATCAGCTACGCCGGGCGCACGTATGAAGAGGGAAAGAAAATCACGTGGAAAGACGGCGTGCAGGCGCTGTGGTGTATTATTCGGTTTAAGTTCAGCGATTAGAGGGCAGCGCAGCTCTGAGCTGTGTGCAATCAGGCCTGGGAGAGGCGGCGCTGAAACGTCAGCAGGATCAGGTCGGCACGGCGGCGGACGCCGAACTTGTTGAGCAAGTTCGAGACGTGGAACTTGACGGTGCGCTCGGCGATATTGAGCTTGCTGGCGATTTCCTTATTGGAAAGGTTCTCGAGAAGCGAATCGAGAACTTCCTGCTCGCGGCGGCTGAGGTTGGTGACCGAGTCGGTCTTCAGGCGGCGTCCCTGGCTAGTGAGAATGGAATCGACAAAGCCTGAGAGCACCGAACGCGGGACCCAGAACCCGCCTTGCGAAACGAGAGGCAGTGCGCGGGAAAGCTGGTCGCGCGCTTCCGCGTAGGTGAGGATTCCCTTCACGCCCAGACGGAGCAGCGAAAAGCAGTTGGCTTCGTTGATCGCGTCTCCCACCACAATGAGCCGCGCGTCCGCGTGGCGCTCCAGAATGTTGGTGAGCAGCGCGCCAGTGGCCTGGCGAGCGGCGTGCGCGTCGACAACGTAAACCTGAGCGATAGGAGGCTCAAAGTTGCGCAAGTCGGGAGCCAGGGTGGATTCGAGTTGCTTGGCGATGACTTTGAATTGGGAAGCCTTACCCAGGAGACGCTCAAATTCAGTGAGCACCAGGGGGTGAGGCGAGAGCAGACAGACGGTCAGTTTGGAAGCCATAATTTTCGTAGCCACTGTACTAGAGGGTAGAGAAAGCAGGGCTTTCGGGCAAGGACCTTGGGGCCAGATGTTCACGAACTGTTACTGACAGTTAAGATGTGTTTTCGGGGGGTTGGGGCGGGGTAGCCACCCGTTAAATGAGAAGAGGTTCGTTTCGACGGGAAAGGCCGTAAAATGAAGGGATATCCCAAGGCTCCGGAAAGGGCCTTGGCGCAGGCGAAAGAGGCTGGAATTGCGGGACCTGAAACAGTCGGAAACGGCGCTCAGAGAGTTGCTGGCAGAGCGCATCCTGGTGCTGGATGGCGCCATGGGTACCATGCTGCAGCAGCGGGACTTAACGGCGGCTGATTTTGGGGGGGCGTCGCTTGAGGGTTGTAACGAGAACCTGGTACGTACGCGGCCGGACGTGGTGCTGGATATCCACCGGAAGTACTTTGAGGCCGGGGCGGACATTGTTGAGACCAACAGCTTTGGCGGAACGCCGCTGGTCCTGGCCGAATACGGGTTGCAGGCCGACGCACTGGAATTGAATAAGCGGGCGGCGACGCTGGCCCGGCAGGCGGCGGAAGAGTACTCGACGCCGGGCAGGCCGCGGTTTGTGGCTGGGTCAATGGGCCCGACGACGAAGGCTATTACGGTGACCGGCGGGGTCACGTTCGAGGGGCTCGAGGATTCCTACTATGTGCAGGCGAAGGGGCTGATCGAGGGCGGGAGCGACCTGCTGCTGGTGGAAACCTGCCAGGATACGCGAAATATCAAGGCATCGATTCTGGCTATAGAAAAACTCTCCAAGGAATTCGGGATGAGAGTTCCCTTCCTCGTTTCCGTGACGATTGAGCCGATGGGGTCGATGCTCGCGGGACAGACGGTGGAGGCGATGTGGGCCTCGCTGCGGCACTCACACCCGCTGGCGTTTGGGATGAATTGCGCGACCGGTCCGGAGTTTATGACCGACCATATCCGGACGCTGAGCACAGTCACCGGGGAATTTGTGTCGTGCTATCCGAATGCGGGCTTGCCGGATGAAGAAGGCAAGTATCTGGAGACGCCGTCGTCGCTCGCGACGCAGCTGGAAAAATTTGTGAACCACGGGTGGCTGAACCTGGTGGGCGGCTGCTGCGGAACAACGGAGAAGCATATCCGGGCGATTGCCCAGATGGTGGACGGGAAGAAACCTCGGGTTCGACCGGCGGAAGCGCACCGGGCCGTGTACTCGGGAATTGAGACAATCGAGGCCGATGATTCGACGCGTCCGCTGCTGGTGGGCGAGCGGACGAATGTGATTGGCTCCCGCCTCTTCAAGAATCTGGTGGCGGAAGAGAAATGGGAAGAGGCTACGGAGATCGCGCGGAGGCAGGTGAAGGGCGGAGCGCACATCGTGGACGTATGCCTGCAAAGCACGGAGCGCGATGAGAAGAAGGATATCGAGCCGTTCTACGAAAAGCTGATCCGGAAGATAAAGGCTCCGGTGATGATTGACACGACGGATCCGACGGCCGTGGCGCTGGCGCTGACCTATTGCCAAGGCAAGGCGATCATCAATTCGATCAACCTGGAAGATGGAGAAGAGAAATTCGAGAAGGTGGTGCCGATTGCGCATGATTTCGGCGCCGCGATTGTGGTGGGTTGCATTGACGAGGATCCGGTCCAAGCGCAGGCGTTTACGCGCGAGAGGAAGCTGGAGATCGCCAAACGGTCGTACGAGCTACTGACGAAGAAATATGGGATGGCGCCGGAAGACATTATTTTCGACCCGCTGGTTTTTCCCTGCGCGACGGGAGATGAGAACTACATTGGCGGCGCGGTGGAAACGATGGAAGGAATCCGGTTGATCAAGCAGGCGCTGCCGGATACACGGACGATTTTGGGAATTTCGAATGTGTCGTTCGGGCTGTCCGCGGGCGCGCGTGAAGTAGTTAATTCAGTCTTTTTGTATTACTGCACGAAGGCGGGGTTGGATCTGGCGATCGTGAATGCGGAGAAATTGGAGCGTTTCGCGTCGATCCCAGAACATGAGCGGAGGCTGGCTGAGGATCTGCTGTTTCAGCACAAGCCGAAAGAATTGGCCACGGACCACCCGCGAGCCGAGCTCTTGCGGGAAGTGCCCGGAGATTGGCGGCAGCAGACTAAAGAACAGAAGGCGGCGATCAATCAATTTCACATCGCGGCGATTACGGAGCACTTCCGCACAACGAAGAAGAAAGAAAAAGTCGCGGGAGAAGAATTGCCGCTGGACGAGCGGCTGGGCAATTACATCATTCAGGGAACGCGTGACGGTTTGATCGCGGACCTGGAGCGCAAGCGGGCGGAGGGAGTGCCGCCGCTGGATATCATCAACGGGCCGCTCATGACGGGAATGGCGGAGGTGGGGAGGCTGTTCAACGCCAACGAATTGATTGTGGCGGAGGTGCTGCAGTCCGCCGAGGCGATGAAGGCGGCGGTGGGTCACCTGGAGCAGTTCATGGAGAAGGCCGACACGGCGAAGCGCGGAAAAGTGGTGCTGGCGACCGTGAAGGGAGACGTGCACGACATCGGGAAAAACCTGGTGGAGATTATTTTGAAGAACAACGGATTCGACGTGGTGAACCTGGGAATCAAGGTTCCGCCGGAAGAATTGATCAAGGCGTTCCAGGCGCACAAGCCGGATGCGATCGGGCTGTCGGGACTTCTAGTCAAGAGCGCGCAGCAGATGATCATTACTGCAAGCGACTTGAAGGATGCGGGGATTAATGTGCCGCTGCTCGTGGGTGGCGCGGCGCTGAGTGCGCGGTTTACAGAGCAGAAGATTGCGCCGAGTTACCAGAACGCGGTGTGTTATGCGAAGGATGCCATGACAGGCTTGCGGCTGATGAACGAACTGATGGATCCGGCGACACGCGCGCGCGTGATCGGCGAACATACGAATTCCGGCAACGGCGTGAGTGTGGCGACCACAGTGAAGATCGTGGAAAAGCCAGCTGTTAAGCGATCACCGAAGGTCCGAAGGGATTTGCCAATTCCAGAGGTGGTGACGCTCGAGCACAAGGTGCGGCTGGTGCCGGACCTGCGCGAACTCTGGAGCTATATTAATCCGTTCATGCTTTATGGACGGCACATGGGATACCGGGGGGATTTCGAGAAGCATCTGGCGGCGCGCGAAGCGAAAGCAGTGGAGCTGTACGACGAGATGGAGGAAGTGAAGAACGAAGCCGCGGGATTCATGAAGGTGCGCGCAGTCTGGCAGTTTTTTGAGGCGGAAGCAGAGGGCGAGGCACTGCACCTCTTTGCGCCTGGCGCCAATGTGCCACTGCTGACCTGGAAATTCAAAAGGCAGAAGACCGGCGACCAGCTGTGTCTGAGCGATTACGTGCTGGATCGGAAAGACGGGAAACGAGACCACGTAGCTGTGTTTGTGGTGACGGCCGGCGAGGGAATCCGTGAACGCGCCGAAAAGGCGAAACACGATGGATATTACTTCAAGTCACACGGACTGCAAGCGCTGGCGATTGAGAGTGCGGAGGCCTGCGCGGAATGGCTGCACCGGAGAATCCGCGAGGATTGGGGCTTCCCGGACCCACCGGAGATGACGATGGCGCAGCGATTCACTTCGCGCTATCGCGGGAAGAGATACAGCTTTGGCTATCCGGCATGCCCTGACCTCGAAGATCAGGCGGGAATCTGGAAGATTCTGAGGCCGGAAGAGATTGGCGTACAGCTGACGGAAGGATTCATGATGGATCCAGAGGCGAGTGTGAGCGCGCTGGCATTTCACCACCCGGATTGCACGTATTTCAGCGTGGGAGAGAGCGCGGACGGAGTCTGAGACTCCCTCGGGCCTGACGGCGTGATACGCCGTGCCTGGGACGACAAGACCTATCAGGAATTCCACAACGAAAAGACACGATTGGGTCCCAAGTCGGGTATACTTACGCGAATTTGGAGCACACGAACGACCAACCGGAAGTGAACTTAATGGGGCGTGACCAAGCGTCACGAAATACGGGTGAACCCAGGCTCACTAAAACTATCCGTTGTGATTCCGTCCTTTAATGAGGAAAAGCGCCTGCCGGCGACTCTCGAACGAATCGCCAGCTATATCAATGCGTCTGGCCGTGAAACCGAGATAATCGTGGTGGATGACGGTTCGGCAGATGGCACTATACGTATAGCCGAATCCTTTCGCGGGAAAATTCCGAATCTTCGGGTCGTTTCGAATGGGCAGAACCGGGGGAAGGGATATAGCGTTCGCCACGGGTTCATGGAAGCGCGCGGCGTGATCGTGCTATTTACGGACGCGGATCTCTCGGCGCCAATCGAGGAAGCGGATAAGTTACTAGCGAAAATGGACGAGTACGATGTAGCAATCGGCTCGCGCGCGGTCAATCGAGAACTTATCGAGGTGCACGAATCCAAGTTTCGTGAACTTGCGGGAATTATCTTCAACAGGATCGTGCGGGTAATCCTGTGGTTGCCATTTGTGGACACGCAATGCGGATTCAAGGCGTTCCGGCGCGAGAAGTGCAAAATCATTTTCGAGCAACAGACGATCGAACGGTTCGGGTTTGATCCGGAACTGCTGTATCTTGCACAACATCACGGTCTGCGAACCGCGGAGGTGGCGGTACGATGGGCGCACTCTCCTGCAACAAAAGTGAATATGCTGCGGGACAGCATTCAGATGTTTCTGGATGTAGTAATCATCCGGTGGAACGCCATTCGCGGACACTATCCCGCCGTTCGAATCTGATCGTGGCAGAGTCCTCCCTTGCAATACGTACCCATCCTCTTCACAGCCTCTCGGAACTATGATTGCTCATGCATGTTCCTTGCGTCCGGGCGTATGAGGTTTCTTGTCAGTCCCAGATGTATGATGGGAGGGTGCCGTAGGCCAAATTGAATTTCGGGGGCGCTTTCGTTGAACAAAAATTCCAAGATTCTTGTGGCGGGTGCGGGCGGATTCATCGGGGGTGCGCTCCTATCGGTTCTGCGCAAACTGGGATACCGGGATTTGCGCGGAGTGGATATCAAGCCGTTCGATCAGTGGTATCAGCGCTTCGACGATGTTGAGAACCTCTCGTTGGATTTGAACCTCAAGGAAAACTGCGAAAGGGCTGCCGAAGGCGCGAGTGATATTTACAACCTGGCCGCCAACATGGGCGGTATGGGGTTTATCGAGGCAAACAAGGCGCTCTGCATGCTGTCCGTGTTGATCAATACGCACATGCTGCAAGCGGCGCTGAATCACGGAGCAGAGCGCTTCTTCTATGCTTCGTCGGCCTGTGTCTACAACGGAGACAAGCAAAAGACTTTCGAGGCCCCCTCTCTAAAAGAAGCGGATGCCTATCCGGCGCTCGCCGAAGACGGCTACGGCTGGGAAAAACTGTTTTCGGAACGCATGTGCCGGCATTTTCGGGAGGATTTCAAGCTCTACACTCGGGTAGCGCGTTTTCACAATGTTTACGGGCCGTGGGGAACGTGGTTTGGCGGACGCGAAAAGGCTCCGGCAGCAATCTGCCGAAAGGTAATCGAGGCCAAGATCTCCGGAAAGCACGAAATTGAAATCTGGGGAAGTGGGAACCAGACCCGCAGCTTCATGTTCATCGACGACTGCACGATAGGCATTCAGAAAATCATGGACTCGGAGATTCTGGAACCGATCAACCTGGGATCGAGCGAGGCCGTAACGATCAATCAACTGGTGGATATCACGGAATCGATTGCCGGAATCAAGCTGAAGCGAAACTACGATTTAAGCGCCCCGAAGGGCGTCAATGGAAGGAACAGCGACAACACGCTCATCAAGAAATATCTCGGCTGGGAGCCGAGCACCACGCTGCGAGTGGGAATGGAAAAAACGTACCGCTGGATCTACGACCAGTACGTGGCCAGGGAGCGCGGCGACGCCCGAGTGGTCCGCGAGTCTTCCCATTCGCGATAGGGTCCAGGTTCCGATCGCGTGCAGCAGATACAGAAAAATTGTGTTTCACCAAAGCGTCTGAAGCAGTTTGCACTCGCGAATTTTCACATCTTTGGTAACTAGAATCATGCCTTCGGCCAAGGCCGTCGCCCCGATTATGCGGTCACACGGGTCGCCTGAATAGTCCGTCGGAAACTGGTTGGCCAACGCAGTAACCTTTGCGGTGATAGGGCAGACGGAAACACGCGACGAAACCTCGTCGAGGTATGCTTCCACAGTTCCCCTCAAGCGGCACCTTGCTGAACGCAGTAGTTGGCCTTATTAATGAGCGATCAAGGTGCTGGTCCCGGGTGCGGGCAGCTTCGCACTCGCATCATCCAGGACTAGCACCCAATCGTTGGAATCCGGCGGTCTGAAATTCTGTTTTCCCGAATTGGAGAACGCTCCCAGATTCAATGTGGCTCCCGTCTGCGGGTCAAACCACCACCCTTGCACCGTGCTAGTCGAGCTTATGATCTTCGTCATGTCCACGGTTATGGTGGCGGCAATACCATTGGGAATGTAGGCGATAATGGACTGACCGTCAGAAGTGCGCGAGGTAACAGTCAGTGTGGCGCCCGTGCCATACCCCGCAGTTACCACTGAATGATTGATGTCTGGGGCCATTAGCCAATGTTCGCGAGAGCGAAACAGTTTGCCTGTGAGGGATTCAGAGACCGAACCCGGTGAATTGAGTTGGGCTTTCCAACCTGCCGCAAATGCCCATATCGGGTAGTTACAGAAATCGCGCCCAAGATATGCGCCGCTCAGGACCGCCCAATAGCCTTCGGTGCGCAAGCTAAGGGGAGTTTCTGAATGCTCGTTTTCGCACCAGTCCTCCATCATAAACTCTGGCAAGAAATCGCTTCGAGTAAAGTTCTTCTCGGCAGCCGACGGAATGTCAGAAGGCAAGTTGTAAAGCCCATTCAAGTCAAGCCAAGAGTAGCCAGACCAAATGTCCAGCGAGGATTGTCCACGGATGTTTTCCGCGGTCATCAGGTGGACCGTGTCCTTCGACCTGATTCCTACGGCGATGTCATTGTGCTTTGTCTTGAGATCGCCGCTGCTATCCATGTCGCCGCCAATTAACCAGATGATATTGGAGAAGTTCTTATAGCGATCCCCCAGATACTCGCCGTACGCTGTCATCGTAGCGTCGGAAGCAGCCTCCATATTCAGACAATAACCGCTTGGCGGCGGACCGCAAGGATAGCCAGAGAAAGCGGGACCAAGCAAGGCCGTGATTCCATAAGCGGCCATTCGGTTCAGGACATAGTCCAAATGAGTGAAGTAAGCTGGCTGCATGTTGAGAAAGTCACCTCCGCTGAACGGTGCATTTCCCTGAGAGTCATATTGTGGGTTTGCGTAGTAGCTGTTATCTACCACTGACATCCAAATGAGGTTGAATCCCTTGGAAGAGCGGTCAGAGAGATAAACCTCGAGATCTGCGGCGGACAGAACTTGATTAAGATCAAATCCTTGCTCTGCCACCAGGAAAACCGGCTGGCCAGTTGGGTTGATCAGGTACTTCCTGTTTGAACTTAAGGCTATCGACGGACTCTGGGCGCTGCCGATGGTCAAGGTTAATGTGGCGTGCCCTGTACCGTTACTATTGGTCGCACTCAGCGTCACTGCGGATGTGCCTGTTGCCGCCGGTGTTCCGGAGATTAGCCCTGTTGTGCTGCTCGCGGACAGCCCTGCCGGGAGTCCCGTGGCGCCATAACTGGTCGGCGTGTTGGTTGCGCTGATCTGATAGGAGAAGGCAGTTCCCATTTTGCCGCTTGCCGTCGTCGCGCTCGTGATCACCGGTTGCGCAACCGCGATGGTCAGCGTTAATGTGGCGTGCCCTGTACCGTTACTATTGGTCGCGC
>Ga0210405_10006362_pt1 | contig 10555 bp, 10 predicted proteins | sample IncBWH11MmetaG_FD_155492 | JGI IMG/M metagenome (GOLD analysis project Ga0210405, IMG submission 155492) | Forest soil microbial communities from Barre Woods Harvard Forest LTER site, Petersham, Massachusetts, United States - Inc-BW-H-11-M | ecosystem: Environmental > Terrestrial > Soil >... | reverse complement strand
TCTCAAGCGTCTGAGGTAACCGCAGGGATTGTTGCCGTGACGCTAGTGTGCGCTGGGAGATTTCGAGTTCGTTGTCAAGGGCACGAAGCTGGAAATAGGCTGTCGCCACGTTAGCAACCAGTGAGGAAATCACCGCCCGTTGCCCCCACTCGGTCGCGAGTAACTGGGCGCGAGCCGCCTCAGTTTGCCGGCGGTATTTTCCCCAGAAGTCCAGATTCCAGATGACCGACAGATTCAGTTCGCCGCCATTGACCTCGTAAGCGGGAAATAGTTTTGTAACCTTGGCGTTTTGCTGGCTGAAAACGTCCGCGCCGACGTTCGCCGAGGGGAGTTGGTTGGCGCGAGTGATGCCGACTTGCGCCTGGGCTTCAAGAACGCGGGCGGCAGCGATGCGCACGTCATAATTTTGCGCAATGGCAGCGTGGATCAGTTGCGTGAGCACCGGATCCTGATAGACTTGCCACCATTGCTCGTTGCCAAGCGACGAGGCTTGGGTGGCCTGCTGCGGAGCGGGTGCACGATATTCCTGCGGGACATCCACAGTCGGCCGTTTGTATTTCGGCCCCATCGTGCAGCCGGCTTCCAGAACCAGCACGGCTAGAATTCCTAAGAGTGTAGTGTTTTTCATAGATCAGTCCCCCTGACTTGGTGCTTCGGCGGGCGTGAGTGGCAATGCTCTCCGTTGCTCGCCGCCTGACAATTTCTCAACTACGTAGAAGATCGTGGGAACAAAAAACCTGCCGATGAAGGTCTCCGCTACCATGCCTCCAATTACCGCCGTGCCCATGATCTGGCGCGCGACAGAACCTGCTCCGGACGCTGTCCAGAGCGGCACGCAGCCGAGAATAAAGGCGAGCGCGGTCATCATGAGGGGCCGGAAGCGAAGCCTCGCCGCGGAAAGTGCCGCGTCGGTGATGGACATACCGCGTTCGTAGTCCTCTTTCGCAAATGCCACGATCAGAATTGAGTTTTTCGCAGCCAATCCGATGAGCATTACCAGGCCAATCTGGGCGTAGACATCGTTCTCGATTTGAACCATGTACTGTGGCAGGTAAAGACCGACTACGACGCGACGCAGCCAGAGCGCAGCGAGGGCGCCGAAGACTGCGACGGGTGTGCTGAGCAGCACGCTAAAAGGCACTGTCCAGCTTTCATAGAGCGCTGCCAGAATCAGAAAAACGAACAGAATCGAGAATCCGAAGATGACTGACGGTGGCACTCCCTGCCTCGCTTTTTGTTCCTGGTAAGACATGCCCATGTAGTCAAAGCCCATTTCTCGGGGCATGGTTTGCTTGAAGACATCTTCCAGGGCGGCCGATGCCTGATCCGAGCTGTAACCGGGCGCAGCGCTAGCGTTGATCTGAGCGGAGCGATACTCGTTGTAGCGCATGGTGAACTCGGGACCGGAACGGTTTTCGAATTTTGCCAGGGCAGTAAGCGGCACCGTCTGCCCTTGTTGGTTGCGGACGTAGAATTGGCCAAGATCGTTGGTCGTCGCGCGGTAAGGAGCTTCGGCTTCCACATACACCTGCCAGGTACGCCCGAAGTCGTTGTAGTAGTTGACAAACAATCCGCCCATGTAGGCTTGAATGGTGTTGTAGACATCCGTCAGATTCACGCCTTGCTTCAAGACCTTCTCCTTATCCACATCGATGAACTCTTGCGGCACACTGGGGATAAAGGTGGTGCTGACCATGGCAAGCTCAGGGCGCTTGCGGGCGGCCGCCATAAACTTGTTCAGGTTATCCGTAAGAAACTTGATATCCTTGCCGGCGCGGTCTTCGAGGACAAACGTTACGCCGCCAGCAGTACCGACACCCGGGATCGCGGGTGGTGAGAAACTGAAGACCGTCCCATCTGGCAGCTTCTTGAGTTCCTGGTTCAAGCTTGCCTTGATGGCTTGATATTGTTCGCTCCGACTTTTGCGCTCATCCCAGGGATTCAGAGACACCCAGAAGAATGCGTTGTACGAAGTTCGAACGTAGCTGAGCAGACTGAAACCAACAACGCTGGTGGTGTACTGAACTCCCGGCGTTTTGGCGAGAACGTCCTCTACCTGTTTTGCCGCCGCGCTTGTGCGCTCCATGGAAGCGGCTTTGGGAAGCTGCATGTTGATGTAGAGGTAGCCTTGGTCTTCATCGGGCAGGAAGCTCGTTGGGAGATTCTTGCTGAAGAACCATGCTGCAACGCCGGCGACTACAAGAAGCACCATCACCACGCCGGCCTTGCGAATCAGGTCGCCCGAGAGACGGACAAAGCTGTCGGTAGAGCGCTCAAAATATGCGTTGAACCAGCCAAAGAATTTTCCCAACGGTCCGCGAGTTTGCTTCTTGGGTTTGAGCAGAAGCGCCGAAAGTGCGGGGCTGAGCGTAAGAGCATTGAATGCTGACAGCATCACAGAGATGGCGATCGTTATGGCAAACTGCTGATACAGCCTGCCCGTGATGCCAGGTATGAAAGCCGTCGGCACAAACACCGAGGCTAAAACCAGGGCAATCCCCACCACCGGACCGGAAAGTTCTTGCATCGCCTTGATGGAGGCATCCGTCGGACTCAGTCCTTCCTCGATGTGGTGCTGCACTCCTTCAACGACTACGATGGCGTCATCGACCACCAGTCCAATTGCGAGCACCAACCCGAACATCGAAAGCGTATTGATCGAGAAACCGAACAGCGGAAAGATGACGAACGTTCCCACCAGGGAGACAGGCACGGCCAGCATGGGAATCAGCGTGGCGCGCCAATCTTGCAGGAAGAGGTAAACCACAAAGATGACAAGCACAATGGCGATCACGAGGGTCTCGAGGATTTCTTTCATGCCTTCTGTGACCGGGAGTGTTTGGTCGAGCGAAACGGTGTAATCCATGTCCTGCGGGAAACGCTGCTTCATTTGCGCGAGGAGCTTGCGGACGCCCGCGACTGTTTGAACCGCATTGCTTCCGGGCAACTGGTAGACGGCAACGGCGGCGCTGGGCTTGCCATTGAGGCGAGACATGAGGCTGTAGTCTTGCGTTCCCAGTTCAACTCGAGCGACATCTCGGACCCGAACGGTCCCACCATTTGGCGCTTCGCGCACGACAACGTCGCCGAACTGTTCCGGAGAAGTCAGGCGCCCTTGAGCCAGCACGGCATAGGTGAATTGCTGGCTGCTCTGAGCCGGCTCGCCACCGACCTGGCCAGCCGGATTGACGGTGTTCTGAGCCTTAAGGGCATTGGCAATATCGGTGACCGTGATGCCAAGCTTGGCCATCTGATCAGGCTTCACCCATAGCCGCATCGCGTACTGCCCTGAGCCGAAGACTTGGGTCTGGCCAACTCCGTACGAGCGCGCAATCGGATCATTGAGGTTGATGTAGGCATAATTCGCCAGATAGTTCGAATCGCGAGTGCCGTGCGGCGAATACAAGGCGATCAGCATAAGCGGTGCAGTGGTCGACTTCTTCAACGTGATTCCGTAGTTGTTTACCTCGGACGGCAACTGACCGTTGGCCAACTGTTGACGAGACTGCGTGAGCAGCAGATCCGTGTTGGGATCGGTTTTGAGGTCGAAATCGACAAGCAACTGCGTTTGCTGGTTCGCCGTGGCGTTCAGTGAGTACATATAGCTCATGTTGTCCACGCCACTGACTTGCTGCTCGATGGGTGTAGCAACTGCTTGTTCGAGAGTCTGCGCATCCGCACCTGGATAGTTGGCTTGCAGCCTGATCTCGGGCGGAGCGATCTGCGGGAACTGCGCTACCGGCAAGGTGACGATTGTGATTACGCCGACTATGACCGTGAGGATCGCAATCACGATCGCGACGATGGGCCGTCGAATGAAAAAGTTCGCCATGATTAGCGTTCCTCCGTTTCTTTGTACGGCGTGGGATTCACCAGTTCGCCTTCTTTTGCCTTCTCTGCGCCAACCGCCACGACGCGTTCTCCCGGCTTCAGGCCCGTCGTGATCACCCAGAGCGTGCTCACTCTCGGCCCGACCTCTACCGTGCGGAGCTGCGCCCGATTATCGGGGCCGACGACAGTGACCTGATACGTTCCTTGCTGCTGATTCACTGCCGCCTGCGGCACCAGAAGCGCTCCCGTGATGTTTCCAGTGGGCGTCTGAATACGTGCATATTGGCCCGGTCGCAACAGGTTCTTGGAGTTCGGGAACTCGCCCACGATCTGGATGGTTCCAGTCTGCGTGTTTACTTGGCGGTCCGCGAAGATGATTCTGCCCGGATGTGGGTAGGCACTCCCGTCGGCCAAAGTTAACTGCAACCGGATTCGTGAGGCGTGCGTCAGAAAGTCCACGCTCCCCGGACCGCCGCCGTCCGCCATCCGCAGGTATTCCTGTTCGCTGATGGGGAAATACACTTTGATCGGACTTACCTGCGAAACCGCGGTGAGGACTGTTGACGGTCCTACCAGATTGCCCACCTGCACAGTGTTGATGCCGGCGATTCCGTCGATTAACGACACGACACGCGTGTAGCCCAAATTCAGCTCGGCCTGTTCGACCGCCGCCTGGCTGGCCTCAACTGCTGCCTTCGCCCCGAGGAGCGACTGCGTGTCGGTATCGAGCTGGCTCTGAGGAATTGCATGCGCTTCCGCCTCCGGTATGTCGCGCTTCACATTGAGTTCGGCGTTCGCCATCTGCGCTTCGGCTTGTGCCAGTTGCCCTTTGGCTTGATCGAGCACGGCTTGAAATGGACGCAGATCGATCTCAAAGAGAAGCTGACCTTTTTTGACAAGTGCTCCTTCGTGATAATCCTGGCGGATCAGGTAACCGCTCACCTGAGGCTGAATCTGCGCATTGACGTACCCTTCGAGCGTTCCCACCCACTCGCCCTGAACCGGCACGTCTTTTTGGGTCACCGATGCGACTTCGACCACCGGTGGTGGAGGCGGGGCCGCAGCCCGCACGTTACCGTTGCTGCAGCCAAGTGCATTCAGCAGGAGCGCCGCACTAACTAAAGCTGTAGATATTTGTTTCATCATCTCTTTCCCCTCAATCGTGGTTACTTAACTTCCGCTTCAATCGCGTCACTGGCGCGCCTGAAATCGGGACGCTGCTCGGTTGGGGGAAAATGTGGCCCGAGAGTCGTCTTGTCGATTCAGGCGCGTCAGTCAGGCGATTGCACTCTTCTGCAAAGGCAAATCGCATACCAAAACCGACACGAAGCTAAGTAACGCCAATTGAAGGAAGTTTTCAGGCAGTGCAGCGCGGGAGCTGTCGAAGAGGTCGAAAGTGTCGAGAAAGCCGAGACCCGACAGCCTAAAGGCGCCAATAACAAATGGCAGCAGGTTGCTCATTGCTTGAGAAAAGTGCAGAGGGAAACGAAATCGCGGCTACTGCGTTTTTGGCAAGGGATCGCGTCACTGCGATTGCAGAGCACGAAGTGCCGGGAACACGCTCTCAGGTCGGCTCCGCTGCGCCACCTATCATTGATCGTGTGACTCTACGATCGTCAACGGGACTTGCCGCTGTTCTTTGCTGGCTTCGCCGCGGTGTTCGAATTCGGCGGTAACCACGTACCGGTCCTGGACACTCCGGAGTTCAAATAGAAAATATTTTCCGTCTCGAAGCACGAAGATCACTCGTGGAGTTTCTTTTTCTTGCGGAACGGCATAGAGGATGATTGAGACTCCAATATTTGAGTTTGATCCTTCACGTCGGATCGTAGCTGAGCCTGGGAAACCATTGTCAAAGGTATAGTCCCCGGCTTGGAACTCGTGGTTTTGTGCCCAGAACTTGAATGGAATAGTGGCCCTCGCGGTCACCACTTGTTGCGCCAAGCCGAGGCCTGACAGCAACAGAACCACGGAAACCCGGGCTCCGGCTCGAAGTATTGCAAGTACGAACGTTGAAAATGTCCGCGTCATTATGGTTTCCTCTGTTCGGCTGAATTTGGGTTAGATTTCTTTCGCATCATGACAACCGCGCCGCCTTCTTCGAAAGAGACTTCGTCCATTAACGTCCTCATGAGGTAGATCCCACGACCATGCGTGAACAGCAGGTTCTCTCGAAAGGTGGGATTAGGGATTGCGCTGCAGTCAAACCCTCGTCCTTCGTCCCGAACTGTGATTGAGACTTCCCCGTCCATGTAACAACGGCAATCGACGTATACGCGCTTGCCTGAGTTTTCACCGTTGCCGTGGATCACGGCATTCACAAGAGCTTCATGCAGCGCCATATCAATGTCAGTTTCGCTACCATCCGCGCTTCGAAAGTTCAGAATGAAGCGCATGAGTTGATCCGCGAACGGGGAGATTGCTGCAACTTTACTGGGGAGCGACTGCCGCAACTCGACGAAGGGAACAGAATGACCATTTCGCGGCAGAAGCGAGAGAGATTGAGTGTGAGCCATAGGTGCAATCTCCATTTGAAATTTCCGTGCCATTACTCATGGGGAAGGCAAGGCTCATGCCAAATGTCACTCTGAATTAAGTGATTGAGTTCTAAAGCGTGGATCCAAGATCATGCATCATGTGGGTGACGAATCTGTTGAAAGTGTTGAGAAAGGGATTTTGAGCATACCTATGAATTAGACGATTGGCGGTGGCCCGCGACTTCGCGCCATGAAAGTTATCGTAGTTGCTTTTGCATTGCTTCGAGTTCAGCACGGCAGATATTGCTGAACTCGCGCAAGGGGTCCTCGCGCTTGGCTGCCCTAGACTGAATTTCTTCGGGCGTAAGGTTGGGCTCCGAATACCTACTAATGATGTCCTGAATAAGCCGCTCAGCGGTCGCGAGCACTTTGGTTGAAGAACTTAAACGTATGCGGCTTAAAAGTGCGTAGGTCGGAGTGAGCTTGTTCGGGTCCTGAAGATTATGTTGGATCGCATCAGCGATGGCGTGCGCGCTTTCGTTAATAAAGTCTGAATACAACTGCTCGCGATAAAAGATTCGCTTGGCCAGAAGATCGCGTCGATCCTGATGTCTTTGCGTGATCCAGGTGCTCACACTCGATGCCAACGCGCCGCTAAGCGAGCCAAAGATGGCCGCCAGCGCCGAAATGCTAGCCGGGTTCCAAGATCCGCTAGTCAGTGCCATTTTCAGGCCTTACCAGAAACGCGAACCATGCCTAGTACAACCAGACGAAGCCTAGGCACACCAATAGTAGGGCATATAAGCAGGCGCAGATAATGACACACGTTTCATCATCCTGCTCGTTCGTGCTTCCTTGATCCCGCTCAAGATAGCGAATCGCAGCATATACCTGTGTATCGCTTAGGTCGTCGATATTCCAATCGGGCTCGTGATTTGCCAACATAAGACTCTCAAGAGGGCATCGAAAGTTCTCCATTTGCTCCTGGTTCGTTCCTTGCTAAAAAGAAGCAATCACAAACATCAACCGTCACCGCCATAACCCACTACACGTCACAGTGAGAAATGACTTGAGGCTGTAGGTCGTACATTCTGCAAGCGTCGCCGACGTTCGCATTCCGGCGTTGTATTGACGCACAGGTCGTATCGCAAAGAGGACGATGGCCAGCGCCAGCGATCTGCGGCGCCACAATCTCGCTAGAGACACTGCGACGCGAACGATGAAGAGCGGACGTAAGTCTGCGCCAGCGTCCAAAGCAGTTGACCATGCAAAAGGTATCCAAGCGCAATGTAACCACCACACCATGTCAGAGAACCTATGCTGTCATAAATAACAAACCGTGCTGCCGATATGCCTGCTTGACCGGCCAGTAGCGAAGCCCAATTCGAGCCAGCAATGAACTTTGCTAATAACAGGGTGACAGTCGAATGGCCCCGGATAAGACTGAGCGCGCGGTCTTTCCAGTTGCTGTTTGTACGGCAAAACCGGGCACTTTTGTACCAGCCCCGCCGTCCTACTCGGTACCAGAATCCATCCGCCAGCAGACAAGCACTAAGAGCTGCCATTAGGGAAGACGCCAGGCCTAACCGGCTCGAGCTTGCCAGTGATCCGGCCGCAATAAGCAGCGGTGCACTCGGAATCGGTACACCGGCCTGCTGGAGCAGAATCCAAGTGAAGAGGAGCGCGGCACCGTGCGCCAGCGCAAATTGAGCGGCGTGAGTCATCTGTTGGTCTCGTGAGCGGCTTCGACCACTAAACTTGCGCGATCAGATTCGCCGTCCACTAAAAGTTCACGGGTCAAAGCGGCACCCCCGGAGTTTTCTATGTGCCGAAAGGCACGGGCACGGGCTTCCCGGACCTGCTGAAGCAAGCAGCCAAGGAGGAGGGCACAGTCTTGTTCCGGGTAGTGCTCCAGGATGGACATTATGAACACAAACCGCTCGAAGTCTTCTAGTCCTAAAATGACGTCGATTTCAAAATGTCCGTCTCGACCACGTGAGAGTTTGTCAGCGTCGGAGAAGACGGTTGCAGACAGGGATGAATTGCAAAGCGTGGGTCGGGGCTTCAATTCCTTAATTGCATTCTGGATTATGGTTCGCTTCGCCCAAGAGTGTGCCCATTCACGAAAGACGGGGTTTCCCGTAGCACAATCTTCAAAGCCGCTTACAAAGCACCGCTGCGCCTTCTCGGGATTGTCGGTGAGTAGAAACAAAAGCTGATATAGGCCAATCGAATCTTCATCAAAGATCCTACGAAAATCCTCACGACTCGCGTAACGATCTGCTTTCGCTCCACGAACGGGAATGTGGGCTCGTCCAATCATCTCGTTCTCACATTCGAGAGCAGCGGTGCGAAGTTGCCGAGCTTCCGCACCCGAGCGCTCGATCTCGCAAACTGCGAGATCTCGGCTTGAGGGAACGCCGCATCAGATCCTTGAGTCTTTGGCGTGCACGTGCTGACCGAGCTTTTACAGTTCCGCTCGGTATTCCCAAGATCCGTGCCGTTTCCTGGATCGACAAACCGTCAATGTCGCGCAGCTGAAATGTCCCTCGCAGAGTGGGCGATAGCTGAGTCTGGAAATGAGTCAATCGTGCACTTAGCTCAGAATCTTTACACTCCTCTTCCGGATTCAGTCGGTGATCTTTTAGTCGCTCCGACACTGAAGGTGCCTCAACTTCTCCGATGGGCTCGTCGAGAGGCACATGGATGTGGCGTCGGCGCATGCGCAGCTGCATTCGAGCGCAGTTGAGCAAAATGGCGGTCAGCCAACTCGACATCTGTGCCTGCCCTTTGAACTGGTCCAGGTGGGTATAGGCAGCGAGCAGAGCATCCTGAACCGCATCCTCCGCATCGGCTGAATTGCCCAGCAGTCGGTGTGCATTTCTGTACAAGGATGGCAGGCGGGTTGACAGAATTTTCTCAAACACTTGAGCTGCTCCCTCTTCGCTCAAACTTTCAAGATGTTCATGAATCCCGAGGTATGCATTTGCGTTTTCCATGCTGTTGTCCTCTTCGCGAACCTGAATGGACGCCGGTTGAGTCATCCCTTCGTCTCCCCAAGTTTCTTGTTTGTACGACGCGTTAGCTGTTTCAACACGTGCTTGGCGAACACTCCGTCGCAGCGAAATTTGATCCCCCCGTTGAGCAAGTCAACAATTACGTTCTCGCCCTCTTGGCTGATGGTTGTTAAATGCTTCATCTCGACAACGAGTTCGCGGTCACGAAGGTCCGCCTTCGCCTCCTCGCATGCATGCCTCAGCTCTACTGTCCAGGGCGCTACGAGTTTCCCTTCCAAAATCAGCCGACGCCGCCTGGCACTATCAATTAGCGAAATCTTCAGCATTGCCCCTTCCTACACTTGTGCTAAGGCAAGGCGCGCACCAAACCTGCGGAGTCGTAACTCACTGAATTTTCAGGAGACGATCGCTACGAGTTACCAATCTTGAGGTCGAAGAAGTTGAAAGGGTCGAAACTGTCGAAGCCTAGTGGAAAGAGAGGTAGGATAAAGCGGTGAGCTGCATATCATGCATACTGCTTGGCGTAGATGCCGAATTTCTTCATTCGAGAAAGGAAAGTGGTGCGGTTCATTCCCAGGCGTGCGGCAGCACCATCGGCGCCACCCACACGTCCCTTGCATGCCGTTAGCGCCCGTACGATCTCATCGCGCTGCCTTCTTTCATATTCGTCAGCAACGCTGGTTTGATCGCTTTGCGAGTCTGTTCTTGCTTCAGCGACTTGCTCGACGTTAGGCTGCTCGGCATGCGGGAACGCTACCGTATTTGTTTTCCGGAGTTCTCCAACCGGCGCCTCAAGCGATTTGCCGCGCGTGACGATCACCGCCCGCTCGATGAAATTCTCCAGCTCGCGAATGTTGCCCGGCCAGTCCCAAGCCGTAAGCCCCTTCATGACCGCCGGAGAAATAGCTTCAATCTTCTTCTGCATTTGCTTGGAAACTTTCTGGACAAAATAACTCACCAGTTGTGGAATGTCTTCCTTACGTTCACGCAGAGGCGGTATCCGGATCGGAAATACATGCAAGCGGTAGTACAAATCACTTCGGAATTCGCGGGCTGCGATCATCTGTTCGAGATCGCGATTGGTCGCCGAGACGAGCCGAATATTGGCTCTTCGCGTGTGAGTGCTCCCTAGTCGTTCAAATTCGCGCTCTTGTAATGCCCGCAACAGCTTCGGTTGAATTTCGATGGGAATGTCCCCTACTTCGTCGAGGAACAAAGTGCCTTGATCTG
>Ga0210405_10006361_pt1 | contig 10558 bp, 6 predicted proteins | sample IncBWH11MmetaG_FD_155492 | JGI IMG/M metagenome (GOLD analysis project Ga0210405, IMG submission 155492) | Forest soil microbial communities from Barre Woods Harvard Forest LTER site, Petersham, Massachusetts, United States - Inc-BW-H-11-M | ecosystem: Environmental > Terrestrial > Soil >... | reverse complement strand
GGGAGGAATTCACGCGGCGGTACTGCCAGACGTTGGTTCGATGCCGGCTCAATTGAACATTATTTCGATGCCGACCTTTGCCGTTTTTGAAGATGAAAACCAATTCGTGTTGACTGCGGTAAAGTGATCCTGGCCCTGCGACGTCCTTGTACCAGGCACACAGATTTTTGAATTCTGTATACGTTTGGCGTGCTGCCGCTAGCAGTTCCGGCGTATGTCTCCATTCCATGCAGATGAACTGGAGGGCTCCATCGGAACTGCTTCGGCCCAATAGCCCGAATACCTTGATGAGGAATTTAGTGAACTCATTTTCACTCACTTCTCCAGAGGTAATCAGGAACTCGGGATTATCAATCTTCCCGAATCGTGAGACATAGCCGTAAATGGGATCAGTGAAGGCCAATTGCGCTTTTTGGCCATCCATTAAGGCTTCGTAGCTGCCCGGAGACAAAGCATCGCCGCACAGGATTCGGTTCTTGCCCAGCTGCCAAAGATCCCCGGTACGACTCACTTGAATGGAAGACGCTTCGGGGAGCATGTCATCTGGATCAGCTTGGCTAGCGCATGGGGAGGCGAGATTCTCGATAAACAAGTCGATCTCGGCGGTTTCGAACCCAGTGACCTCTAACGTGAAGTCAATTTTAGCCTGCGAGAGTATTTGCAATTGTTCACCGAGCAGGTGATTATCCCAATCGCTGTTCTCCGCAAGCCGATTGTCTGCGATCATGAAAGCCCGAATCTGGTGTTCCGACAAATGTTCCAGCCGTACCACTGGCACTTGAGCCATGCGCAATTGTTTGCAAGCCAATACGCGACCGTGGCCGGCCACCACGCGGAAATCGGCGTCAACCAAAATGGGAACGTTAAAACCGAAAACTTCGATACTTCTCGCGATCTGTCGTACCTGCTTTTCGCTGTGTAGCCGCGCGTTCTTTGGATCCAGGCGAAGAGAAGCGACGGGAACGTAATCAATCGTAAGTTTCCCGGAAGGCATGTTTTATCTCCCGGACCCATCTTCCGTGAAAAGCGAGGCCGTAATCTAGCGTCGTCGAAAAGAAAATTAATTTAGCGACGGATACGGTCTAGCGATGAGGCTTCGGTGAGGATTGGGATCGATTTCGAAGGCGATGTGCCATTATTGCAATCCAATATCGATAATCGTGAAAAAAATCGCGCGTTCTTACGTAGGCTTTTTCTTGCCGGAGGTTGGGAAATAGTTTCGCAGCCATTTTAGCCTGGCTACTGCGGTCACTTATTAGTCGTGCCGCGAGTTCAATTCGCTTTACAGTTGTTGATCTCCTCTTTCGTCCCCTTGCGTCCGGTTCGGTTAGCTCACCGGTTTTCGGATCTATCGTTAATGTTACGACAGTCCGGCCGAGGGCCCGAATGACATCATTCTTGTTTCCACCGTCGAGCCAACGGAATAGAGCTATACCTACATTCACAGGTATCTTGCCAAAGGATTTGGCGAAACGATCAATCGCGGCAAAACGTTCCTTGCTCTTAAGCTTTCGATCACGTGCAATCGACAAATCCCGGAAGGCTCTTGGGATGTTCTTTTCAAATTCTCTTTCAATAGCACGTTGCGATTCTAGCGAACCCTCTAGAAAAGCTACTATCTTTTGCGCACGAATGGATGATTTGAATGCATCTGGATCTTCGCGCTTCAGTTTTTGCGCTTCTTCCACGTCTTCCCAGAACAGTAGACCGTTTTCTCTAAAGTCCCGCTCTGGGGCCTCGCCCTGAACGGTATTTCTTCCGGCTTTCGCCTCCGCAACGGTCCGCGTTTTGTCAGCTGCTTGAAAAGACGGATTCTTAGTTAGCTCATTTGTCGCCGATAGGCTTGAGTTGGCTGGCATTTTTATCCTCTAGAACACGAAGCAACAATCGGGGCAATCTGTATATCCTGCTCCTAACAGGCAGTTTCGCTACACTGTGGGCCCCGGCAGGCGGGATGTAGTTGTGTTGCACAGGTTGAGTCACTGAAGTTGCCTGCCAAAATTGCCCGAACGCTGCACCCAGGTATCGATCATACAGATTCCAAGCCAAGCATCGAAAATCGAATCGGCCTAAGGGATACACACCCCGATTAACGGCATTCCCAAAGTACGATACGGACATTCTAATGTCGGGTTTTCGGAGGGCCAGTTGCCGCCGGGCGTTTCGCCCTCCATGCAAAAATCAGCCCGTGCCCTGCAATATTTTTCCCTGTATTCCGTCGAGATTCCCTGTTAGATCCCTGGTCCACTTCAGACTATCCCTTCCTAAAAGCCGTAACCGGCTCAGAATCGGAGTTTTGCAGTGAGAGAGTTCCGTCGAGAAGTTGCATTTCCCTGAATTTTTCCCTGTTGGCGAGATCCTTGGGGATTGCCACTTACTTCTCCCGCGGCGACCTATGCGCGGTCGTCCCTTCGATTCTGAAAATCGCTTCGCCGCTCAGCAGCTTCGGATAAAAATCCGTGGACTTCCGCGGTAGCACGCCGCCTTCCAACGCAATCTCCGTTACCTGCTCCACGCGCATGCAGTAGCACCACATCCAGACCGCGCTGCGCCTCGGCGCCCCGCGTACTCCGCGCTTTCGACGCGACGCCTCCACGATCGCTTTGGCGTTCGCCTCCCTCCCTGGCGCCCGCAAATGCGATCTTTGTTCCTCCTGGACTCTTCCGAAGATCGCCACAACTTTTAATCGAATGCTTTCGAACTATCCTCGTCAAAGCCGAGACGAAAGCGCCGTTCTCCTTTTTTTCAAGGGCGCTCAGTCGCGAAACGCGAGCCGTAACCAGCGTCGCAGAGAGTAATAGAACTTATAATTTTAGTACTTATTTCATAATTCCTTTCGTCTTGACGCCATTTATTCACAGACGCAGAATGATTGGCTCTATCCTAGGGTCCCCAGCGCCCGAGACATGAGGGGCTATGAACTTAAAAGCGAAATGTGCATTCTCGATTGGTTTTCTGGGGCTGCTGTGCCTTATGTTCCCGGCTTCCGCTCGGGCGGACCTAGTCGGAACCACCGTGACTGGCTCTCTGGATTTCGACGCAAATGGGCTTAACTTTTACAACCCAGCTATGGGGTTTGTACCGGCGGGTTTCCAAAACTCGGCGGGTGCCCAAGATTCAAACACAGTCGTTATCGTGGGCGGCAACGAGTTCGGCTTTAGTGATGAGATAAATACGGACGTGACCAGTTTCAGCAGCACGGGATTCACTTTTACCGACACAAGTATCACCGTAGGTCCAAATCTCAACATCACTCTTACGTTGACGGACCCCGCTTTTACGGGCGTATCCTTGATTTCTAGTACCTTTCCAGGCCTAACTTTCACGATTTCAGGCGACCAGATTACGGTTGATATTCCCGGTCTCAAAGCATCCGCTGGAGAAGTCTTTACGGCCTCCTTCAACGTCACATCGACGTCGTCGGTTCCCGAGCCTTCCACCTATGGTCTCATGTTGATCGGGTTTGGGTTTTTGGGACTAATGTTGGCTATGCGGAAGCGTCTAGGTCTCGGCGAGTGACCTTGGGAAAGTGGTAGACGAGGGCGCACGGCCCAAGCCATCCGGACGATCCTGCATGCGGTAGGCATAAAGTTGCGAAAGCGCTTCACGCTAGAAATCCTTGAGTAGTGTCGTTCCACAGAACTAAGCATGGTCCGAATTCTATACGTAGACCTGTTCCTTCAACTGTTCCTCCGACTGTTCCTTTGACCAGTAGCATTTTCGTGCGGCGCTCCCTAAGCTAATGAAACTTGTTAGTTACAGTGTTCGAAGATGGACCCGCTCAACACGCTCAAAAAGATCAGGGATATAATCAGAAACACCACTGACCGCCAGCTGGTGAGGCTAATCCTCGATCTGCAGAAAGAAGTCTTTGCCATAGAAAGCCATAATCTCGAACTTGCCTCCGAACTAACAAGCCTGAAACAACAGTTGGACTTGCCGGCAAGAATGCACACTCATCCACCGTCCGATTACTACTTTCTGGACGGAGACGATCTTCCTTTCTGTCCGAAATGCTGGGAAAGCAGCGGCAACGCGAATCATTTGCAAGAGCCCGTGTCGGCGGGCGGTAGAGTCCGACGGGAATGTCGGGTGTGTAAGGAAACCTACTGGGAACCCGCGACTACCAAGGGACGAAGCCAGGCCCATCACGCTTAACGAGGAAAGGCCCAATTCAAGTCCGCTCCTTTGAATGGGTTCGTGCAATCAGGGACGCGATCATCGACAACGATCACGAGTTGATGTGGGCACACTATCGTTTGCATTCAAGACTTCTGCGGACCCATTCGTACTGTCGACACATTTCTGTCGGAGTGCAAAGACGAAAAATGTCTGAGAAAGTTCGGCCTTTAATTTGCCAGCAGTGTGCTCAGGAGAGAACGAATTGGACCGAACATTGCCCTCATGCGATGGAAGTCTGGAAGGACGGATACAATCATGCCTTAAAAGAATATCGGCGTCCCCGACTGACGTCTGGAGACGTGCGTCTGGCTGGTCAAGCCTTCGAGCTAGGGTCTTGTTCCGTTTGTTTGTCATAAAGGCAGATCTAACATTGACTGAGCTCGAGTACCAATGCTTTCCTATCGTCGCTGGATTATACCGGGCATTGTGGGTGCACTAGCGGCGCGTGGCAATTTGATCAGAAAAACCGTTCCTGCCTCGGAAGTCGCTGCCACGTTCACGGAGCCACCATGATCGTGGATGATTTTAAGGACGATCGCGAGCCCCAGCCCCGTTCCGTTGAGCTTTCCCGAGCTCACGAACGGGTCGAAGAGCGATCCACGAATTGCGACAGGGATGCCAGGTCCGTTGTCAGCTAGTCGAACATCAAAGGAGTCATCCGACGAATGGATGTCTACCGAGATTTCGCCAGTTCCTTCCGGAGCGGCCTCGCACGCGTTCAACACCAGATTGAAAAATGCTCGCTCCATTTTCTTCGCGTCAAAAATGCCATTCGTCGGACCCGAAGTAGTTACTTTGACTGTGCGGCTTCGCAACTCCGGCCTGGCGAGGACAGCCTCCACAGCGTGCCGGACGATTTGGTCCAACAACGCTGGCGTCGGAGTGATCGAGCCTTCTTCTCGCGCGAGTTCGCGAAATGAGTCGAGCAGGTCGACCATCTGCTCCGAGGCCATTTTGATCTCCTGGTAAATTTCATCCCGGTTCATTTTCAACTTGTCCGCTTCGTATAGAAATTCCGCATTGGCCACAACGGCAGCCATATAATGCCGAAGATCGTGCGAGATCGAACTCGCAGCGCGTCCCAGCGCCGCAACTCGTTCATTGGCGCGCCAGCGCTGCTGAGACGTGAATAACTCACCACGCATCTTCGAGAAGGCCTCTCCGAGTTCCACCACTTCGCTGCTTCCGCGCGGCGTAATCGAATAGGTGTAGTCTCCGCCGCCCAGCGCTCGCACGCCGGATAAGAGGTTGTCGAGCGGACGGGTGATGGTTCTCGAGACGAAAGTAAGAATAACTGCGGCAAGTAGCACTGCAGAAATCACAAGAATGACGATCATTCGATTCAGCCGCTGAAGAAGAACATTGGCCGGTTCCAGTGACATCAGGACATAGCACCGCACGGGCGTTGGCGGCCCATTGTGAATCAGAACAGATGCCATTTCATATTGGTCGGTGCCAAGAACCATTTGCCTTGTTCTTGTGTCGGCCGCTATTTTTTTGCCCGCTATCCAGCGGTGAAGCTCGCGCACTGCTTGGGGTGCAAGGGTGGACGCAATCACATCCTCGCCTGCTGTCAGCGCGATCTGACTGTCCGCGACAAGCGAAAGTTGTTCCGCTACGGTTGAATCTACCTGATACCCGACCGCGAGTATTCCCAGTTGCCTTTGATTGGTTTCAGCGCCGGCGACGATGGGGCAAAGAAACACCCAATAGAGCTGGCCATTGGCGTACCACCATGCAGCACTTTCGCCCTGTCTGACGGACTTGCCGAGGTCCCGCTCAGCAAGTTCCCGAGTCCATCCGTTCTGTCGGACCTGAAACCCGAATACTCGACCATCCGAATTTGCGAGGACGAACAGATCGCTGCCTGACAACTCCCAGAAGGGCCGTGATGCATCCTGAATTGTGGGTGCGTGCTCCGTCGTCATCAGAGCCTTCAAGGTTGGAAGTTCGGCGAGCATGGCAGCGGTCCGTGACAGATCGCGCTCGCGCTCTTGCTGGACATTTTCGAATGCACGCAGAGAAGCATCGGTGCTTCCCTGTACTTGTTTTGTAATCTCAGAATGAACGGAGTGTCGGATGATCAAGAGCACTGCACCGGTCAGCGCAAAGATTATTACAAGGGTAGCAATCACGAGTTGGGTTCGTAATCGAAGGAGCGCCATCAAGCTGCCCAATGCATAATCACTGTTTCTCTGCTGTTGTTATCGCACGCGGCGTGAATTTATAACCAGCGCCGTGCATGGTCATAAAATAACGCGGGTTGGCGGGGTCGGGTTCAAGCTTTTGGCGAAGTCGCAGGATGTGATTGTCAACTGTGCGAGTCGTAGGATAATTCTCGTATCCCCAGACTTCATTGAGCAGCTTCTCTCGCGAGACAACAGCGTTTGGTGAGCGAGCAAGAAACCGCAGCAGCTTGAACTCTTGGGCAGTGAGCGTGAGTTCCTTACCTCCGCGTGTTGCTTCCATACTAGTGAAATCGATTTTGACATCGCCAAATAGGAGCAGTTCATGCTGGGCAGTTTCAGTCGCCATATTCGCAGCACTTGAGAACGTGGGACTGCCGCGCCGCATGGCTCGACGCACCCGCGCAAGCAACTCTTTGGGGCTGAAAGGCTTGGTCACGTAATCGTCCGCTCCTAGCTCCAGAAGCAGCACCTTATCTTCGACTTCGGCGTTGGCACTTAAAACCACGATCGGCACGGTAGATAGCTGGGCTTTGAACGCGCGGCAAAGTTCCTTGCCCGGCAAGTGAGGAAGCTTAAGATCCAGCACGACGATGCTGGGCGCCTGTTTGCGAAAGCTTTCCAGGCCTTCGACGCCATCCGATGCAATCCGGACCTGTAGGCCATCTGCTTCAAAAAGCCGCTGCAAGGTCCGCTGCATCGGCCGACTGTCTTCCACTACCAGAACAGTATCCATCCATGCTCCTCTGGCAGACGTACCGCAGCCAGCTGCGAAGTCCAGGCAGGAAATACGGACCGAAGGCCGACATTCGCATCGACACCTAAAGCTCTTGGCACCTTTGATCGTAGTGCGTTTCCGGGGACGGCGTCAACGCGACGGCCTTCTGTCTGTCGATGAAACTCAGGGCTGAACTTGGCGACCACCCTCCTCCCCGCCTCGTCCAGATGTTTCGCGCGTTGAGCTGCAGGCTACTGCCCGTTGTTTGGAGGCGGACATCACCCCCGAGGTGATCCTACTAAATAAAGATTCCCTTTCCCTCTACAGCGAATGGGGTTCTTCAGGGATTCAGAAGCCTAGAACTAGCAGCCAGCACGAAATCCGGAATGTTCCTTCTGTCCAATTACCTTCGTTGATCAGCGGAAGACCTCTCAGGCTGTCAGATTGCGCCATTTGGACTTAAGACGTTGTCACGCCGATTTCCAGAATTTGTAAAAACTTTGTAAACGTTCCCTAGGTTTCGATTCTGCTCGCGCCTGCTCTGGCAGACTACGTTACAAACTCTTGACGTACTCCAAACAATCCCTTGGCAACTACGGACATCAATTTGTTCAAGCTTGGTTAGTACGAACGGGCCGGGAACGACCGCAGAGCGCTTGGATGGGGATCGCCAATTGTTTCACAGCGACGGCAGCGGCCAGGCATTCTTTTCAGGGCCGAGTTCATCGAACCGTTTCTAAATGGAGAGCGAGAAATCGCATGAGTCCATCAAAGTCGACCGATTTAGCTCATCTCACCGAAACCGAAATCATCGGGCTGGCACAACAGGGCGATGCTGCTGCTTTTGAGCACCTGTACAAGCGGCACAGCAGGCATGTCTACGCGATGTGCTTTCGTATGGCCGGTAATTCAAGCGACGCCGAGGAGCTGACCCAGGATGCTTTCCTACAGGTCTTTCGCAAGATCGGGAGCTTCCGGGGCGAGTCTGCCTTCGCCACATGGCTTCACCGAATCACGTTTAATATCGTGCTGATGCGATTCCGCAAGAAAAAGCTCGGCGAAATTTCGCTGGAGGATACATTCGAAACCGATAACGAATTTGGAACGCCCCGAAAACAGATCGGCCAAGTGGATCTGAACTTGACGGGTTTGTTCGACCGGCTTGGGCTGAACCGCGCGATCACACAGCTGCCGGCGGGATGCAAGAAGATGTTTTTGCTGCATGACGTCGAAGGCTACGGCCATGAAGAGATTGCCAAGATTCTGGGATGCTCGGTTGGGAATTCAAAATCGCAACTGCACAAGGCGCGTGAACGCCTCCGCAAGTTATTGCGAGAGCAGGGTGAGCATGCGGAGAAAGCGGATCGGGCTTCTGAAATCCATTGGGCGCTGCCGGCACGCGCCAGTGCGTCTTAAGTTTCTTGATCGTGACCTTATGGGTTCGTGTAACCGGGGCTTGGCGGTGGAACATAGTCCTGGTCGTACTTGTTCTTGTGCGCAAGGGTGAAATTCGGATTTTCGATGACTTTGATGGCACCTAGACTACGCTCCGAATGGGAGATTGTAACGGGCGCAGCCAGGCCTTTGAGGTCTTCCGGCAAACTGCGCTCGTACCACACGTGCAGTTGGTATCGGCCGTCGGGGACGTCGTGTATCGAGATGTTTCCGGAACTTTTGGAAATAGCGTAGTAGGGGGTCTCCACGGCAACGACAACCGCACTCATTTCAGCGTGAATGTTACAGAAGAGGTAGCTGATGCCAGGTCGGTCGAAGCGCACCGAACGAGTGGTGCCCGCTTCGTAAAGACCGAGGTCGAAGCGCTTGCCGTCGAAGAGAGAAAAGATATTGTGGAAGAAAGGGTCTTTGTTGGGGAATTGCACCACCGTGCCCACTTCAACAACCAGAACGTGAGGCTCGAAAGTCTTGTTGTGCTGAGTAAGCACCGGCGGTAGCTTCGCGGTCTCCGATGCTGTTGGCACGGGTATGCTGCTGCCAAGAGGCGTGAGCCACACGACGACGTTCGAAAGATCAACTCGGCCGTGCCCCGCAGCCGGTTTCACAGCCCCGTCCCTTACGATTTGGACCTTCGCGGTAACGGTCAGGAGTTGCAGCGCTTGGGACCAGCTGAGACCACAGAAGAGGCTGGCTGCGGAAAGCGGACCCAGGATTGCCACCCACCGTCGTTGATAGCACCTTTGCATCAGAAGATATACCCCACGCTCGCAGCAACGTGATTTGCTGTGTTCGCACTGCTGTCCAACACGTACGTCTGCAGGCGGCGATACTCCACGGAAAACAATACATCGGATCGCGGCTGGTAGATGAAATTTACGAACGGCGTTAGGTTGCGGGCGAGTGATCCGCCAAAATATGACGGGCTTCCCGGAAAGCGCCGCAGCTCACCTGCAAAGGGATTGTCCTGGCCGAAGGCACCGTTGATTTCGAAATTTGTCTTGGGCTTGAATTTTAGTTGCATCCAGCCGCCCATCGAATCAAGTCCTTTGATGGTTGTGGCAGGATCGGTGAAAGGGCCGGAAGTCAGGATGCTCTGGCCGATTCCGCCACCGAGTCCTGCGACAGCGGCTCCCCGATAAAACTCTCCGCTCAGATTGAAATATTTTCCCAGCGGCACCAGCACGTCAAATGTGCTCGCCCATCCGTTCACGTTGCGGCCGAGACCGAAATTTTGCCTTGCATAGTATCCTCCAAATCCAACGGTAAGGTCCTGCCCAAAGGCGCGATGGGTCCAGGCGATCCGGCCGGCGTAGGCGGGTTGTCCCGATTGTTCACCCCAGGAAGGAAATCGATCCTGGCTCACCGGAAGTTCGCCTGAGAGCGAATCGAGAATTCCGGCCTGCAACATAAGATGGGAACTGTCAGAGAGAGTTATTTTGTGCTCGACTCTTACTTGAGGTGTCCAAGCCCAAAGGTTTCCCGAATAGGAAAGCGCCGGGACGGCGAGCGAAGCCAGCGAAGTGGGGGCAAGTGGCGCGAAGAACAAACGGTCTTGACCAGCAACGATCGAAGTGTTTGTCCAATCCATGCGGAATGTGCCGGTACGAAGGCGCACGATGCCCATTACAGCGCCGTTGGGCACGTCGGTGAATCCACCGGCGAAATCGAATTTCACGTCAGCGCTGGTGCGCGCTCCTGTAATTTCCGGACCGAAGACTTCGACGCCAATTTGGGATTGCCGCAGCGATCCTCCGAACGATTGAGCGGAATCAACCGCAGGGCGGGGCGTCGCAATTTGTGGAAAGTCCTGATTATCGACAACGCCTCGATTGTCGAAGAAATTCAAAAGCACAATGCCAGAAAGACGCACGCGATACTTCGATCCGCTTTCCACCTTAGTTTGACTCTGTTCGGCAATTTTTGCCTCGGCAAGTTGTTGACTCTCTTCCAGGCGAGCGAGCCTTGCTTCGGTAGGCTGGTCTTCCTGTGGAGAATCGGGCGTCGCAGTAGCGGTTGG
>Ga0210405_10006359_pt1 | contig 10559 bp, 8 predicted proteins | sample IncBWH11MmetaG_FD_155492 | JGI IMG/M metagenome (GOLD analysis project Ga0210405, IMG submission 155492) | Forest soil microbial communities from Barre Woods Harvard Forest LTER site, Petersham, Massachusetts, United States - Inc-BW-H-11-M | ecosystem: Environmental > Terrestrial > Soil >... | reverse complement strand
CTAATCGGTGATAAAACCTCTGCACAATATAGTGCATCGACATCGACACAGCCCAGCGGCGATGAACACAGAGGTATTAGTCCGTGTGGATGCGCGTCTCAAAACGCTGGCTGGCCGCTTGTCTCTTCCTGTTTTTCGCCCTGACCATTGTTGTTATTTCGCATAAATACATTTGGCTGTACGTAACGCGGACGCGCGACCCCAGGCCGCAAGTCGCTGACTTACTGCGCGACGCCGCGGCGTCGCGCAATCCCGAGATTTTGCTTAAAGAAGCAAATCGCCTTGCATGGCTTTTCAATTGGCCAAAGGCTGAGCCTCTTTATATCCATGCAGAGCAACTCTTCAAGGACAAAGGCGATACTCGAAACGAAGTCTATTCACGAGTGGGCAGAATTCGGGCGCAATCGGAAACCATGTCTTGGGTTGATGTCTCTGAGATTCTTGGAAAAGAGTTAGACCTGCCAATTGCGAAGAGTGACCAAAGACTCAGACTGTGGTGTCTCGCGGCAAAGGGATACACGGACCTGGAGATCAATCCGGTATCGGCCAAGCATGTGTGGACGGAAGCTCAAGGAATCGCCCATGCCTTAGGAGAACGGGAGTGGGAATCTCGGGCGAAAGGTGAGCTCGGGTTTGTCGCATTTCTGGAGGGGGATAGCCGACGCGCCGCGATAATGGTTGGGGACGCGTTCCTATCCGCCAAAGCAAGCGGGGACACGGGTAACCAGGTTCGACTACTTGAAATGATGGGAAATGGGTTCAATGAAGCGAAGCGTTATGGAGAGGCACTAGCGTTTTTTGAGAGGGCTATTAAGACAAGCAGCTCCAACGCTGACGCTGGGTTTCCGTTCATGGCGTATGAAGGGGAGTCTCAGGCACTGGCCGCGCAAGGCAAAATGCCGGAAGCCGTGGGCAAGCTAAATCGGGCTTTGATTATCGCTAGAGCCAATCAGAAGCGCGGGCATGAAGCCATGGTCTTACTAAGCCTCGGAGAACTCGCGCTTCAGTCTGGCGATCGCCAAGCTGCAATGAATTTTCTTGAGCAGGCGGGTCAGATTGCGCAGAGGTACAACTTCTACCGGACTGAAGGGCAAGCCATGATTGATCTGGCGGGCCTCTATCGAGATGCCGGGGACCTCAAGTCCGCGGAAGAGCGTGCGACTTTGGGTGTCGAGGCGAGCAAGCGAGTCGGCGACAGATACTATCTGCCGAGAGACCTTACGATTCTGGCCGACTTTAAGGCCCAGAGTCGATCTACAGCAGAAGCTGAGGCGCTTTATCAGAACGCGGAGGATATTATTGACGGAATGCTCGTCAACCTGCATGAGGCGTATTGGTCCAGTTCCCTCGCCGGCGCGATGAGCGCGACGTATCTCCATCACTTCGAGCTTGAAGTCAGGGAGGGCAGGGTGGAACGGGCACTCAGCATCTTGGAGCGAGTCAGAGGACGAACGGCAGCGGCAGTGCTCGAAAACAAGGTCTCGTTTAGCAAGAACGAGTCAGACGAGGTGCGAGCCCTCGAAGATGCTGTCTCCGATCTGCAACTTCGATTGATGCGTTCGGAAAGCCCAAACGAACGGGCTGGACTCCTTGACCAGTTGGTCGAGTACGAGCGGCGGCTGGAGTGGACGCGGACCGAGCGTAGAGATTCAAAGCCGGGATGGTACCAGAAGCCATCATCCTTGAAAGAAATTCAAACCAGCCTTCGCTCGGACGAGGTTGTGCTGGAATACGTTCTCAGCGAGCCGAACTCGTATTGCGTTTGGATTTCTAAAACGCAGGCGGGTCTAAACATCTTGCCTGCGGGCCGACAGCGAATCGAAGTGTTGACGCAGCAATATCTGGCCGAGGTGCGAGCGAAACGCGATAATGTTGTTCTGGCGAATCAACTGTATGGTGTCCTTCTGGGGGCGCTGCCTGCGGAAACAAACCGTGAACGCCTTATTGTGGCCGCAGACGGAATACTGAATCAGCTACCATTTGACACTCTCCGCGATCCAAACGGCGCCTTCTTAGTTGAACACCGAACCATAAGCTACACACCGGCCTCCACAGTCTTGACCGTTCTTCGGACCGCAAAAGTCGAACAGACGCCGCGACACACATTCTTGGGTGTCGGAGATGTCCCATATCAGAATCAGGGCCATGTTTCGTCGAAGCTCGATAAACCGAGTGCAGTTGGACAACGGATTGAGAGGGGTTTCTCAGATACTTTCGGGACCACTTTGTCAGATTTGCCGCAAACACGCGAGGAAGTTCTCTCCGTCAGCAAGATTGTTGGCGATGGCAGCGTTCTCTTGCTTGGTCCGAACGCGACCGAGACCGCTTTCAAATTTGAGCCTTTGTCGGATTTCAAGATCATTCATATTGCTGCGCACGGATTTTCGGATACACAATTTCCAGAGCGATCGGGTTTGGTGTTGGGCGTTGACCGGAACTCACGTGACGATGGCCTTTTGCAGGTCCGCGAGATCATCCGACTTCATTTCAATGCTGACCTCGTGACGCTCTCCGCCTGCAATACAGGCGTCGGAAAGCTTCAGGGGGAGGAAGGCATCACGAACTTGGTGGAAGCATTCCTTGTAAGCGGGGCTAAGGCAGTTGTCGCGAGCTTGTGGAGTGCGGACGACATCTATACGAGTGCTCTGATGGAGCGGTTTTACACCCACATTGCGGAAGGCCAGGACAAGGCCGCCGCGTTGCGGCACGCAAAGATTGATTTGCTGGCAAAATACGGTCGTCAGGTTCCACCTTACTATTGGGGAGCTTTTATCTTGGTCGGAGACGGCGGGTCTCCGATACCTTTGGGGGGCCAATGAGTCTCGACTCGCAAACGAAAGAGAAGATTTATTCGCGGGTGTGTGAGCTTGTGGCGCGAAAGCATTTCGATCCCGGTATGAACGGGGCAAATTGGGAAGAATTGTCCAAGACTAGAAGGGACCAAATTCTCCGAAGCAGCACTGACGAGGAGTTCGAGAAGCAAATCCAGGACTTGCTGAGCGAACTGAAGACCAGTCACACCGGATTTCGCCACTCGAAGAGTCCGAATATTCCCGGTCGCCATGCCATTGCCGCTACATTCACGCGTTGCAACTTCGATGGTGAGCAGCGGTGGATGTTCCAAGACGTTCATGAAGGCGGCCCAGCTCATACAGCAGGCTTGCGCCCGGGCGACATTTTGCTTCAAGTCCGAAATCGAGAGTTGAAGCCACCCGAGCCGCCGATTTTTCCCGTTGGTGACGACTCACAATACGCAGTCCAAAAGCCGGATGGCAAACGCATTGTGGGAACCCTGAGTGTTCCTTCTCCTAGGTCGAAAAGTCACCCCGTAATTGTTCCCAAAGCTGTTCTGTGTTCACAACTGCCCGACGGGGTCGGTTGGCTCAAAGTAACGATGTTTCCTGGAGCAGTTGGGATTGATCTCGCCAAAATGTTCGACACGGCCATCGCACACTTGAAAGACTCGACCCGGCTTATTGTAGACTTGCGCGGCAACACGGGGGGAGGCATTGGCGGCTTGCGCCTCATGAGTTATTTGACTCCTGGCAAGAAAGAGGTCGGATACAGTCTCACGCGGTCAAGAAAAGAGAAAGGATATGCGAGAGAGAAGTTGCCACGGTTCGGCCGCATACCATCGCACAAGGCCACTCTCTTCTGGCTCGCATTGCGCTACGGATTCATCGACAAGTCGATTCTTGTCGTCACGGAAGGTCTGGGTCCGCAGCGATTCCACGGTCGGGTAGTCATTCTTGTGAACGAGCACACGGCCAGCGCCGGAGAAATGGTTGCCGCGTTCGCTGAAGAGAATAGGCTTGCAACTATTCTCGGCAAGAAAACACCGGGCCGACTGTTGAGCGGGACGACCTTCCGTGTGAAGCCGGGTTATATCCTCGGCTTACCTGTGGCTGCATATCTCACATGGCAGGGGAGTCTGATCGAAGGTAAAGGGATTACGCCGAGCGTTCCGGTTGAACTGACCGCTGAGCAGCTTATCGCAGGGGAGGACACCCAGATGCAAAAGGCCATTGAGATTGTAAGTGGGATGTAGCCTGGCGTCCGCGCTGGAGTGACCTCTCGTCATGATTTGTCATCCTCCACTCTCTGGATTACGAGGACCTCAATTTTTGCGGCACGAGCCCAATCGCGGCCGCGCATCCGTTCGATCGACGCAAATTCTGGCGCTAGATGCTTTCTTTCCTCCGCAGAGAGTTCAGAAATGTTTGAGATTAACCGCGAGCTGATAACGATACAGGCTGGCCCGAAGTAAGAATTCTTTCGGTATCCGTTTCGGAGTCGGACTGCCCTCCCCAACTCAGAGGCTTGGTTACGAGCCGGGCGAACATGGGTGAATCGCGTTGTGCCAGACCTAAGTTGACGTTCTCGGATAGCACGCTCCTCTTTCCTGTGTTGAAGGACTATGGCCATCGCATAGCCCCAAAAAGGGAGTTATCGCAAAATGAGGGCATATGAACTCCACTCTGACTTAGGTTTCCGAACCTGGAACACGTATCTTCCAGAGGACGCCAAAGAAAAGTCAACGACCACTTGGATTGATGTCACGCCGTCTTTCAGAGAAGCGACGCCTCCAGTTGTGAGGACCGCACTTCCCGATGTCGTCGCGATACGCATCTCGTAAGGCCCCTCAGCGCTTCCGAGCGGGAGATAGATATTGAGATGCTTCACCTCGCGACTGATCTCCAGTGCTTGCTCATCGGGATTCTGCTCACCACCACGCGGGACCGATCGATTCCTCAAATCCACGATTGCTGTTTGAGCCACGAGTGATTCGTTATGTCGTAAGAAGGCCCAGCCCGCAAGACAAGCCACGATCAAGATGCTCGCGGCAATGGCTAAGAACCTTTGCGTGCGTCGGCGCTGGTGGGCAGCCTGGAATCGAGAAAAATCACCGTAGCAGGGGCTACATGAAGTCAGGTGATCGAGCCACTTCTCCGCTTCGGGGAGTGGCATTTCATGGGAGGCGATTTTCCTGAGAACATTAGAGCCAGGGCACCCGGCACGGTCAGGATTCGGGAACTCCTTGAGCAGACCACGGCCCAGCGCATCCAGGATGCGCTTTTCGTCTCGCTCCGAGTAACCTTTCGCGTTCAGATCTGACTCCCTTTGCAAACTCTATCCCCTTTCAGCTGGAAAACAAATTCGTTGGACCTTACCTAGGCCCTTTTCGGCTTTCCTGCCTTCAGTAGTCGAACGATACTCTGGCGAGTTTTCTCCAATCCGTATTGAAACTTCATCTTTGCTTGCTGCTCACTCACGCCCAACCACAATGAAATCTCTTTCCATGTATAGCCAAATTGTCGCGCCTGCCAGACCTTTCTCGTCCAGCCATCCATGCGGTCAGCAATTTCTCTGATTGCAATTGCTCGTTCCAGTTCTTCGACCCACCCACAATCTTGAGCACTTTCGATACGTTCAAGATCGACGCTGGACGAAACAAGCTCAAGCCTCTCCGCGTGTTTCTGTTCCTGCTGTACCGCTCTGTTGAACCGGTGAACGAAGGCCAGGAAAAGATAGGATCGCAGGTCTACTATAGGTTGGCGAAGATCTGTATTTCGTTGACGCGTTTTCGAAACGGAACGGAGCATCCGCTCCCAAACCGGAGCGGCCATTGATGCGCTGTCAGAGCTGAGGCCATTTGCGTTCAGCTCTTTTTTGGCGTGCGACAGAACCCGTGGCCACACTTCGCGAGCAGCAAGAATCAATTCATTATCGGCAACGGATGGGTTCTTACTCTCGCCTTCAGTGGCCGGAAATAAAACCCAGTCGCCGTACGGGTCCGGTTTGCTCATTGGCCCAGGGGCACCTTGATCGCCACGCGGGACTGGCGAAATTCGAGCGTGCCATTCTGTTGCGATGCGCGTCAATGGTACTGAGATGTACCTACTGCGTTTCAAGATTTGTGCACTTGCAATTCTGCAGGCAAGCGCTCTGGGCGCTCGATTACGCAAACCCATCTCACTCTGGTTTTAGCAGGGTCATCAGGCGATTCGAGAGCAGAGTGCGTCTCTCTTCGACGAATTGGCGAAAATTGCGGAGATCTAAATCGACGTCATCCGGAATGTAGTTCTTTTCTTTGAAAGACTGCACTGCCTTGTCGCTCGTATACTTCCCGCTCAACCAATCCTTAAACTCCGAGTCATTCTTCTCTTGGTTCGGAATTCCTTCAAGCAACTGAAGGTTGGGCAGGAGGTCCGCATTCTCTAAATAGAAGGACAGGTCGCCATCTGCTATCGCGCGCTTTGTGAGTATAGATCGGGTGAATAGCGATCGCGGATGTATATGGTCTATGTGGAAAGTATTGCGAAAGTCTAAGGTGGGGTAAAGCAAAGCCAGAACTGAAAAGGTGTAGCTTTGGCCGTAACGAGATTCGAGGAGGGCATCGATGTCATCCTTTGTGAACACCAGCGACTTGGTGGTTCGCTTGAACTTTTCCCGAATCGCCTCGGCCGGAAATGACTCTGATTCAGATCGCAAGACATCCCGGATAGGGCGCAACACGTTATCCGGCTGGCCGCCAAAGGCTCGTTTCAGCAACGACATCATCAGCCACTGCTGAATTCGCTCTCGCTCTAAGGCGTACTTTCCCGCCTGATCAAAGTTAGATGGGAGACCGCGCTTGAGCAAAAAATAGGCTATTGGGATGACAGCATTGTTGGAAGTCAATGTTTCTCGACTGTAGCCAAACGACGAGACCAGAATTACGGCATTTCGCAACGCTTTTGATATGTCCTCCCAACTCTCCTCAATCTTGCTCATATTGGCTTTATTGAAATTGTCTACTTTGAACGCTATGTCTCCAATGTCAGCAAGAACCAGACAGCTCTTCAGCACCCAATCTTTGTTCACGTCAAAGCCAGCGCCGATCCTATTAATCTCATCTACTAACGCAGTCACTGCCTCCCTAGCGTCGGTGGTCCACTGTGCGGCTGCGATTGAAAGCAGTAGGTCCGAATAGCTTAAAATTGTGCCACCGCTATTGACCCGAATGAATATGTTCAGGACCTTGTCGAGCCGCTCATCTTCTTCAAGAAAATAGTTGACCACGCGACTTTCGTGTATCACCGACCAAAGTTTAAAAAGAGTTTCATTCGCAAATTGGGCTATCTTCTCATCTTTTTTCATCAAGCCAGCGTTAATCAGGGAATGGTTGACCTGAAACTGACTTGTGAGATCAAGGATATCTCCAACTCTGAACCAGTAAAAATCCGTTGACGATTCGTTGACTTCTTTGTCGGTAAGAAACCTGAAATCGTAAAGAAGGTCCCGACTCTCGTCCGTTGAAGGACCTAGGAGGTTTAGGTACAGCCTACGTTTTGGGAAAGCCTGGGGATTTTCCCATCTTTTTCGCGGTTCTTTGTAGGCGAACGACCCTAGCAATCCAATATAAAGCGAAGTAAGCCGTTGCTGGCCGTCCAATATCCCGATGACATCATCTTGTCCACTGACATTTGCCTTTGCGTTATGAGGATTGTCCCGCTCGTGGTAGTCGCGAACGAATTCGTAGAATTGGTAGTTGCCAGTATGCTTTTTTTTGACCATCCAAAAAAGAAATGAGCCGACAGGGTAGTCCCGCATAAGCGAGTCAAACAATCGTTCGATTTGGGTGGTATCCCACACTACTTCGCGCTGGATTGCTGGCATCAGATACTTCTTTTCGCGGATGTTTTTGATCGCTTCCTTGATGGTGATTGGTGTTTGGAATGCCATAAACCTCCGAACAGATTAGTATCGGGCCGCATCCAGGTCGATCATTCATACCAGTGGCGGAAGGGGAAGCCTCCCGTGTGGTGGTATCGTCTTCTAAACCATCAGTTTAGTCCATAGTCATAGCGATGGCCGTCGGCTCGCTTCGCCGCGAAATGCGCAACTTGTAGATGACGTGGTCCTGGCCAGCCGCAAAGAATCTGGTTGGTTGTTCGGCAATCCGCGAGTTATTGCTGGCCTCGGCCCCACCATCCTGAACGGTATGCTGCCCATCCAGAAACAGGCGCTACCAAAAAGATTTTTTCTTACTTTTTCCCTCCTGGATGTTCCTTATATATATGAGGGGAGTTCTCGCCGAATGTTCCCCTGGGAGCTTGGTGGACCTGATTCAGCCGGGTGACCCACCATGCGTCGTGGACGGCCGAGGGACGACGCGCCGGACGCGAAGGTAGAAACCCACTGCATGGAGCTAATGCTCCAAGTGTGCCTTGGCACTGGCCAAGCACGTTAAAGCAGGGACTCGGTTCTGCCTGTTGCGTCGAGGTGTCTCCTGGCGACAACAATTCCGGCGAGAACTCTCCAAGAGTGATCGATCTGCGAAGAAACGCACAAAGGAGATACCAAAAATGAAACGACTTTGGAGCAAGGCTCTCCGATTCAGAAAAGCATTCCGACAATTGACCGTCGGCGCTCTCGGCTTGTTGTTGGCGGCACCTGCCTTCGCCCAGGGTGCCTCCCCTTGGGAGAACGCGGTCAGCGTCCTGCAGCAGGCGTTCACCAGCACCATCGCGCGTGGCCTCTCTTTAGTCGCAATCGTGGTGTCCGGCCTGACCTTCGCCTTCGGTGAAGGCGGCTCGAAGCGTGTGCTCGCAGGTGTTCTCTTTGGCGTTGGCATGGCCATTGCCGCCGTCAACTTCATGGCCTGGCTCTTTCCGTGAGGGGAGCGGCCGGCAAAACCATTTGATAGGAGCGCGGCATGGCAAGCGGCAGACGAGTGAACCCAGTTTATAGGTCGATTTCGCGGCCTCTGACGATTCTCGGAGCGGAAAGGAAGCTCTTTTTCTTCGCGATGTGCATTGGCGCAGGCACGTTCAATCTGCTGGGCAGCTTGCTTGGTGGAATCCTGATGTTTTTGTTGCTCTACTTCGCAGCGCGATGGGCAACCGAGACAGACCCGCAGATTCTCCGCTTCCTGCTTACTTCGTCCAAATTGCGCCTTCAATACGACCCTTCAAAATTCAGCCCAATTTCCATTCGTAGGATCACCAATGCTTAAGCTACGGCGAATCTTCAAGAACTACGAAGAGACCGGCTCCTTCAATGAGCAGATAAACCTATACGGGTTTGTTGATTCCCATGTGTTCCTGACCAAGACGGGCGACCTCGGAGTCATCCTTGAGGTCCGGGGTGTTGATTACGAGTGCCTGGACGAGAACACGCTCGACGGTCTCACAAAGCGCCTCGAAGCAGCACTCAAGCTGTTCGATGACAACTACCGCATCTACCAGTACCTCTTCAAACGGAACAACGAGACGATCCCGTACAAGCTGTATGGCAAACCAGTCGTAGATGCCGCCATCAAAAATCGAATCGGATTCTTTGCGGCCAAATCGGACACGCTTTTTTCGCTTTCGATCTACTACGTCATTTTGTTCGAAGGCTTCCGGCACACTCGGACGCTCGGAAGCACCCTCATCGAATTTCCTAAGCACCCGACCAAAACCCTCAGCGACCTCCAGGCGCACTTCTCAGGTAGAAAACAGGTCTTTCTCCTTGACCGCGAGATTACCAAGGGCCAAGCCAGCCTTATGCAGAAGGTCGAGAGCTTCATTCTCCAGGTTAGCGATTTTCTGCCTGTCCGTGTGCTCGATAAACACGAAGCCTTCCGCATTCTCAAGAAGACCCTCAACTTTGCCCCCGAAAAGCTCGAATCTGCTCGCCTCAAACACGACACCTTTCTCGATTATTATCTCTGCGAATCTCATCTCGAATGCCACAGAGGGTACCTCCGCATCGACGACTATTACGTAAGGGTTCTAACGCTCAAAGAACCCTCCGCGCAGAGTTTCCCTCTGATCTTCAAGAGCCTGCTCGAAGTCCAGACCAACTACCACGTCGTGACCGAATGGAAGAAAGAAGATTCCGGCAAAACTAGGAGAGTGATTCAGGCCAAGCGCCGGCACTTTCACAATACGAAGCACTCTTTCGTCACACAGGTCAACCTCAACGACACGCCTTCGCATGACGTTCTAACCGATGATTCGAAAGAGTCTCAGGTTCGGGAACTCGGGGACTGCATCAAGGAGATTGAGATCAAGGGGAACTATTTCGGCCAGTTTTCCCTCACCGTCGTCATTTATGACTTGGACCCGACGAAAGTGGACCGCGCGTGCGCCGAGTTCTACAAGGTCTTTAGTGTTCACGACGCCCAGCTTTACGAAGAAAAATACAATCTCCTGAACGCTTTTCTCTCCACCGTCCCAGGCAACTACGCCTTTAACCTCCGATCGCTATATCTTCTCAATTCCAACTACGCCGATTATTCGTTTCTCTTTACCCTTCACTGTGGCGAGCCTCAGAACCGGCATCTCCGTCAGGAGTATCTGGCGGTTCTCGAAACAAATCACAACACGCCTTACTTCTTGAACCTCCACCACCACGATGTTGCTCACACCATGATTCTCGGGCGCACTGGCGCAGGCAAATCGTTCCTTTTGAACTTTCTCATTACCAACCTCCAAAAATATGACCCGCGAACCTTCATCCTCGACCTTGGTGGGAGCTTCGAGAGCCTTACACATCTCTTCGGCGGCTCTTACGTGAGGGTTGGCATCAAT
>Ga0210405_10006358_pt1 | contig 10560 bp, 10 predicted proteins | sample IncBWH11MmetaG_FD_155492 | JGI IMG/M metagenome (GOLD analysis project Ga0210405, IMG submission 155492) | Forest soil microbial communities from Barre Woods Harvard Forest LTER site, Petersham, Massachusetts, United States - Inc-BW-H-11-M | ecosystem: Environmental > Terrestrial > Soil >... | reverse complement strand
CCGCACGAACAAGCTGCGCTAAAGAACGCGAGGGTTCTTAATCCGGAAGCTTACGAATCCTATCTCAAAGGGCGCTATTTCTGGAACAAGCGGACGGCGAACGGCTTGAAGGTTGCCCTGGCTTATTTCAACCAGGCAATCGAAGAGGATCCGAAATACGCCCAAGCTTATTCTGGCCTCGCCGACACCTATGCTCTATTGGGAGATTGGCAATATGCGGTGATGACCCCAAGAGAAGCACTGCCCAAAGCCAAGGCCGCGGCCATGAAGGCGCTGGAGCTGGACGACAGCCTCAGCGAAGCACACAATTCGCTGGCATTCTGCCTGGAGGGTTTCGATTGGGATTTCGGTTCTGCCGAGAAGGAGTTCCTGAGAGCGATAGAACTCAACCCGGGCTATGCCACCGCCCACCATTGGTATGCCTGGCACTTGAGCTTGGTGGGGCGGAACAGCGAGGCCATCGCCGAAATGAGAAAGGCAGAGAATCTGGATCCGCTATCCCTTATTATCAATGCCGATTTGGCGGAGCTTCTTCTTATCGCGCACCTTCCTGACGAATCGATACAACAGAGCCGCAAGACCCTCGAGATGGACGCCAATTTTGCTCTAGCTCATAACCAGATGGGTCAGGGGTATCTCGAAAAACATATGTTTGGAGAGGCAGTCGCGGAAATTCAGAAGGCTATCCAGCTATCCGGTGGCAGCCCGACGTTCACCGCCAATCTAGCGCGCGCTTACGCTGCGTCGGGACAGAAGGCAGCGGCAATGGAGCAATTGAACGATCTCAAGAAGCGCTCGGCCTCCGGCGATCCGCATTCCTCAGAAATCGCCATGATCTATGCGGCCCTGGGAAATAGTGATCAAGCCATGACCTGGCTCGACAAGAGTTATGAACAGCGATTTAATCCAGGCATCCTCCTGCGGCCCGGCTTTGATCCGCTACGCTCGGACTCGCGCTTTCAGGATCTGGTGCGCCGCATTGGCCTTCCGCAATGAATTGGGCGACATCCGAAAAGTTAAGGGATACCGCGGCGGGATTCCTGGGGCGCCCGCCGCGTCAGCTGGACTAGAAGCTGGAATCTGCTCCTTTTGTCGTATGGAGAGCCAAAGTTCCAAAGCCAATGCCTCGTCCCTCCTCCGCGGTCCCGAAAATCCAAACGTTCCCTGGAGACGGAACAACGCCGGCGGACAGCACATCAGTGAGGAAGCCTTTCGTGGGATCGGGGCTGGGGACAATCGTCCAACTGGTGCCGTCCCAGTGCAAGACTAGTGTCATAGTTTGCATGCCGTCAGTCGACAAAAATGAACCAAATGCCCAAATGTCGTCCGGCGAGTTCGCTGTCAATCCCAACAACTGGTTCGATTGAAAGTCGCTATTCGGTCCAACATTCGGGCTCGGCACTACCGACCAACTCGTACCGTCAAAATGTTCGATCAGGGTCAACGTGGCTGATTGCTGCGCCCCCGTTGGCGTGGAAAGTCCAACCGCCCACACATCGTTCGGCGCCAGCGCCAACACGGCGTTCAAATGACCGTTTCCCGTGCCTACGTTGGGGGTTCCCACGCTCGTCCAGTTCGTGCCATTCCAGTGCGTCGCGAAGGTTTTAATAGGGTCTCCAGACTGTTGTCCCACTGCCCAGGCATCATTGGGGGCATCGGCGGACACGCTCAACGGTTCTTGAGCGTTAGTCTGCTTTATGACATTCGCCGTCCATGCCGTGCCGTTGAAGTGCTCGAAGAGCTCGAACCCGTTGTTGTTAATTCCAAAATTACCAACTGCCCAAATGTCATTTCCCGAAGTCGAGGTTATGGCTTGTAAGATCGCTTGAGAATTAGGTGGAAACTTAGGTCCTGGGAAGACGCTCCACTTGGTTCCGTTCCACTGTTCGATCACTTGCTGTGGGGGGATCAATTGATGACCCACTTCACCCACGTTGCCCACAGCCCAAGCCAAAGCCGGAGAAATATCGACTACGCCCAGCAAATCGTTGCTAAAGTCGCCGTTGATGCCCGGTGCTGGAACCGTGGACCACTCGTTGCCATCAAAGTGGATCACGGTGTGTCCGACCGCCCAGATATCGTTCGGGGAAGATGCAGCTGCTGCGAAAAGTTGGTTGTTGACGGTGTTTTGATTCGGGGTTGGGACGACCTCAAAAATCGAGGGAGTCGTGGATTGTGCATTTGCTGGCGCGCCTTGAAATACGGCTATCGTCAGCCCGAAAAGCATTATTGCGCTAAATCTGCGTTTCATGGTTCCTCTTGGAATGATGCTTGAGTAAAGTTAGGGTTTTGACCCTTCGGAGCTGATAACCGAAACGAAGTCGCTTTTATTCCAGGTACGAAGGGAAAATGTCAGGCCGAGCAAATGTTTTGATGAAGGAACGTTGCTCGGCCCGTAGGCTCCTTGCCGTAACACTGCCCTGCGCGCGGTTGCTAATTGGCCAGGTACCGTGCCACTGCGAGATTTCCATCGAGCCCGCCGATGGCAACAATCTTTCCATCTGTTTGGATCAGCAGGCCGAAGAACGTCTGGGCGCTTGTCACCGAGCAGCAGATGCCAAACGAGTCGACGGTGCCAAAGGTGGTATCCACCTCGCCGTTGCTATCGAGCCGTATCAAGCCGCCGAAAATCGGCGCGTCCTGGTTGATAAGGCCACCAATCACGATTTGCCCATTCGCCTGGAGAGCGACGGCCTCAGCCACCGAGGTAGTCTGTTTCAGGTCGAATGACTCAAGGTTACTGTTGAAGGTTGTATCCGTTTCCCCCGTTTCGAGGAAACGCCCCGCGCCGAGTCTTGTGCCAAAATTACCTACGCAGTGCGTATTAAACGAGCAATTCGTCCTGGCTACAACATAGTCGCCGTTTGGCTGGAAAATAGTAGGGGACTGGAACAGAACATTGGGAACCGCGCTTTGTGACGACGTGAGAGCTGCCACAACCTTTGCGGTTGTTACATTGGGCAGCAGGACTCCCTTGGAGCTGAACTCCGCGACCAGGCCGGTATTAAAATCTGTATCCTCCCCCACGGCCAGGTAGTCGCCGTTCGAGAGCAGCGCCAGCGTCTCGGGCCCTACAAACGCGACACTCGCCAGCGAGATTCCGCCCTTGCCAAACGTGGTGTCCAGACTGCCATTGGCGTTGTACCGCACCAGTGACGTCATCCCCGAAACCCCCTGGGTGCCGGCAACTTCGAAACCGCCCATCACGATTTGGCCGTTGGGTTGTAGTAGCAGCGCACTGGGGGCATCGGACCGGGAACCGACTTTGGTGGCCACCAGGCCGTTGGTTCCGAAGGTTGTGTCCAGAAGGCCGTTGGACGTATAACGCGCCAGGCCGAACCCGTGTAGACCTGACTTGTTCGTGGCTACCCCTCCAACCAGGAAGTCGCCATTCGGTTGCACGGCAAACCCGAACGGGTCAAAGGCAATGCCAGCGAAGATGGTCAGCGTGATGCCATTCGTCCCAAAGGTTGTGTCCAGCTGGCCGGTGGAGGAGTAACGCACCAAGCCAATTCCAGTGCCTACCTGGTTGACGAAATCGACCTGTGCGACCGCCACAATGTCGCCGCTAGACTGCTCGAAGGCGCCGACGCCTGCGACGCCATCAGCGAAACTGGTCGTTACGGTTCCACCCGTGCCGAAGGTTGGGTCCAGGCTGCCGGCCTGGGCTTGTGCGGAGCTAACGCCCAACGCCAAGCAAATTGCTACTAGGCCGGCGATCGTATGAAATGTATGTATCTTCATTGCTTAGTCCTTTTTTATTTGGATTTTGGTTCACGGCGGACAGCCCGCGTGCCACATCAGCGCATCTTCGGAGCCTCTTTTCACCACAGCACGCTCCTGGGTGCCTGTGAGTGTTCATAACTCACGAAATAAGCGTTTATTCCCGCCTGTTTCGCTATACCAATTCGCCGGGTTACTGTGCTTGCTTGCGTGCTGTACTGCAAGAAGGTACTTTCGCGAGGCTTGGCGGTTGCCAGCAAGATGTTACGGGTAACCCCGAGAGAGCCATCGGACCATCTAGCCAGGTCCATTTACCCCGCTTAGGAAGCCACCCAGGTGCCCGGTCAACGCAACGAGACCGACGCCCAGAACTTCAAGCGCCAAGCGGTGGCTCGGCAAGACTGCTGTCCGTCGTCGCACGCGGAAATGCACCAGCCACACCAGCCAGATCAGCAGGCTCGAGACGCAAGCAAATACAACGTGCAGCAAGAGAACGCCCTTCAGTTTCTGGCCCTCGAGCTGGAACTGCCACGCCAGAACGCCCGTGGCGAGGACGGGAACCGTTGAAATCGCTGCCACCAGCAGGTTGTAATATGCTGCATCCGCCAAGCCACGGCGCTTCGTCCATTGCGCCATCAGGTCGAACCCCACTGCCGAAATGAACAGTGCGATAGGGAAATGGATGAGCACAACATGTTGTGCGTGCTTGGCCAGAAATACCGCCTTGAGATCGAAAGGATTCACCATCACTCTGCCTCTTCTAAAATTTGGACGGGTGGTTGCTCGCTGCCACGCCGCCCCTGCCGCGGTTTATTGCTCTTGCCCGTACCACTCCTCACTCCCATAGCTGCTCGTGGACTCAGTTTGCTTCGCCTGGCTATCCGCCGGCTCTGAAACCACCCGTAATCTTTCGCCAATCAGGACGTAAACGAAGTTCCGCTCGTCCTGAAGCCACTTCACTCCCGAGAACTTCTGCACTACTCGAGGAGACGCCGGATTCAACAAGTCCCAAACCACAAGGTCATGGTCGGACCCAGTGCTGTGCACAGGCACAACGTCGCTTTCGGCAAGGATCGCCAAGTCACCCGTTAGGTCATCCCGCCCGACACCGCTGGGTCCGACCATGGATTACCGCAACGGCTTTCGGCAGAGCGGGCTTGCTGATATCGATAATCGAGATGCCTTCGCCTTTTGGTGGGCATGACGTTACTGTTGACACATCGGGACAATCCCCGCCCTGTCTCTCCAAGAAGCAGAGAAACGAGGACGGGGCACTCTTGTAATAACCAACAAAGAAGAAGGTGACTTAATAGGTGAACGACTGCAGTTCCGTCCCCGTTGGCGCGACGATTACATACCCGGCGCGCTTACCGGGATTCAGTGCCATGTAAGCTGGGCTGGCTGGCAGTTTCAGGTTGTTGACAGCCTCGATGAAGTTGCCTTGCTCGTCATACACCAGAATGCTGCTGCCGCCGGCGGGATCGACACTGGAGAATTCCTGGCCGATAAGGAACAGTTTATGGATGGGATCGAACTCCACGTCGCCGCCGCTGAACACCTGGTTGTCTGCATTCTGTAGCGTTTCGATGAATCCAGTTTGAGTAGCGAGGTTATAGAACTCGACGCTGAAGTCGTCCTCAGTAGTGGTGCAGACGATCCCAGTGGAAGAATCCACCGCGATGCCGTTGACGAAGCCGAGTCCGAGGCCCGGAAACTCGGTGAAGTCGTTGTTGGCGAGATCGACCAATCCGATTTCAGTGCTGCAGCCAAAGCACCCGTTCGATCCTCCGAGAACTGCTTGGTTCGTCTGGGTGTCATAAGCCAGCACCGGAGCGCCGGCGAAATCGAAGATTGGATCGGGGATGGTGAACGGTTTTCCGAAAGTATTGGCGGCGACGTTGGTGCTGATCAAGAGGCTGCTGAAGTCGCTGCCGCCGTTGTCAAAATACAGCACAGGCGTGACCGGCGATCCCTGGCTTGCGGCCACCCCAAAAACGATGTCGTTCTTTGTGAAAGGCGGCGTCCATTTGCCGGTAAACTTGCCGCCGTTGATCGGGTTTATGGTTCCGTAGACGCGTTTGTTTACGAATTGACCGTCGGAAATCTCCTTCTCAACCAAGCCAACGTTGCTACCAAAAATGCCGAAGCTGACAAAATCGTTATTAGTGTTCTTCTGCTGGGTCACAACTTTGAGAATCTTGCCAGTCGCCTGATCGAAGGTCTCTACTGCGACGGCGGAACCTCCGGCTTCGGCGAGAATGCCTTCGGTGCCGTTTCGATCGATGTCATAACCCTCAATGAAGCCGCCAAATGCAGTATGGACGACGACCTTGCCCGGTCCGACGCTGGGTTTTTGGGCGGCGGCTGGGGAAGAAGAAATACAACACAAACAAAGAAGTGCGAACGGCGTCATGAGACTCGCGGCTGCTTTTCCCTGCAAGCGGGTGGATTGCTGCTCTGTATTTTTCAAGCTGCTGTGCTCCTTATGATGAGAAGTGTGCGACCGGTTTGTCGATCACTGGAGATAACCAAAGTGTTGCTCTTTTATTCCACCGACCCTGGAATGTTTACGCCGGGGGTAGGAAGTGATTCCGTTTAGGCGGAATACCGGCCGCGGCAAACGTAGGGTTCTGCTCGCGGTTGTCCCTCGTCACAACCACGCGCACAGTAAGGCGTGCCGCTACGAGCCCGATCTTAGCCCTGAGCATCCCCTGCTTGCTTGTCAGCAGGGAATCGAAGGCCGGGTCTTCGGCTACGGTAGCTTTGGAGCAGGGTCAAGGGCGCATAGGCGAAGCAAACCTCCCGGAATTGTTCGAAGGCGCGTACCGCGCGATAGGCCACCTGGTTGCCAACCCTTTGTGGTAAACGGGGCAGTGCAACGTCGTCAGCATCAGTCAGAACGGACGGCGGCCATTGTTTGTTATATCGGCGCTTCCAGAGCTTCACGTAGCCGTCTATTTTCCGCCGAGTTGCTGGGTCGAGGATGACCGTGCGAGGCGTACTAACTATTTCATCTCCGCGCACCAGAGAAAAAAATTCTTCCTCGAAGATGGCGGATCGATCGGCACCCCGGAGGTCAGCCAATTCGCCGCGGTAGGGAATCTCCAGAAAGCGGCAGACCTCCCGCATGACTTTCGCGGTATCGCTAGTCAACTCTTCATAAGTTATCTGGCAGACGGGTTGTCCGCGGGAAAGAAGGGTATCAACCCCACGCTTGAGAACCTGGTACCCAAGCAATCCTCGCAGATACACTCCCCGCTTTTGGTACGAAGGGGCGCCGGCTTGGGCAGCGCGCGCAATCGCATTCGCGGTCGCCGCGGGATCTCGCCATTGAATGATGAACCGCGCTTGAGGAAATAGTCTGGCGAGTGCCGGCAGGGAATCATAGTAGATGGGAGATTTGTCTCCCCAGATCACGGCACCTTTGCGTGCGGCGTAGGCCTGATGAAAGGCGGTAAACGCTGTAGGAAAGTCCGCCACTCCGCGAGGCAGATCGTTCGCGACTATTCCGTGCCGGGTTAATGCGCCATAGCGAAGTTCCCAACGCGCTGCCCAATCGCAATAAGCTGCGGGTTTGCGAAACACCGAGCGCAACAGCCAAAGATCGGCCTCAAAAGTCAGCGCGACCTGGGGATGCTTGTTCAGGAGGGCGTAAAGAAGTGAGGAGCCACCACGCCACATGGCCACGATGAACAGTGGCCCCGGAGCCAGAGTCGCACCTGCGGCAGGTTTCGAAGACTCGTACGCTGTTGGGTCCATTAGGCGACACCCGTCGGATTATATACTCGTGCTTCTCAGCGTGGCTTCACCACACCCGTGGCTGCACCGTGCAACTTCACTTCTACCTTGTCTTCTTCTTCCAGCGTGTCGTAGTACTGCTTCAGAACCTCGATCACCTCGGGCTTGGAGAACTCCGCGGGAACGGGCTTGCCTTCGCTCATCAGCTTGCGAAGCAGTGAACCTGAAAGCAGGAGTCTGGCGCCGCCCTGGTAGTTGCCATTGTCGTCGATCACCGCATTGCTCTCGTGGGGACAAGTCTTCATCGAAGCCATGCGCCCGCATTCATAGCAGTAGAAGGTCCAGTCCATGCAAAGCGGCCGGACGGCCAGAGCTCCCGGCGGGAGTTCGTTGAAGATCTTCTGCGAGTCAAACGGTCCGTAATAATCGCCCACGCCGGCGTGGTCGCGTCCTACGATCAGGTGCGAACAACCGTAGTTCTGGCGGAAAGTGGCGTGGAGCAGGGCTTCGCGCGGGCCTGCGTAGCGCATCTCCAGCGGGTGGCCACCTTGGATTACGCGTTCCTTGCGGAAGTATTTGGTGACCAGCGCATCGATCGCTTTGACGCGGACATCGGCGGGAATGTCGCCGGGCTTGAGTTTGCCCAGCGACTGATGCACGTAAACTCCGTCGCAGACTTCGATGGCAATCCACGCCAGATAAGCGTGCGAGTTGTGCATCGGGTTACGGAGCTGCAAAACCGCCACCGTGCTCCAGCCGCGATCGTCAAACAGTTTGCGGGCTTCCGCGGGACGCTGATAAATCCCTTGGAACTCCTCAGGGAAGACTGACTCGGACAGCACTTTCACCGGGCCGGCCAGATTCACCGGCCCTTGTTGCATGATCTTCTGCACGCCCGGATGCTTCGGGTCGTTGGTGCGGAACACCTGCTTGCACTCATGCTCCTTATCGATGGTGTACTTCTCGTTCACTTTCATGGTGCCCACAAGCGCGTCGGTCTCTGCGTCCCACAGGGCCACTTCTTCGCCTGGGCGGATGGATTTCGCCAGGGCTTCGTCCGCCGAGAGCGTGATCGGGATGGGCCAGAATAGACCGTTCTTGCTTGGGAGTTGGTAGTCGTCGCAGCAGCTTTTCCAGTCGTCCTTGCCCATGAAACCATCGAGCGGAGTGAACGCGCCGATGCCCATCATGATCAGATCGCCAGTTTCCCGGCTGGTTAGAGGAACCTTCTTCAACCCCTGGGCTTTCCTGGTCTCATCGCGGTTGGCTTGGCCTCCCAGCAAGAGCGGTTTCAGTTCAGAACTGCCGTGCGGTGGAAGGAGTTTGCTCATATCGGTTCAAGCACAAGAGATGCGCACCCTGTGATCCTAGTACCCGCGGGCGGCCCGCTCAAGCCCGGTCTCGTGTTCAGCCTGGATTCCTTGTATTGGGGCAGGCAGCCCGCCCGTTAACTTCTGGATGTAACAGCTCGCGTTGAAATATCTCCTATGTGGAGTATACTGTGGAATGGGTTACACATATGCAAGTCGTTCAAATCGTGCTGGATAAAAAGCTCTTACACGCTGCTGACCAAGCCGCGAAGCGTACTAGACGCAACCGGTCCGCTCTGGTGCGCGATGCCCTGCGGGAACATCTCCGTCGTTTAGAGATGCGAGCCAGTGAAGAACGCGACCGCCAGGGCTACTCACGACAGTCGCAAGCCGACGCGGAAGCGCGGGATTGGGAATCGGAGGCCGCGTGGCCGGAAGAATAGCACGCGGTGAAGTTCGGCTCTACCAGTTTGCCGCGCCCTACAAGAAGCTACCGGCCCTCGTGCTCACCCGCAACAGCGCCATCGTCTATCTATCCACGGTCACGGTTGCCCCTATCACTTCTACCATTCGCGGTGTGCCATCGGAAGTCATTCTGCATGAGGAAGACGGCATGAAGTCCCCGTGCGCTGTAAACCTGCACAACGCGGTGACTGTATCTCAACAGCGGTTAGGAAGACGTGTGGCCCAGTTGAGTGCAGCACGGATGAATGAAGTGTGCGCTGCCCTGCGGTTCTCTTTGGGATGCGATGCAAACTAGTTACGGGAAACGGTCCGTCTGTCCCCGAATTTCCTGTGACACTAGTACTCGCTTATCGTTTGGTGTATCCCAGTCGATGATTCTGAGTTGCGATGCAACGATCTTGTATTCGAGGCTATAGGCCTTGAAAGAAAACGAGTCAAGAAATGCGCAAAACGTCGCGATCTTTTCCCTTTCTTGCTCGATACAGCGCATCGAATAGCCAAATTCAGATCGCATCTGCAAGTTGCTGAGCGCCGATTTCCGCGGAAGGTGAACATGCTCAATGGAGTATGGCCAACCCCAGGAATATCGTGATGCCCTCACATAGGGAAGCGCAAAATCATCAGCGTAGGTCTCCAGCAGTCGAGGACTACCTCGCCACAGTTGTTCAACCAGTTGGGTCCTTCCAGTATCAGCAGCGCCGAAGACGATGCGGCCCGCCACACTGAAGACTTCAGAATCAATACGAGTACGGCAATACCACGCTTCGACGTAGTTCACTCCGCGGTGAGCGGTTAGAAACGCAACCAGCTGTTTCAACTGAGAACTCTGCTCTACCCTGAAGTTAGGAAGCTGGCCTTGAAGATCAGCGGGCACTAACTTCACCACGTACAGGCCACGGCGAGCTCGCCGGGAATCGTGCCGAATTTCGGAACTGATATCACTGACCAGACGATGAACCTTGCTTTTTGGATAACGCCGAATCTCCGCGGCTAGCTCGTCCGCCGACTGGAAACCAAAATCTACGAGCGCAAGATACTTCCTCCATTTCACTGGCACTGGTGGCACGAGTTCTGACCTGTTCATCCGAGGCGAGATTTCCCCTGCATGTGGACCTTAACCAACCGCAACCCGTCCTCGTGATCGCGCATGCGCCCCTGCCGAAACGATGACAGGAATTCGCGGCAGTAGAACTCATGCTGCTCTTGTTTCTCCACGGAATTGCTGCGGGAAAGAGGAGTCATCAGACGTTGAGGGAGCGATTCCAAATAGCGCACGTAATCCATAGTGAAGCCGCTAAGGTCGGGCGTTCGTTCGCAGCATAAA
>Ga0210405_10006357_pt1 | contig 10561 bp, 10 predicted proteins | sample IncBWH11MmetaG_FD_155492 | JGI IMG/M metagenome (GOLD analysis project Ga0210405, IMG submission 155492) | Forest soil microbial communities from Barre Woods Harvard Forest LTER site, Petersham, Massachusetts, United States - Inc-BW-H-11-M | ecosystem: Environmental > Terrestrial > Soil >... | reverse complement strand
CTGAGGCCACTCAGCGCGTAATCAATAACTCTCCTATCCTGCAAAAGATTCTCGACCCTGCGACGATCAAGAGCACCACGGACATTGACACGGCGCTGGAAGCCGCACGTAAGCACATCGAGAGCGGCAACGACCCTCGCGTTAACGCCCGCATTGGATTCGAGCAAATCAAGAACCTCGCACAGGATTTGAACTTGAAGCCAGAGCAGTTGCTATCAAGTCCATCCGGCGAGGCCGCAAATGCGGAGACCGTCACAGCCGCTCGCATGTTGTTGCAGCGTTCTGCTGAATCAGTTCTCGATCTAGCGAAGACTGCGGCAGCCGACCCGGCAAATCAAAATGCGCGAGCCGAACTCGCGGCTGCGGTAGCAAAGCACACCGAAATCGCGGACAAGGTCCGTGCTTACGCATCGGAAGCGGGCCGTGCGCTAGTATCGCACCGCATCTCCACAGATGTTCCTGCCAACAAGATCGCAGACGCGCTGTCGAGAGTTCCGAAGGAAACTCTGGACCAAGCCGTTAGAATCGCTGGTGGATTGGACGAGGCAGACCCGAACTACGAAAAGAAGGCAAATCAAGTTCTCAGAATCGCAGACGCGCTGGAATCGACGAAGCCTGAAACGCTGGACTTGGCCGCAAGACTGTTGTCAAAGATCGACCCCACGGACCCCGGCTACATTTCAAAGACCAACAAACTGATTGCAGAGATTACGCCTAGCACGACTGCGGACAAGCTATTCGAAATCTATCGCAACTTCCTACTGTCTTCACCTTCTACGCCGATCAAGAAGACGGCATCGGAAGGGATGATGGCGCTCTTGGAGACCGCGACGAAGGGATTGCGCGGCGGCTTGGAGCAAGGCAAGGCGAAGCTGGAAGGCAGAACGCCGGATGCTTTGGCGAGCGACGGATTCTGGTTCGCTAAGGGCGCTGTGAAAGCACTCGCGAATGCGGGAGCGGTTGTTCGTGGAGAGTTCGATATCGCTGACGCGCCGGGTTTTGAGGAGAGTTTCTCCCATGCCAACAAGGGCATCGCTGGTAGCATCATTCGCACGCCTGCGGAAATACTGTCCCGTCTCACCAACGTCGTTTATATGACGAATTACTACGGGGAACTAGAATCGCTGGCCGCACGTCAAGCTAACTTGGAAGGGTTGACCGGGCAGGCATTCGCCGCTCGTCAAGAATATCTCGCTTCCAATCCGACGAAGGAAATGATTCGAGCGGCTAACGAAACCGGGCTACACGGAACCTTCCAGCAAGAACTAGGCAAAACAGGCGGCGCAGTTCAAGCTGCAATCAAATCTTCGAGAATCGCGAAGTTCCTCTTCCCGTTCGTTAAGACGCCTATCAACCTCGTGAAATCGACGTTGGAATACAGCCCTTACGGGGCCGTGAAGGGAACTCTTCAAGGCGATCTCACTGCGCAAACCAGAGGCTTGGTAGGTTCGTCGCTGGCTGCGGGTGTCGCGTATCTCGCGGCTCAAGGCTTGGTAACTGGCGGCGGCCCCGTCGATTTCCGTCAGCGCGAAGCGAAGGAAGCCACTGGATGGCAACCGTACAGTCTAAAGATTGGTGACAGATATTATCGCTACAACCGCGCGGAACCTCTCGGCCTTGCTTTCAGTGCCGTCGCCGACACAGTCCACGGAGCGTTGAAGGACGAAGACCCGGCGATCACCTCAGCCAAGGCGCAGTCTGCGTTGGACCACATCGGTCGCAACGTCGAGGACTTGCCGTTCTTGATGCAGCTTTCAGGAATCATCAACGCGCTGACCCACATCGGCACGGGCCACACTGCGGAAAGAATCGTGGACAACTTGCTGGCATCGGCGGTCGTCCCCGCTGGTATCAAATCAATCGCACAAACCAGCGATACCACGATGCGCTCCCCGGAGAGAAACGGTTTGCTGACCGACCCCGGTAAGGGTTTGTTGCAGACCATCGAAGAGCGTGTGCCCGGTCTCACAAAGAACGTCCCGGCAGACATCGACATTACAGGTCAGCCTGTCCAGCGCCCTCTAAGCGCGTTGGGCGGAGCGAACCCGTTCCCGGTTACAGAGGACAAGAAAAACTTCGCGCTAAACGAACTGTCACGTCTTGGTGTCGTGGTAGGGAATGTCCCGCAGACAATCACGTTGCACAGAAATGGTGTTCCTGTGACGTTCCAAGTGACGCCAGAAGAAGCGCGTGAAATCCAGAAGGAGGAGATCACTCAGTTCTGGCAGACGATGCAGCGCGTCATCTCCCAGCCCGGATGGTCGTCGATGCCGGACTTCGAGAAGAAGCGCGTGGTGGACTCGGTTCACAAGCGCGTCACAGAGAACCGTGTTGGTAGATTGTTCCAGCTAAGGCAGGCGGAAGGTTTGCCGCGTCCAACACCAACATTGCCGAACATGAGCAGCAGTCAGGCGCAGTAAAAAGCATCGCGATCTCGCGCGGCGGGGTGACTTGAAGGGACACCAGTGTTTCTCCGTTCAGAACCCAATACTGACGTTTCGACCGCCCTTTGTGACCATTCGCTGTCCGCCAGTTGACCAAGTGAGGCTATCGGGCTACAATGTCGTTGTGAGATTTTGTCAAGGTTTCGCAGTTCCCGCCGATATTATGGCTGAGACAAGCCATCCATACCGTAAGAAGCGTGGCTAAACCCTTAAAAATAGGGTGTTTACTTGAGGACAAGGCGGAGACCGCAGGTCCCAGTATGGCATCATATTAGATGTAGACACTGAATGCTTGACAGCATCATATAGCGTACCTACGATGGCACGCTCGCAATTGGAGGCAAGTATGTCGCCCGTCCGTGAACAATTCCTCACCCTGTTAGAGGTCGAGGCAGTAATCCATAAATTTGAAGAGAAGTACCACGTATCTACTACCGAATTCCTGACGAACACTGCGTTGCGCGCCAAAATGTTCGATGATGATGTTTTCCAGTGGGAAGCCTTCAATGCTCATCGAGATGAACTTGAGCGCGTGGCCGAAGAGGTTCGTAGCGCCTATCTTGGAAGTGTGAAGAAGTCTACTGACGAAACCCACAGCGCAAATAACAACCTCGCACTTGCGGCATAGAATTGAATGGCGCAGCTGGGGACGACTTACGGAAAGCATCGCGCCTACGCCGACTCAGAATACGACGCCTTAGCCATACCTTCCGACTGCACGGAAACATTAAAGCTCATCTTCACGCCCGTGAATGACGTGGCTTGGTCTTCGCGGTGGTATTTAGAATTTACAGATGGCAAGTACATCCGGGCAGTTGAGAGGTTTCAACGATGGCCGGGTTTGACCGGAATAGCGAAACGAATGACTGTTGCCTATCACTACGGAGACATTGTTCGTCGCAATCCGGATGACAACTTACCCGGATATTTGAGTGCAGGTACAGATCAGGTTGACATCCGAATTGACAACATTTGTATGCCGATTCATCTGCACTACCAGTCCCAAAATCCACACATCCCCCAATCTTCTGTTATCGGACTAGATTTGGAATCCGTGGACATGTTCATTTTTGTCAAAGGGATTCTTAAGCATAGGGACACGAAAAAACCTCTGAATTCCATTTTCAAGTTTAAGATTAGGTGAGTCATGCAAACACAATTCACAGCACAGACGGCGTATTTTCTGCAAGAGGGGCGTGATAATCTCAGAAATTGCTTGCAAATTGCGTTTGCATCAGCGAAGCAGCAAAATGTTTCAAAAATTGTCATCTTTACAGCGCAAGGGGAAGGAGTCCGCATTGCGCTCGAATCATTTCGTTCGCAGCAAGAGTATTCTCACATTAAGTTGGTGGCTGTCTCATTTGCGAACGGAAAAATATTCACTGACACGAAGGGTCAAAGAATCGAAGCGAAATTTTCGTCGGCAGATTTGGAGTTTTTCAAAGCGAACAATGTTCCTGTTGTGCGCGGGCATCTGCCGTTCGACCCGATTACTCCATTTTTCAAAAGTAGCGGAATGCTGGGTCAAGACCTCAGCCTTGTAAGCGAGGCACTAGGAATATTCGGTGGAAGCATGGCATTGTGCGTACAAGCAATCACTATGGCTTGCGACGCTGGAGAAGTGGAGATCGGCGAGCATGTCATTGCTCTGACTTCTGACACGGCAATCTTGGCGCAAGCCTCCAACACTGACCGTATGCTCGGCGAACTGATCGTTCGAGAAATTCTCTGTAAGGCAGCCGTGCTGACCATTAGCCGCAAGGAACATTCAGAGAAAATGTCCGGTCAATTGTCTCTTGAGATGGAGCCTGACTCGAAGACACTCCCTGCTTCTATTGAGGTCGCCGAGGTCAAGCCAACTCCAAAGCCAGAAGAGAAGTAAACAACCGAAAGCGCCGATGGCCCAAAGCTGTCGGCGCTTGAGTCGCCAAATCTCAAACATAAACTAGCCTCTCCTCATATCCCTTGAATCTGATGGCTTCTGTTTCCCACCTGTACCGTGCGTTTATCTATGACCGTTCGTCTGAGGCCGAGTATTTCGCAATCTAGTTCTATCTCAAGGTCCGCTCTAAACGCGTTTTGGGTAAAGACTTGGTCGTGTATGCTCGCCAACCGTCCCGACAAATCTGTAGGGGCGGTCATTTGGAAAGGAATCTTCCGTGTTGCTGGGATTTTCCACGGAGTTGAAGTCGGAGCGAGTATTGGGTCACAGAGTCGGTTTTCTTTGCTTCGAAAAACCACGCTCTTCACTTCAATATCGAGGTCGGAGAAATTCGCGATCAACAAAGTGATATTGAAATTGAAACCAGTCTGCACCTCGGCAGTAATTACGGCTGCCTTCACCCGTGCCTGTTTTTCTCCGTCGTCGATGTATTTCGGCTCTTTCCATGTCGGCAGTGTCTTTTGGAGTTTCTCCAACACGTCTTCTTCTGTCTTAAAACTCGTGGCATTGAAGATGATGTATTTGCGCAAACCCTCTAGCGATACGCCCTCTTCGACAAACAAAACCGCATGAAGTCGCCGACCTAAAACTTCTTCCATGAACGCCGCAATCGCGACTTCCTGCTCCACCCAAACTGACGCCCGGTTGATCTCCCATCCCTCAATTTTCCCGCGATGATGCATGATTACAATCAAACCAACCGATTCGTATAAGCGATGAAGGATATTCGCTGTCAAAGATTCCAGTGAGCTTTGATTCTGGGCGAAGTAGCCCTCGAAAGGCGTCAACTTCCCAACGAGTGCGCACACCTTCTGGCCTAACTCTCTTTCTTGATCCGTCGATTGGCCGCAGGAAATGAAAACTGTTTTCCGACTCTCGGGCATCGGAAGAGATTAGCACAGCAGCTACTTGCCGCAGGAAAAGACGAGATTCACGTTGAGCGCCACGTCTGGGTCGTCTCCTCCGCCAGACAATACCTTAATCAGCTTCACGCGGCCTTTGGACGGAACGGTTGCTCGTATGGGTCCGTCGCTGGGAAACCAAGAGGAAGTTCCACCAAGCTCCATTCCTGTGGTTCTGAATATGAAACTGTTCTCCGGGTTTGGCAGTTTCTCTGCCCGCCCATGCGTATATCCGTAAGAACCTGTGACCCTGCCGACGTTGCCTTCTAAAACGGGACCATCGAAAAATAATGCGAACCAAGGCCGTGGTAGCTGACTGCTCGTCGTGAACGTTACTACTGATTGGAAGTCCTCCCCCGCGACAGCATCCGAGTAGGTCGCACAAACTGTTACTGTGGCCGTTGGCAGCACCGGAGTTCCGAAATTGTTCACGGTGCCAGCGGTTATCCCGCCCTGCTGATTGATGGACACGGCGCTTCCCGGTCCTTGAGTAATACTGCCAATAGCGGGACTATTGGTCCCTGAACTCGACACGCTAGTTTTCATTTCTTCTAGACGTGCTTTGCAGCCTTGATAAAACGACGAGAACTCGTTCAACATTGTCTCAAACTGGCTTTTGTCTTCCGCGAGAATATTGAGCACGCGCTGGTCTTCTTTATTCTGAATTGCACTCCAAGTTTCAAGGTGGTTGGCATAGCCTGCGAAGGCATTTTCGAGTTTGCCCCAGCCAAGATTGTCAGGATTGTCTCCGAACACATATTGGGTTTGTTCACGGTAGTAGTCCCACTTGATACGAAGAGCTATATTTGACTTGCCATATTCCTTCGCGGACGAGGCAAGGTCACGCAATTTTGTAGTGTGCGTCTGCAAATCCTTAGCGATGCCCGCACCCTCCGCACCGATTGCAGCAGCTTCGTTGAATCCCTTGTACATCAGAGCGCGGCCCTGCTCTAAGCTCTCCGAAAACTCGTAGAACGCATTAGCCAATCGTTCTCGATCACCTAATGGGCTGTTCTTATTCTTCTGGACTACTCGGTCTTTGAAGGTTTGCGCACTATCGAGCTTTGGTTTGCTTCCCGGCTGAGTCGGAGATTGTTTTGATGCGGAAGTCACTCCTAATTCTGACGGTGCCTTCGGGCGGTTTGGTTTCGAGGCAGTTAATCTGGCTTCGTCCTGTTTTGGTTGTTCAGGCTTAATAACCGGGGTCACGGCACCGGAGATCGCGTTGTCATCGCGCCGCAGGGTCATCATGGCCGTAACAGCGACGACCGCAATAGCAACGACTAGTGCAATGAATGCCAAGAACAAAAGCAAGTGTTTGCGTGACTGAATCCACTGTTCAGCCGACAGCCCCTTACGTGGCGTGGTGTTGTATTCTCTCGCGAGGAGAGCCGCCCGGTCCTTCTCGGGCACAGCCATGATGATCTTAGAAATCTGCCCGAGTCTGAACCCCCTGTTCGCGATGTATACCCACGCCGCCAGCAGGCAAATGTATGCGATTAGAGCGTAAGGACTTGTGGCTGCGGTTTTAAGGCTGGAGAAAAATTCTGAGGGCACAATGCAAAGGATGTTATCAAGGCGGATACAGAGCCAGCAAGGCTCGACCCTACTACCGCGCCATCTTCTGAGCCGTGTACAACAGGAGCTTGCGGTCTTCCTCTTTTGCCTTGGCTAACAGACGGCGAAGCTTGTTCAGAAACTTCGCGTCCTTGCCCGAACTGCCCCACACGAGATCGTCCGAGGACTTGCGCTTTATCAGATTAGGGACTTCGGGCGGCTTATCGCTGTCATAGAAGAGTTGGTACATCGGGACTTCGAAAGCACGCGCCAGCTTTTCCAGCGTCGCGACTGCGGGAACGGTATGACCGTTCTCGACGCGGGAGATGTAGCACCGGAGGAGGCCAGTGCGTTTTTCGATGTCGCCTTGGCTGAGTTTCTTTTGTTCGCGAAGTTCGCGGAGTCTGTCGCCTATGACCATACCGGGATTATTCCATTGACGCAATCGTAGTGCAAGAACTAGAGGGGGTTCTCTTACGGTTCATTCGCCACTCCCGAAAGCCAAGCATCTACTTCTCAATCTTCCTCGTCTTTCTTTTTCTTTTTGACGATTTCAATAAAAGCGAGCGCTCCACCAACAACCTTATCCGTCTTCTCGGCAACGTCTCCAAGTTCCTTGAGAACTTTTCCCCACTCGTCCGCCGCTTCGGGGGCAGGCATTACGACCACGATAGGTGCGGGAGGCTTTGGCGGTTGAACTGGAGGTGCCGGAGTTAGGATTGTTGTTCCCATCACCACCACGCGCACGTACTCCTCGAACTTCTTTAGGAACTGGTCCGCATGCTTCTTGAGCTTTGAAGGTTCACGTTGAGAGGCATTAGGCTCACGAGTTCCGGCAAGAAACACTTTAAACCAAGACCCCGCGACTTCACGTTCGGCTATTACCGCAAATCCTTCCTCGGCAAGAGCACGAACCCAAAAAGCGTTGGCTTCCTTAATGACCTTGCTGTTTGTAGTGTCGAGATATATTCCAATTGGAATTACGTAAACCGATTTACTCTGTTCTGGGTCGAATGAACGGATAGCTTGCTCAGATGCAAGCTGGAAAAGTATGTCCGTTCTCGCCCTCAGAACGCTGGTGAGTTTGGAGGGCTGGAGTATCTTGATTATTTTTAGTATCTCAAGAACACCGATTTTCTCTCGCTCTTTCACAGCCATCGCGACCTCCCACTCGTTTAGTGCTGTAGTACCGAAAGGATACACCCGAAGAGACGAACCAAGTATCATATTTCGCTTTATCTTTGCCCTTGAGCATTGTACGCTACGGAAATAGAGGGGCATCATGGAGCGGACACACATTATTAGTCGCAATGGAAAAGTGTTGAGAAGGATTCGCGGCGTTGAATTTTACACGTTCGATGAAGTGTTCTTCACCGAGGGTCGGCGCTCGATTCGTTTCTACAACGAAGACCGCGAACTCATCCCGGATATTGATTCTCAACCGGGCGATTGGGTAACCCCGCAAGAGGTTGGGTTCCATGCAGTCGTGGTTCCTGCGACGTAACGCCGATGCCGCTGAACAACCTAGATGCTTGTTTGAGTGTTCTTAAACGGCAAGGAATCGCCGTTAGTCCTCCGAGCGTTGGAGAGAACGGATTCATTTTTGACGTTATGGGATTCATCCTAACGGGCGAACAGATCATCAAATTGCACGAGTGCGGACGACTGGACGCTAGCGGGATAAAAGCGTTTGCCAAGAGCGTCGAGGGTCGGAAGGACGCGAGCAAGATTCTCCCCGACCCGGCGAAGTTCTAATTGGTCGTAACCTTTCGCTGTCAAAAATTGTGCCAAATTTGTGCTTGCTTCTGGATAGAGTGCGAATTTTATTGAATCTACGAAGTGCTAAGTCCAATAAAGTCAATCGTTCCAGTACCCTCTTCGGCTTCGAATCCCACCCGCGCCTCCAAATCCCATCTGCCAACTTCCCGATCCTCGTACGCGAAATCCGAGCCATGCCGTAGCCCACGCGCCGATTTTACCTCGAGTCGAAAACTTTATTTTGGCGGGTCCACTACCTGCACGTGGTGGTGCTCGAGCAGATCTCCCGTCGCGTGATCCACTTGTGTGACCGCCAATTGAAAGTTCACTTGAGATTGAATCAGGTTCAGCTCCGCTTGGGCGAGTTGGGTTTGCGCGTCCAGAACGAAGAAGATTTGTTCCGTCCCCAGTTCGTACTTTCGTTCGTCGGCACGGAGCGTCTCCTTCGCAAGGTCCACGGCTACTTTGGCGGCTTCCATCCCCAGCTTGGCTGCCTCAAGCGAGTGCACGGCATTCGTGACTTCCAGCGAGATGTTCTGATTCGTCCCCCTTTCCTGATATTGATCGCGGCGGAGGCCCACGAGGGAATCAGCGAGATTCGCCTCCGCATTGTGATGTCTTACCGGCAGCGTCAGCGAAAGGCTTGCGCCGTAGGCCGGAAAAGTAAAATGGAAGGACTGGCTCAAACTGTCGGTTAATCCAGTATTTCCAACAGTAGGGTCATTGCCGGCAAGTCCGTTGCCGGCATAGAAGCCGGAGAGTTCGAGGTCCGGTTTGAGGCTATTATGCGCAAGGCGAATGCTCAGCTCATCAGCTGCAAGCTGCTGGTGCACGGCCTCCAGCTCCGGGCGGTTCGCGATGGCGCGCGCGAGCGTGGTGGGGATGTCCATGTTGGGCAGCTCGCCCACGGGATCGGGCCGGTCGGTCATTTCAAGATCGAGCGCGCGAATTGCTGGATCAAGGTCCGCGCTGATGCCTCGGCGGAACTGATCATCAGCCTGCTTGACTGCGTATTCCGCTTGAATGACTCCGACACGACGGGACGCAACTTGAGATTCGGAGCGATAGATGTCCAAGGGTGGCAATGCCCCCAGACTTAGTGCCTTTTTGTCGTGGTCATAGCTCTTCTGGGCCTCTTCGAGCGATTTCTGTTGCACGGAGAGAACTTCTCGAGCGAGCACGACATTCCAGTAATTCGCCACAACTTGGAGAATGACGTTGTTCACCTCTGCGAGAAATGACGCGCGGGCCTGTTTCAGGTTGCGCTGCGCGATTAGAATCGGGGCGCGATTCGGGAAGAGTCCGCGGTTCCGCAAAAGAGGTTGCGTAAGCGCGAACGAAAGCGTGGTTCCGATGGAGGGGTTCAGAAAATTGAACGAGCTATTGGTCGAATTCTTGATTGCAGTGAAGGAAGTCTGGAAATTCGTTCCCGTTTCAAACGTTTGTGAATAACCGACCTGCGTCGTCTGGCTCAAACTATTTAGAATAGTTGCCCCTTGGAGTTGTGTCGATGTCGGTGACTTGGTCCGCTGATTGTTGAAACTCGAGGTCAACAAAGGGTCGAATGGAGAATAAACGCGGCGAAGATTGTCCTCCGCGAATTCAATCTGGCAGTGGTCCAGATGGATGTCCGTGTTGTTGGATAAGGCCAGGCGAATGCTATCGTCCAAGGAAAGTACAAGTTTCCCGTCGACGACGTGATCTTGTAAACCCTGGGGCGGAAGCAATGGAGTGGCAGGTTTATGCCTCCCCCCGATCCCCAACACTTCTTCCAAACGCGAAGCGTTCTGAGCCCGCGTCGAAACTCCGCATCCCGCAAGAATAAAGATCACAACACACAAAAAGCGCACCACTCTCATCGATCACCCCCATTGGATCGTTTGATCGTCAGCAGCGACTACTCGTACCGAATGGCCTCGACCGGATCGAGCCGCGCCGCCTTTACCGCCGGATAAATC
>Ga0210405_10006354_pt1 | contig 10563 bp, 7 predicted proteins | sample IncBWH11MmetaG_FD_155492 | JGI IMG/M metagenome (GOLD analysis project Ga0210405, IMG submission 155492) | Forest soil microbial communities from Barre Woods Harvard Forest LTER site, Petersham, Massachusetts, United States - Inc-BW-H-11-M | ecosystem: Environmental > Terrestrial > Soil >... | reverse complement strand
GACACCGGTCGAATTGGTCAGCCACATCGCGCGCTGCGGCCGCGCCAGACCCGCCTGTTCGTTCCACACGGAAACCTTCTCCGCGCCGATAGCCGCTTGTACAATCGGAACCATCGCCGAGCGATTCTTCCGGATCGTGATCGGCTCCTTGAGCTTGTACTCGAACAAATCGCCGAGTTCCTGCGCCTGAGCAGCGACGCCGGAGCGGGCGATGGCCGCTCCGATTCCACCGAAGCCAAATCCCGTAGGCGGCGCGAAGGCCCGTTTCTGGAACGACCCGCCACGACCCCCCAGCGCGCTCCCGCTGCCGAGGGATCGCCCGTTAGCCGCGACCTGGACCTGGGACATTTCCGCATTCTGCGTCTGAATGTTGGAAGGTTCGGCTCTAACCTCCACGGTGTTGGAGACGCTGCCCACTTGCAATCGCGCGTCCTGCCGAGCGGGCACGTCCGAAAGCATCAGACCCGAAATCACGGCTCGTTGAAACCCCGCCTGCTCCACCTCCAGCCTGGTAGGACCGTAAGGGAGGCGAAGCTCATATTCTCCATTTGGCTTGGTTGTGGCTTGTCCCACCAGCCCGCCGCTGCCGTCATAAGCTTTGACCGTCGCTCCAGCCACGACGGTGCCCGTGGGATCGGTGACCAGTCCCGTCAGCGTGGCACCGCCTGGAATGAGGGTCGCCTCGTATGTCTGAGGTGCGGCGTTCATACTCTCCGGCAGCGGTACGACCGGTCTTCGCGAATAATACGGCTGCGACAGATTCTGGATGAATGATTGCGGCGCGCCGGCCACCAGGGACAACTCGACCTTGTCCCAATCCTCGCCGACGGTATTGTCGACGATCGCCCATCCCTGCAGCAGGGGCCCACTCCCGCCCTTGGCGCTCAGTACGATCCGGTAGGTCGCCTTCCATACGGGGACCTCGCTAATGTAGCTCACAAACAGGTTCCGCTCGCCTGCTCCTTCGGCGGAGATCACCATCCGCCGCAAATCGGCCTCTCGCGCTGCCGACGCGAGGTCGAGATACCTCTCCACCTTTCCCGATAGCCCCTTCTCGAGCAGCCGCACGGAAAACGAGGGCGAAACTTCGGTTGTCCGCAAATCGCCGCCATCAGTTAACAGAGAAACGTAATCCACTTCGAGCGTGGTCCCTCCAGAAATGCGCGTCTTGCGTTCGATGCTCAGGAGGCGTCCGGTGATCACGGTCGTCCCACTCCGCACTTCGATCCGCGCTCCACGCAGCGCTCCGAGGAACTCGGTAAGCGAGCTCTTCTCTCCAATCGGTAGCCGCAAGTCCCCAAGCTGCCGCTCCACCGGCGCAACCGAACCGTAGGTGACGCCGGTGATGCGCCCTCCGTTCAAATCGAGCACGGTTAGAGATTTCAGCACGTCGTTGAGCTGACCGGAAGTGAATGGAATCGTAACATCCTGGTTGCCGCGCACCTTGCCTTGGTGTTCGAAATACCCCACGCCGTTCTTATAAAGGACCACACGCTTGACTGGCAACTTCTGCATGTCGTACGGAAGCTGAGCCTGGAGGAAAAAGGGAGCTAAAAGCGCGCAAACAGAACGACGAAGTGTAATCGGCTGACGCTGGGCCATCTGCGGCCAAGTTTAGCACCAACGGCAGGACAGCGATCCTCGTCTATTCCGACCGATTACAATCGGGCGATTGCACCGGGAACATTTAACCTTTACAATGTTTTGAGAACCCATGGCCGCCTATCGCATTTATCGAATGAAAGAGCAAGCCAGCCAGCAGTTCCGCTGGACCCCGCATGTTTCCGGAGCAACCCAGATCAAGCGCAAGGATTACGATGAGGCCGCCTCGATTGAAGCGTCCAACGAATACGCCGCCTGGCAGGCCTTGCGCGAGGCCGGGACGCCGTTGAGGGTAGGCGATTTGCTCGAGAGCCAGAGCGGCGATTTGCGCATCTGCAAGTACGTGGGGTTCGATGCGGCGCAGTGGATTGCGCCGGAGGTGAAGACGGGGCTCGAATCGGCGCCGGCCGCGGCCGGTCCACCACAGGGCTCTTGCGAAGCCGGGTAGGTGTGCACCTTTGTTATAATCTGAACTCCGCTGTACGGAGACTATATGCGGGATTACCGCTTGGGCGACATCATCGACGACTACTGCGTGAAGTGCAAACAGATCATGAACCATGCAATCGTGTCCATGTTAAACGCCGATCCGGCCAAGGTACGGTGCAGGACCTGCCACAACGATCACGATTACCGGCACGAACAGGCGCCTCCGCCGAAAATCGATTTGCGGAAGCAGGCGCTCTTCCAGGAAGTGCTGGCGAAAGTGGATCCGGTATCGGCCGACCCCGAAGACGCGGGCGTGGAAGAGGACGCTCCGGCGAAAACCGCCAAGGCCAAGAGCAAGGCCAAGAAGGTCTGACGTCTCGATCCGATTGCGCTCTGGCGCCATACCGGATTATCGTTATGCGGCGTGCAACCGAAGTGACATAGTCGAGGATATGGCGCCCGTAGGAACGATCATCACCAGGAAACTCAGACCAGGCTCAGAAATCCTGAGGTCGAGGAATTCGGCTGAGCTTGTAGGGCAGGATGGAATCCTGCGGCCGATTGGCAATCGGCCTCCTGCCATGGAGTGCAACCTACTAACAAGAAGGCCGATTAGCAATCGGCCGCAGGATTCCATCCTGCCCCACAAGAGGCTCATGCAGTTTCCACAACGATTCGGAAATGCCCGGTCCACCTCAGGAGGTGTGAGGCTCGTACCCCAAGAATCGCGCGATGTTGATTCAAGAAAAAGCCGCCTGAGTGTGGGATATGCTTTAGCTTGCTTGTTAACGAACAAGCTAAAGCATGTTCCACAAAGAGCTCGCTATTTCAAAATTCGGAACAGGTTGCTGTAGTCGTCTGTCCAGGGCGGCAGTTTGCGAGCGATGATCGGAGGACGGCTGGGCCACTGATCCAAATTATCGGCCACCAGACTCCAATCGGCTGCGTATATTCCGCTGGGTGGGTTCGCTTCGCTGTGAATGATCCGAACCTGTTTCTGAAGCGCGGCGGCGAGTGCGTCCACTACCGGCGCCAGATCCAGATATCGATTGGTCACGTGGACTGCCACTATCCCGCCGGGCCGCAGATGGCGGAAGTAGATTTCGAAGGCTTGCCTGGTCAGCAGGTGAACCGGAATCGAATCGCCAGAGAAGGCATCCAGAATTAACACATCGAAGTTCTGCGGCGGCTCGCGTTCGAGCGCCAGGCGGCCGTCGCCGGCGACAACCTCAGTCGCTGCGGCGGACTCGTTTAGGAAGCGGAAAAATTTCAGAGCTACATCTATCACGGCAGGATTGAGCTCGTAGAAGCGGAAGGAATCTCCAGCGCGGCCGTATGCCGCTAGCGTCCCTACGCCCAGGCCGATTACACCTGCGCGCCGGTTCGATGTCCGGCGGGACTCGAGCGCCAGGCCCGCCCCGGACTGAGGGCCGTAGTAGGTTGTTGTAAGGCGGCTTTGCTCCGAGGACAGGAATTGCATCCCGTGCAGAATGGTTCCGTTGTACAACGCGCGGACCGCTGTTTGGCTTGTCCCCGAATCGATCACTCGCAATGTGCCGTAGAAATTTCGCTGGCGCAACAGAGTCCCGGCAGGAGCAGTGAGGCGAGTTGCGGCTACGAACGCCAGAGTGGCCACCACAGCCAGGCGCGCCAGATAGCGGGGCGTGTATCCGTACAAGAGGGCCTGGCCCAGGATCACACAGACGGCGACGCTGACCGGAAGTTCCAGGTACGAGTTGAAGACGCGCGGCGCCACAAGGCTGACAAACACGGCGCCCAAAGCGCCTCCGGCTGCGATCGACAGGTAGAAGAAGGTCAGACCGTGGCGGGGCTCGGGTTTGAGCCGTGCTAATTCGCCATGGCAGAACATACAGCAGATAAAGAGGGCCGCTGAAAATAGTACCAGCTCCCATTCGAAGCCGGCGATCGAGCTGGGAAAGGCCAGCCGCAGGCCCATGGTGATCCAGGCAATGGGCAAAATCCAGCGGTACAGACGGGGACGATACCAGCCGGCGCGGTCGAAGCACAGGATGAAGCTGAGTAGATAGAGTCCCAGCGGCAGCACCCAGAGGAACGGGATGGCCGCGACTTCCTGGCTGAGGTGATTGGCAACGGCAAGCCAAAGCGACGAAGCACAAGCCGCGAGCGATATCCACAGCAGCGGACGCCGGATAGACGCGCCATCGGCCTGCTGCTTTTCCAATAGAGGCTTGGATCGACTGCGAAGCGCCAGACCGGCGGTGAGCAGAACGAATAACAGATACGCAATTGCCCAGATAATAAACTGGCGCCGTAAGGCCAGCAATGGCTCGATGGTCAGCGGGTAAGCCAGCAACGCCAGCAGCGAAGCCAGATTGGATAGCGCGAACAGACGGTATGGGAAGCGCGCCGCCGATTCCCGGGCATACCAGACTTGCATCAACGGGCCCGTTGTCGAGAGTGCGAAGTAGGGCAGCCCGATGGACACTCCCAGCAAACCGAGGATCGACGATACAGGGTGAGCAGCGCCGGAAACCGTCCACCGGTTCGCGGGATTCATCGGCAGCACAGCAATGCTGGCAATTAACAGGGCGATATGTACGGCGGCTTGCACTCGCGCGCTCAAGTACCGTGTTATGCAATACGCGTAGAGATAGCCTAGCAGGAGCACGATCTGAAAGAAGAGCATGCAGGCGGTCCAGACACCGGCCGAACCGCCGAACCATGGCAGGATCAGTTTGGCCATCATCGGCTGGCACAGGAACAACAGCGCCGAACTCAGAAAAATGGCCGAGGCGTAGAGCATCAGACCGGTTTGAGTGGAAGCTCGATCGACACTAGTAACCCCGGTTTCATGTTTTGCGCGCGCAATCGGCCGTGGTGCACGCTGACGGCGCGCTGCGCTATTGCCAGGCCCAATCCGACGCCACCTGTAGCATTATCCCTTGAAACATCCACGCGAAAAAATGGAGTGAAAATTTTCGGCAGCAATTCCTCGGGAACACCCGGGCCGTGATCGCGGATCTCGATCAGCGCGGAACCTGCGGCGGCTGCGAGTTTCGTTTCAATGGCAGTGCCCTCCGGCGCGTAGCGAATTGCGTTTCTGAGGATGTTCTCAATGGCGCGGCGGAGCAACTCGCGATCTCCTTGAACGCTGAGGGTGGGAACCGCTTCAAGTGTCAGGCGGCAACCCTGGGCTTCGGCTTCCACGCGGCAATCATCGACCAATTCCTGCAGGAGAGCAGATACCGGCACGTCTTCCGGACTGCGCAGCAGTGGGTCCCCTTCGAGACGAGTCACTTCCAGGAGAGAACCGACCATGCTCGCCAGACGATCGATATCCTTCCGCAGTCTGGCGGCGGCGGCGCTGCGATCATCGGCAGTCTTGGTGAGTTCGGCGGCAAAACTGAGCCGCGCTAATGGAGACCGCAGCTCGTGAGAAATATCTTGCAGCAACTGCCGTTCGGCTGTCAGCAGAGTTTGGATGCGACCCGCCATCTGATCGAAAGAGCGGGCGAGGTCGCCGATCTCATCGCGGCGCCTGGAGTTGACTCGCAGGGAAAGCTCGCCGCGTCCAAAGCGGTCGACCGTCGCTGACAAGGACCGCAGTGGATTTGCGATGTTGACGGCGAGGAGCCAACAAAGTAACGCGATGGCAGCCAGGACCAGAAGGTAGTAGGGAAAGGAGCTGGTAAAGTCGAGCGGTTCCGGGGACACGATGATGATGCGGTACCGGCCGTCCGCCGATCGCCTTCCAGTAATCAGCTCTTCTCCCACGTGATGCGGGGCGCCCCACCTCGACTGGACTTTTGCAAGCAAGGCGGAGTGATCCTCTCCGGTGATGACGTCTTTTCCATTCGCATCCGTAAAAAAATGGCGTCCATTGAGGAATGTGTCCAGCTTGTGTAAGTAGGCGGCTAGCTGTTGAGTCCCACCCGACTGATAAGCTTCGGTAGCTCCCTCCAACTGCAAGGCGCTCATTCCACCGAACACTTTGGCGCCGGCCGGCCGGCCCGAGACGAGTATCGTGATCGCAATAAACGCGGCGAGGGAAAGAACCAAGACGCCGAAGCACCACAGCAGAATCTTGGTGTAGACGGATCTCATGAGTGTGCAATTTCAACCGAGCCGCGCGCGTCACCAAGCGATTTGTGGTTGCGGCTGTGCTGCCTTGTGGGGCAGGCTGGCAGCCTGCGGCCGATTGTTAATCGGCCTTCCTGCAGCGGAGTGCAACCCCACCATAGCGCGATGCGGTAGTCCCGGCCTGCGGCATTAAATCTCATTCGCTCTCCTCCGATCCTGACGAAAAAAGGTACCCCACGCCTCTCACCGTCCGGATGAGCGCCCTATCTCCGCGTTCTAGTTTTTTTCTGACGTGGCTCATGTGGACATCGAGCGATCTCTCATATGGCGTCGATTCCCGCTGGTAGAGCGCCGCGGTCAGCTCGTCTCTGGAAACAATTCGGCCGGAGGAGCGAACCAGAAGGTCCAGAATGTCGAATTCGATGGAAGTGAGCTCGACAGGCTCGTCGTCCAGCCAGACTTCGCGGGTTTGGGAATTCAGCCTGAGACCGGACGACTCGACTACCGGCGATTTCGCGCTCCCGGTATGGCCGGCGCGCCGCAGGACTGCCCGGATACGCGCCAGCAGCTCTTCGGGACCGAAGGGCTTGGGCAGATAGTCGTCGGCGCCGGCGTCGAGGCCGGCGATGCGATCCTGCTGCTCGGTGCGCGCCGTCAACATGATTACCGGAACGGAGCTGCGGCGCCGAATCTGCGCCAGTAGCTCGAAGCCATTGAGCACGGGCAGCATCACGTCCAGGATGATCAAATCAAAGCCAAGCTCGAGAGCGCGGGCGAGACCGCTGCGTCCGTCGTGGACCGCCTCCAGGGAAAACCCGTGCTGCGAGAAGAAATCCGTCATCAAGGAACACAGCTCGCGGTCATCGTCGACTAGAAGAATCTGTCCCGCGGTTCGCGCCACATGCTCAGTTTTATCCCACAATTCAGCAGTTTCCAAGCGTCTTTACAAAATTTAAGGATCTCGGGTCTCGGTTTTGTCGTTAACTGGTATTGATGGCAGCATACGCATTCACCGCGCTCGGAGTCCTGCTGATTGGGCTGGCTCCGGCCATGGCGCAGACAGCGGTCCCGAAATTTGTTGTGGGCGCAGTCGACGGATTCAATGCGGAGTCCGCTGAGATTCGCGTGAAACCGGATACAGGGGAAACTGTTTCGCTGAAAATTACCTCCACCACGCAGGTCCTCCGCGTTGCGCCCGGTGAGAAGGACTTGAAGAAGGCGGAGCCGATCAAGATCACCGACGTCGCCTCGGGCGATCATGTGCTCGTGAATCTGATGCCCGCCGCATTTGAGGCTCGCCGCATTGTGGTGATGTCTTCGGTCGACATCGCCAAGCGGAACGAGGCCGACAGCCTGGATTGGAACAAGCGCGGGATCGCAGGGATCGTAGCCGCCAAGAGCGGGAATGAGATCACGCTGCGAAAGCGGTCGATGCAGGCTGAAGTCAAATTGACGGTGGCCGTAAGCGATGGCACGCAATACAGACGCTACGCGCCGGACTCGGTGAAGTTCGCCGACGCCAGGAAGAGCGGGATGGCCGAGATCAGCGTGGGCGACCAACTCCGGGCGCGGGGACAAAAGAGTGAGGATGGTCTGAAGGTGACTGCCGAAGAAGTCGTATTCGGAACCTTCGTAACCAAGGCGGGACCAATCACGGCCGTGAACGTCGAAGCAAAAGAAATTACGATCAAGGATCTGGCGACTGGCAAGCCGCTGGCGATCAAGCTGACGGGAGATTCGCAAGTCAAGAAGCTGCCGGACTTTGCGGCCATGATGCCGCCCGGCGGCGCTGCTGGAGGAAATGTTGCGGTCGCCGGCGCCACGCGTCCCGCTCGCGCCGCGCCGGATCTCACTCAGATGCTGGAGCGGATTCCACCTTCCAAGTTCGAAGATCTGAAAGCTGGCGAGATGGTTGTGGTATCGAGCACGAAAGGCTCTAGCAACGACCAGATCACCGCGATCATGCTGGTGGGCAATGCCGGCATGCTGATTCAGATGGCCTCGAGGCAATCCGCCGGTGATGGCCGGCCTGCCGGCGCAGCGGGCATGGGCTCCGGACCTTCGATGATGGGCGGCGGCATGGCGGGCGGCCTCAGCGGGCTGAACATTCCAGGGATGATTCCCTGATCCAACAAGGATAGACGAAATGAAGAACCTGAGGATTCTCTTAGCTCTCGCTTTGTCCGCATCGTGGGCCGCCGCGCAAACACCACCGGCGAATCTTCGCGGCGTTGTCACCGATCCATCCGGAGCTGTTGTGCCCGGCGCGCTGGTGCAGGTCCGCGGTCCGGGTGGAGAGCAGCGGGCGAGTACGGACCAGTCGGGCAGGTATGTATTCCCGTCGCTGCGGCCCGGAAAATACCTGGTGCGGGTGATCGTCAAAGGTTTCTCTGTGAGCCAGAAACAGGATTTCGATATTGCCGGCCCGGCGTCGCTCGATGTCCAACTTACAATTGCCGCGGAGTCGCAGGTGGTCAACGTCGAGGATGAGGCGGGCAAGGTCGGCGTCGATCCCACCTCGAACGCCAGCGCGATCGTGCTCGGCGAGAAAGAGCTGGCGGCGCTCTCCGACGATCCCGACGAGCTGCTCGAGCAGTTGCAGGCTATGGCTGGACCATCCGGCGGGCCCAATGGCGGACAGATCTACATCGACGGCTTCACCGGCGGGCAGTTGCCGTCCAAGTCTTCCATTCGTGAGGTGCGCATCAACTCGAATCCGATGTCGCCGGAGTATGACAAGCCAGGATTCGGGCGCGTGGAGATTTTCACCAAGCCGGGGACCGATTTGCTTCGGGGACAAGCGTTCTTTCAGTACAACAAGGAATTTCTCAACGCGCGGAATCCTTTGTTGCAGCAAGCCACGCGTCCTCCGTTCCAGCAACGCTTCTATGGCTTGAGCATTACCGGACCGATCAAGAAACAGAAAGCGTCGTTTGGCCTGGATTTCGAACGCCGTAACATCACGGAGGATGCGTTCATTCTAGCGACCACTCTGGACAAGAATCTCAACATTCAGAACATCAATCAGTCGGTCGTCACGCCGCAAGTGCGAAACACGGTCACGCCGCGGCTGGACTACACGATCAATCCGAACAATACTCTGGTGGTTCGTTATCAAGACACCCGGGTTGAATTGGACAAAGAGGGTGTTGGAAACTTCGGCTTGCCCTCGCAAGCCTACAATCAGAAGACCACGGAAAACACCATCCAGGTGACCGAAACGGCGGTGCTCAATCCGAAGATGATCAATGAAACGCGGTTTCAGTACCTGCGTGCGAAGTTGTCCAACATCGGAGACAACTCGATTCCCGGTCTCAACGTGCAGGGCGCATTCACTGGCGGCGGCTCGCAGATCGGAAATTCAGGCAATACGGCGAATCGTCTGGAGCTGACGAACATGACCACTCTGACCGAGAAAGCTCACACGATCAAATGGGGCGCCCGGTTCCGGCAGTCCTTCTACAACGACACTTCCGTTAGTAATTTCGGCGGCACATTCGCTTTCTTCGGCGGCCTCGGACCGCAACTGGACGCGAACAACCAGCCCATCCCGGGGACGTCGATCGATCTCTCGGCGCTCGAGCGGTACCGGCGGACGCTGCTGTTCGAGGGCGAGGGTCTTGCCCCTGCCGTGATTCGCCAGTATGGCGGAGGCGCGTCGCAGTTCACCTTGAACGCCGGAACTCCCGTCTCGTCGGTGAACCAGTTCGATATCGGCCTGTTCATTAACGATGACTGGCGAATGCGGCCGAACGTCACGCTCAGCTATGGCTTGCGATATGAGACCCAGACCAACATCGGCGACCGCGGCGACCTGGCGCCTCGCATCGGCATCGCCTGGGGCGTGGATTCGCATGCGAACAAGCCCGGCAAAACAGTATTGCGCGCCGGATTCGGTCTCTTTTACGACCGTATTGCCGATAGCGTCACGCTGCAGGCGGAGAGATTCAATGGTACAACCCAGCAGTCGTACTTTCTGATGAATCCGGATTTCTATCCAACGATCCCAACGCCGAGTACCCTCGCCGGCTCGCGGCAGCCGCAGCAGTTGCAACTGATCTACGCTGGTTTAGTAGCTCCGCGCACCTACCAGGCGACCGTGGGCCTCGATCGCCAGATCAACAAGTACGCGCGAGTCAGCGTCACTTACATGAACAATCGCGGGGTTCACATTCAGCGGTCGCGCAACATCAACGCGCCGATCGACGGCTTGTATCCGTCGGGCGACAGCGCCGTGCGTCTGTTGACTGAATCGACCGGCTTCAGCCGAAGTAACCAGCTCATCGTCAGCCCGAGCGTCAATTACAAGAAGATATTCCTGTTCGGATTCTACATGCTGGGCTACGGTCAGACCGACGCCGAAGGCCAGCCGGCCAATCCTTACAATCTGCACGCCGAATGGGGGCCGTCTACTTTCGCCGATGTGCGGCAGCGGTTCCTGATCGGCACGAGCCTACCGCTTCCGTGGCA
>Ga0210405_10006353_pt1 | contig 10564 bp, 9 predicted proteins | sample IncBWH11MmetaG_FD_155492 | JGI IMG/M metagenome (GOLD analysis project Ga0210405, IMG submission 155492) | Forest soil microbial communities from Barre Woods Harvard Forest LTER site, Petersham, Massachusetts, United States - Inc-BW-H-11-M | ecosystem: Environmental > Terrestrial > Soil >... | reverse complement strand
CCTCACCCGCAGCCATTCGAGCGTGAAGCGCCAGTGCGCGTCGGGTGTGAACGCATACGCCGCGGTCCAGGCGTGCCCGCTCTCTGAGCCGTCGCCCTCGGCAACACTGGTATCCACCTCGAAGCGGTCGTAGCGCACGCTCAGCATGTGCTTGCCGAGCTGCTTCGCGATGAGCGCGTACTCGGCCTTGAACGGCCAGGTCAGGTAGAAGCCGCCCGGCGCGATCGCCGTGTTGCCCTTGAGGCCCTGCGCGATGGCGGTCCAGCCGTCGGCGCTCTCGGCGCGCAGGCCCACGCTGTTGAAGCTCGTCTCCCAGGCGATGGCGTTGGTGGCGTTATCCATCGCGGTGGGGTCGGCGCGGTTGTCGTAGCGCAGCGCACGCACCACCAGCCGATCGAGCCAGCGGAGCTCGAAGCCGCCGTAGACACCGGCACGCCCGTCGAACTGGCGGAACGGCTTGAAGTTCATCAGCCTCGGGTCGCCCGGCAGCCCCACGCGCCCGCCGATCGGAGTCTGCCGGTCGGTGAGCGTGAAGCCGTCGTCGGCGAGGAAGGCGCCCGCCCCCTCGTTCCAGCCGAATACGCCGCCGGTCGCCGCGAGGTCGAAGGCGTGCCCTTGCCGGGTGCCGAGCCAATCGAGCTGCGCCTCGACGCCGATGGTGCGCACCTCGATCGCGAGCCAGGCGTCGATCGCCGAGTACGAGAGCGTATAGGGCGACTCCCAGCCCGCGGCGCGGTTCTCGAGCGACACGGGGGGATAGAAAGCGCCGGCCTTCACGCGCAGGCGGTAGCCGGAGAATGGGTAAGGACGGAACTGCAGGTACGCCTCGGTGAGTCCGGCGGGGATGCGATCGTGATCGCCCCATGCGGAGGCATCGAGGTGCACGGTCCAAAGCTCCCCGAGCGACTCGGTGAGCGCGAGGCGCGCGCGGCCGAGCTTGAGGCCCGACTGGTCCTCATCGAAGCGCACGCCGCTGATGCCACCCTGCGTGTAGGAGGGATTGGCGTCCGAGCTCACCAGGCGCCCGTCGAGGCTCAGCTCCCAGCCATCGGCCCGGGCGGCGGCGCCGAGCGCCAGCCAGGCGAGCGGCAGCAGTTGCACGGCGAGGAGCAATTTCTTGGCGAGGCGCGGTCGTGTGCGGTCCATTTGCGGTCGGCGGTCCATCGTCGGTTCCACGAATCAGTAGTCCCAGGAATGCGGCCGGTCCACGATCCGGGCCGGCGTCAGCGACTTCACCAGCCGCAGGGTGAGTTCCGCGTGATCCGCCTCGCCGACCGTGAGCTCGCGCTCGAGGTCCGCCGGCTCATCGCGCATGCGCGGGTGCCAGATCGCGATGCGGTAGCGGCCGCGCGCGACGTCGGTGGACCAGGTGCCCTTGGCGTCGGTGCGCCCGTAGTAGGGCGCGTCGGTGACCAACAGGAACCCGACCATCTCGTCGTGAATGTTGCAGCCGAGGGTGACCACGCCCGCCTGGTCGAAATGCACCGGCGGGTAGGGCGTGCCGCGGTAGAGCGGCAGCTGAAAGCGCTTGGCCGGGGAGAACGAGTAGATCTGGTGACTCACCGCGTCGCTATTCGGGAACGTCACCGTCGAGCCGACCGGGATCACCAGCAGGTCCGGCTCGAAGGCGCGGTTCACCTGGTCCATGACGGCCTTGATGGGCTGGGGCTTGCGGGCCGGGGTGTCCAGGGCGCGGGCCGTGACCACGACGCCGGGGAGCGCGCGGCCGTCGGCGGAATGCACGGTGATGACCAGCGTGGCAGCACGCGCCGCGCCGCCTGCGGCGAGCGCGCCAAGCAGCGTCACCAGGCCGGCGAAGGCCCGGAGGGCTGATCTGATCTCACGCGGACGTGCCAGAGGTCTCATTCCCGCACTAGTTTCCTCGCTCCAAGCGCTGCGGGACCCTACGATGCGGAAGGCATTCGAGCGCGTTTTATGGGCAGTTTCCGCAAACGACTTCTCGTGCTGATCATCGGTCTGGTGATCATCACGCAAACTGTGACGCTGGCCGCAGTGCTGGCCAGCACCCGGGGAACGGTCGAGGCCCGGGCCGCCGCCGAGCTCGGCTCCGGCAGCTCGCTCGCGCTCCAGCTCATGCGCTTTCGCGCCGGGCAGCTCGCCAACGGCGTGTCCGTGACGGCGGCGGACTTCGGCTTCCGCGAGGCGGTCGCGAGCGGCGAGCCGCTCACCGTCCTGTCCGCGGCCCGCAATAACGCCCGGCGCGTCGGCGCCGACATGGTGATGGTGCTCGATACCCATGGCCGGGTGGTCGCCTCGACGGTTCCGGTCGACGCCGACGCGGGCGAGTCCATCAAGCAGCTGCTGCGCGAACCCGGCGCGCGCGATCAGCCCGCCTTCATGGTTTTGGGTCCCAGCGGCTACCAGCTGGTGCTCGCCCCGGTGCGCACGCCCGAGACCATCGCCTGGGTGGCCATGGGCTTCGTGGCGGACGACTCGCTCGCGCAGCGCATCCGCGACCTGGTCGGCTCCGATGTCGCCCTGGTGCTGCACGGCCACGACGCTGTTACGCATGTGGCCGCGACGCTCCCGGCCGGGGAGCGCAGCGAGCTGCTCGCGAGCGCGGGGCCCGCGGGCGGCGGCGGGTCGACGGCCGCAGAATCGCCGCACCTCATGCGGCTCGGCGGGGTCGACTACCTCACGCTGGCGCGCCCGCTCGAGGCGCTCGGCGATCTGGTCGACGTGCGGCTGCTGAAGCCGCAGCGTGAAGTGCTCGCGCCCTACCGCGAGCTGCGCGATGCCATGCTGGCGATCGACGGCATTGCCCTGCTGATGGCGGCGCTCGTGGGCGCGGTGCTCGGCCGCACCGCCGCGCGCCCCATCGGCGAGCTGGCGCGCGCCGCGCAGCGCATCCAGCAGGGACACTACGAGACCGCCGTCAACGTCTCCGGGGGCGATGAGTTCCGCAGCCTCGCCCAGACCTTCAACGCGATGCAGCGGAACATCGCCGAGCGCGAAGCGGCGATCACTTTCCACGCGCAGCACGATCCGCTGACGCAGCTGCCGAACCGCTGGTTCGCCACCCAGGTGCTCGAGCGGCTCGCCAGCGATGCCGTGCACGGCGCGCGCGGCGCGCTGATCCTGGTGAGCATGAGGAACCTGCGCGACATCAACGTCTCCCTCGGATTCTCGGTGGGCGACGATGTCTTGCGCGAGGTCGCGCACCGGCTGCGCCAGAACGTCTCCGAGAAGGATACCGTGGCGCGTCTCGGCGAGGCGCAGTTCCTGGTGATCGCGCCGGGCTGCACCGCGGAGCGCTCGCTCCTCTACGCCGAGCAGCTCGCGGGCCTCATCCACACGGGCTTCCACATCGCGGGCGTCGGCCTCGAGCTGCACGTCGCCTGCGGCGTGTGCCTGGTGCCCGATCACGGCCGTACCACCGAGGAGCTGCTGCAGCGGGCGCAGGTTGCCATCGAGGACGCGCACGATGCGCCCTCGCACGTCGCCATGTACCGCCCCGGACAGGACGACGTGCACCGCCGCCGCCTCACGCTCGTCACCGATCTGCGCGCGGCGATCGACAACGACCAGCTGTCGCTGGTGTATCAGCCGCTGGTCACCATGGCGACGCGCTCAGTGCGCAGCCTCGAGGCGCTGGTGCGCTGGACGCACCCGCAGCTCGGTCCGGTCCCGCCCGGCGAGTTCGTGCCGCTCGCGGAGCGCACCGGCGGCTCGCGCCGGCTCACCGACTGGGTGCTGAAGACCGCCGTCCGCCAGATGGGCGAGTGGCGCGAGCAGGGACTCGACGTGCAGCTGGCCGTCAACCTGTCCGCGTCCGACGTTCTCGACCCGCATCTCGGCGACCAGATCCTCGCGCTGCTGCGCGCCCACTCGGTGCATCCCACCTCGCTCCTGCTCGAGATCACCGAGAGCGCGGTGATGCTCGACCCGCAGGGCGCGGCGCGCAATATGCAGCTGCTGCGCATCGCCGGCGTGCATTTCGCGATCGATGACTTCGGTACCGGCCACTCCTCGCTCTCGCAGTTGAGCCTCCTGCCGGTGGACGAGCTGAAGATCGATCGCTCGCTCATCACCCAGGCGGTACAGGGGGCGGTGACCATCGTCACCTCGACCATCGAGCTCGGCCACAGCATGGGGCTCAAGGTGGTCGCGGAAGGCGTCGAGGACGCCGATGCCTGGGGCCTGCTGCGGCGCCTGGGGTGCGATTTCGCGCAGGGCTATCTCATCAGCCCGCCGCTGCCGGTCGCGCAGGTGGCGCCGTTCGTGCGCCAGGCCAACCAGCTGCTGCCGGCTTCCGACGCGACCGTCCTGCAGCTGCGCGCGCTCGATCAGCTCGCCGGGCGCTCCAAGCGCTGAGCCAGGGGCGCAGCCGGCAAAAGCCGCGCCTTTTGCCGGCGGAAACCTAAGGTGTGTCCGCCGAAATCGCTTCCTGCCGGCTCAACCAGTCGGCGCAACACTTGCATTGAGTTTATCCGCGGGAGTGGCGAAGCCCAAGGTCTTGCGAGGTCGCTGATTCATTTGGAGGGCGACCTGGTCTAGGACGGCTTGGGAGTGGACCGAGAGATCGGTCGCTTTGGGAAAGTACTGACGCAGCAGCCCATTGGTGTTCTCGTTGCTGCCGCGTTGCCAAGGGCTACTCGGATCGCAGAAGTACACCGCCACGTCGGTGGCGAGAGTGAAGCGCTTGTGGTCGGCCAGCTCCACTCCTCGGTCCCAAGTCAGGGAGCGACGCAGCTCCCGGGGTAGTTTGCGTACTTGGCGAGAGAGAGCGCTAACGACGCTGTGAGTGTCCTTGCCCGGCACCTTCACCAGCATCAGGTAGCGAGAACGTCGCTCGACCAAAGTGGCGATGTGTGAGTTCTTTGAGCCCGCCAGCAGATCGCCTTCCCAGTGACCTGGAACCGCTCGATCCTCGACTTCCGGTGGTCGTTCACTGATGCGTATCGCATCCTGGATCTGGGAAGGTGGCACCCGGGTGCTGGCCGCCCGAGGCATACGCATGCGGTGCTTGCGGCGCAGCTGCTTCACAAGCTCCTTCTTAAGCAGCCCCCGGGCCTGAATGAACAGACTGCGGTAAATCGTCTCCGGCGACACCCGCATACTCTCATCGTCGGCAAATGAGCTGGCAAGCCAGCCGCTGATCTGCTCGGGTGACCAGCGCTCTTGGAGCTTCTGCTGTACCAGCTCTCTCAGCCCTACATTGCAGGCCAACCGATACGGCTTGGGGCGGCGGGCGCGATGCCACGCAAGCTGCTCTGCGCGGCACGCCCGGTAACGTTCTCGGCCACCGTTGCGCCGCAGTTCCCGACTGATGCTCGAGGGGGCACGCCGCAAAGCCCGAGCGATCTCACGCATCGTCGAGCCGCTGGCAATGCCCCTGGAGATCTCCTCGCGCTCGTGCAGATGCAGCGAGCGGATATCGCGCACTCGAGGTCGCGGGGCAAAACCCCCTTGCCTCCGCAGATGCGAAAAAATAGTGCTTGGACGCCTACCCAGAGCCCGCCCGATCTCGCTCAGGCTCTCCCCTTGCTTCCAGCGCCGCCAGATCTGCGCCCTGAGCTCCTCCGGCATCCCCCGTTGACCCATGCCACACCCCTCCTGTTACAGATGGTGTTGCACGGACCGCTTGAACGCACCTCCGGCGATTTTTCAGACATCAGCTTCGATGCCCTGCGCTGCAGCGCTAGCGCGTGTAACCGAAGCCGCGCGCCATCAGCGCCGCGCACGCGAGAATCACCACGATCGCCGTGAGCTCCAGCATCAGGCACAGCCGTACGCGCCAGGTGCGCTCGGCGCTCACCTCGGGCGCGCGGTCAGCCTTGAGCGCCGCGTTCCACGACAGGAAGGTGATGGTGGGGTAGATCGAGATGAGGCCGGCGACGAGGAACGCCGCGAGCTTGGCGATGAAAAACACGTCGTGCAGGTAGTAGACGGCCGGCTTCTCGAAGTAGGCGACACGTAGCACCCCCACGATGAGCACCGCCGTGGCCGCCACCCCGAAGATCAGATCGGTGCGTTGCAGGCGCCGTGCCTGCTGCGGCGACAGCGGGGGCTTGAACATGGCGACCTCGACCGCGAGCGCCGCGACCACAGTGAAGGCGGCGAGGTGGTGCACAAAGGCCATCGCGGCCGACGAGTACACGGCTGAGTCCCTGATAGTGCCTAAGCGTTACTCGTCCCAGCGCGGCCGGGCGCGCAGCCGCTTGGCGCGCTTGACGCGGGTCTTGCCCTCGAGGCGGCGCTGGCGCGAGGCACGGGTCGGCTCGGTGGGCCGGCGCGGCTTAGGTGGCACCAGCGCCCGGCGAATCAGCTCGGCGAGCCGCTCTTCGGCCTCGCGGCGGTTCTGATCCTGGCTGCGGTGATTGCGCGCGACGATGAGCAGCGCCCCGTCGGCGGTGACGCGGCGGCCGCTTAAGGTCCGCAGGCGCGTCTTTACCTCGGCGCTGAGCACGGCGCTGCCGCCGAGGTCGAAGCGCAGCTGCACCGCGCTCGCCACCTTGTTGACGTTCTGGCCGCCGGGGCCGGAGGAGCGCATGAAGGACACCGACAGCTCATCGTCCGGGATCGCAAGGTGAGCATTTACCGCCAGTGACACTTCAGTCCGCGGCCCGGTCGTAGCCGGGCGCGCCGGAACCCGGGCCGCCCGGCGGGCTGCGCCGCGAGCGCGCATCGAGAATGCGCGTATCCTGCTGCGGCACCGGAATGTGCACCCCGTGCGCGCGGAAAATCCGCCAGATCGCGCGGTTGACGTCCGAACGCACGTTATTGACGCCGTTCACCGGATCGGCGATCCAGAAGCGCACTTCCAGGCGCATGCCGTTGTCTTCGAAACTGATGAGGCGCGACACCGGCGGCGGGTCGCGCAGGATGCGCGGGTGGCCCTCGGCCGCCTCCACCAGCAGCTTCAGCGCCACCTCCGGGTCGTCGTCGTAGCTCACGTTCACCGGCAGCTTGATGCGCACCCTCTGGTCCGAATAGCTCCAGTTGATGAAGGGACTGGTGATCAGGTTCTGGTTCGGCACCAGCGTGTCCACGCCGTCGCGATCGCGCACCACTACGTAGCGGCCGCGCAGCTCCTGCACCCAGCCGAAGTTGCCGGTGCCGGTGTTATCACCCGTGTGGGCCGTGAAGCTGATGACGTCGCCGGGCTTTATGGACTTGTCCATGAGCAGCACGAAGCCGCTGACGAAGTTGCTCGCGACCGATTGCAGGCCGAAACCGAGCCCGAGTCCGATGGCGCCCGTGAGCACGTTCAGGGTCGTGACATCCACGCCGGCGGCGTTGATCCCCAGCAGGATCCCGAGCCCGACCAGCAGGAAGTGGGTGAACTTGGAGACCCCCACCCGGGTCGATACCGCGAGCTGCTCGAGGCGCATGAGGTGGCGCTCGACCGCGCGGGCAATGAGGCTCGCGACCACCACGAAGGCGGTCACCACCACCAGTCCCTTGAGCAGCGCCCACAGGCTGAACTGGCTGCGGCCCGTCACCAGGCTGACGCGGTTCAGGGCGGCCTCGATCGCGTCGAGCCAGCCGAGCAGTGCAGCCGCAACGATCACCGACAGCACGACGGTGATCGTGAGCTGGCGGCCGCGTACCCAGGAGCCGGGCCCGAGCAGCCGGCCGAGCACGTAAACGCCGAGACGCACCACGAGGAGCGCAGCAGCGACTTGCGCGGCGCCGTCGACCAGCGAGGTGGCGCTAGCGGCGGCGGCGAGCGCCGCGTGCGCGGCGAGCAAAGCGGCGAGAGTGGCGAGCAGCGGGGCGAGCGCAGGCCAGGCGCCGCGCAGCCGCTCGGGCCAGCTCGCCCGCCGCGGAGCCGCAGACGGTGGCGGCGCGCGCCACGAGCGCGCGCTGCGCGCGACCGCGAGACCAACCAAACCCGCGATCAGGATCGCGAGCATCTCGGCCATCATCTGTGGGGACGCGAGCCGGAGGAGCAGGTCCTTCACGGCGCTTTCGGCATTACTCATCAGGCATCATCAGGCATTCAGGTCCGGTATCAGCTGACTCTCCAGGCGCGCGATCTGATCCTTGAGCATCAGCTTGCGCTTCTTCAGGCGCTTCAGTTGCAGCTCGTTGATGTGCAGATCGAGCGACAGCCTCGAGATGACCTCATCGAGGTCACGATGCTCGATGCGCAACTGTCGCAGCTTCTCCACGTTGCGAAACAGCTCGCGGTCGACGTTGTCTTCGATTTCCGCCATGCGGTGGTGGGCCCAATCTCACGAAAATGGGCTGGACGGCCTGGAGCTGCTGGCGGCGGCCCCCAAGGGGCTGAGCTTAGCCGAGCGGCGCGGTAAGCGCCACGGGCGGGAAGGCTGCTCCTACCGCCTCGTAAAGCGGCGCATTTTCAGTCGCTTAGCGACTGCGGGCGTGGCGTCCCGGGCGCTGACCCTTGCCGCCATGCGGGGCGCCGCCCGAGCGGCGCCGCTGCGGGTGATGCGGCCGGTGGGAGCGGGGCGGCGGGCTGCCCGGAAGGACTTCCTTCGCGAGCACGTCGGGCGCGATCGAGCCGGCGGGAATCTTGTGCCCGAGGTATTCCTCGATCTCCGGGAGCGCCACCGCGTACTCTTCGCAGGCGAAGCTGATGGCATCGCCCTCGGCGCCGGCACGCGCCGTGCGCCCGATACGGTGGACGTAGTCGGGCGGATCCTGCGGCAGATCGAAATTGAACACGTGACTCACGTCCGGGATGTGCAGGCCGCGCGAGGCGACGTCGGTCGCGATGAGGACCGCGAGCTCCCCGTCGTGGAAATTGCGCAGAAACCTGAGGCGCTTCGCCTGCGGCACATCGCCCGAGAGCGCCTGCGCGTGAAAGCCGTTGGCCCGGAGCACGCTCTCGAGCCGCTCGGCGCTGCGCTTGGTGTTCACGAACACCAGCGTACGGTGCGCTTCGCTCTGATGCAGCAGCCCGATGAGAAGCGGCACCTTCTCCTCCATCGCCGGGTAGTAAATGATCTGCCGTACGGCATCCACGGTGCGCTTGTCGGGCTCGATGCGCACCAGCTCAGGGTTGTTCATGTGCTCGTAGGCGAGCTCAAGCACCCGGTACGAGAGCGTGGCGGAGAACAGCATCGACTGCCGGCGTTGCGGCGGCGGCAGCCGGCGCAGGAGGTAGCGGATGTCGGCGATGAACCCGAGGTCGAACATGCGGTCCGCCTCATCGAGCACGAGCACCTGCGCGTGGCGCAGGTCGTAGACATGCTGCTTGAAGTAGTCGATGAGGCGCCCGGGCGTGCCGATCAGCACCTCGCAGCCGGCGGCGAGCTCCTGGCGCTGCTTATCGTAGTCGATGCCGCCGAACACCACGGTGTGCCTGAGGCCCGTATGCGCGCCGAGCGTGAGCGCGTCGTGGTGGATCTGCACGGCGAGCTCGCGCGTGGGCGCCACGATCAGCGCACGGACCGAGGTCGGATGGCGATTCGCGCCCGCCGGACGCGTGAGCAGCGCCTGATACATCGCGATCAGGAACGCCGCGGTCTTGCCGGTTCCGGTCTGCGCCTGCCCGGCGACGTCCCGGCCGGCGAGCGCGAGCGGCAGCGTCTGCGCCTGAATGGGCGTGCACTGGGAGAAGCCCGCCTGGCGCACGCCCTGCATGACCTCCTCGCGCAGGCCAAGGGATGCGAAAGACACGGAACCCGAGTGTGGATCAGTCATCAGTTACAGCCGCAGTGTTATGCGAAAAGCGGTCAGGGACTTGAAAAAGCGGCCCGGAAGCGCTACAAAGTGTCTCAGACAGCGGGCCGAACAGGTCCGCACCCGCCAGTCCGGTAATCCTTTTCCCCTAGGGGTTCAGATACTCAACCGACGAGTTAGTGTAACCGTTTGACGGGTGCAACTGGCATTGCTTTTCGGCACTTGTGCCGACCCGCCCCGATTTTTTCCGAAGTCTCCAGCAAGCATGAATTTTCCCCACTCTGTATCAACGGAGGTTTAACCGCGTGAGTAGCCCGAACATCGTGCATACCACCGACGCCACATTTGCCCAGGATGTCCTCAAGTCCGAGAAACCGGTGCTGCTGGATTTCTGGGCCGAGTGGTGCGGACCCTGCAAGATGATCGCCCCGATCCTCGATGAGATCGCGAGCGAGTACCAGGATCGCATCAAGATCGCCAAGCTCAACATCGACGAGAACCCGCAGACACCGCCGAAGTTCGGCATTCGCGGCATACCCACGCTGATTCTCTTCAAGAACGGCACGGTCGAAGCCCAGAAGGTCGGGGCCGTGTCCAAGTCCCAACTCTCGGCATTCCTGGACAGCAACCTGTGAGAGGCTACCTCGGCAATCAGGGCCGCAACCGGCCCAACAAGGGCCCGCGCCACGGCAACCGTGACGGCAATCGCGGCAATATGGGCAACGGCGGCGGACGTCCCGACGAGATGATGCACGACCCGGAGCCGTTCGAGGTCGACGATTCCGAGATCATAAGTCCGGCGGAGCTCACGCAGTCGCGCAGCTCCATGAACCTGACGGAGCTGAAGGCGAAGCCGATTCACGAGCTCGTGAAGATGGCCGAGACCATGGGGCTCGAGAGCCTGGCGCGCTCGCGCAAGCAGGACATCATCTTCTCGATCCTCAAGGCG
>Ga0210405_10006352_pt1 | contig 10564 bp, 8 predicted proteins | sample IncBWH11MmetaG_FD_155492 | JGI IMG/M metagenome (GOLD analysis project Ga0210405, IMG submission 155492) | Forest soil microbial communities from Barre Woods Harvard Forest LTER site, Petersham, Massachusetts, United States - Inc-BW-H-11-M | ecosystem: Environmental > Terrestrial > Soil >... | reverse complement strand
TTCCCCGAGTGGAACGGCGCGGGACATCGAACACCAGCACCTGCGACACATTTCTTATGTTGTCGTGGATGATCCGCTGGTCACCATGAATGTCGACACACCACAGGAGTATGCGGCATTATCTCAGTAGCCTCCACGCATTCGTTCGACATGGACAAAACAAACGTGACCCCAACGACAACGCTGAAGTCCGCTGATTTTCTTGATTCGGTTCTGCGTCTTCAACCTCAACTTGCCGTATTCGATTGTGATGGCACGCTGTGGGCAGGCGATGCTGGTGAACGATTCTTTGACTGGGAACTCAAGCGAGGTCTGCTTCCCGATGAGGTCGCTCGCTGGGCGCGGGCGCGCTATGCCGACTATAAAGCTGGCAAGGTCAGCGAAGACCAGATGTGCGGCGAAATGGTTACGATTCACAGCGGGCTCGCCGAATCCGAGGTACTACGGGCTGCGAAACAATTCTTTGATGAGAACTTCGTGAGCCAAATCTTTCCCGAGATGCGAGAACTGCTTCGCCAACTGCAGAGCTCGGGTTCCGATGTGTGGGCCGTCTCGTCCACCAATGAGTGGGTGATTCGAGCAGCCATGAGGCATTTTGGGATCGATGAAAAAAAGATTCTAGCCGCTACGGTTGAGATCGACGCTGGCCTCATTACTGACAAGTTGATTCGTGTACCGTCCGGCGAAGGCAAGCCGCGAGCGATACGCGATGTGATCGGAAAACATCCCGATGCGGCCTTCGGCAACTCCCGCTGGGATGCCGACATGCTTGCAATCGCCCGCCATGGGTTCGCCGTGAATCCGAACCCCGATCTGGAAAGGATGGCGCAGCAGCAGGGCTGGACGATCTACTGGCCTGTTTTGGAAAACACAACCACAAAGGACACTAAGTAACACGAAGGGATGCAAGGTCATCTGAGAAATCTGTGGCTAGGTTTTAAGTTGATCGAACACCGCCGCAAGCGCATCCATGGCCAGATGGCTGGCGTGCGCAGAGGCTTCCGGCAGACCCCCGACGGCCTGCACAATTTCTTCGCGTCTCAGACCGCGGGCCGCCTCAAGCGTTATTCCGCAAACCAACTCCGTAAGCGCGGACCCGCAAGCCATAGCAGGAACGCATCCTTTCGCGAGAAATCGGATTTCCGCGATGTGACCTTGAGCAACCTTCACGCTCAATTGCAAAATGTCGCCGCAAGCGGGATTCTCGACTTGCGCGGTTGCGTCGGCGTTGGCTACTTCGCCGGGGTTGCGGGGACGCTCGAAGTGATCGAGAAGCTGAGCAGAATACATCTAAAGAATTGTAACGTGCTGCGATGGAAATCAACGATCCGGCTATCGAACCATTCATCTCCAGGATTTTCCACAACCTCGAGGTCTAAGATGCATTAGCAAGTCATCTTTCTTGGAAACTCATAGCGCAGTGAACATTTCGAGTCGTCGCGCCTTCGTCATTCCTCTCAGATCGTTGGCCCGCCCATGAAGCGTGTCGTCGCAGCCTTGATCTTCAAGGACGGAAAGGTGTTAGTGTGCCAGCGCACCCGTCATCAGACCATGCCTTTGAAATGGGAGTTCCCTGGCGGCAAAATTGAAGAAGGCGAACAGCCGCGGGCCGCGCTTCACCGCGAATTGGATGAAGAACTTGGAATCGACGCCAAGATCGGCGAAGAGGTGTCGCGCATCGTACACGAGTATCCCGGCGGAGGTTCGGTCGAGCTGCGCTTCTTCGTCGTGCGCGAATACGACGGGAAAATTGAGAACAAGATCTTTCGGGATGTTCGGTGGTCCCCCCGGTCGGAATTGCCGTCATACGATTTCCTCGAAGCAGATCATAAGTTAGTCCGGGATCTGGCCGACGGGAAGATCGTCTAGCGCAGTTACTTTCCCAGCCCTGACTCTGCGCGGCAGAATCAGGGCTGGTTGGTGTGCGATTTGGTTTAATAGCAACCGGTGTGTGGTGTGAAGCTTTGCCGGTAGCTCAAGTTGTCGATGTCGCGGAATAACGGCGTTCCTGGCGGCAGGTTTTGTGGCTGCGTGAAGAGACGATCGAAGATGTAGTTTCGAGCCGGTGGATCGTACGTGGTGTTACCGCCGTTTTTGTCCGTCCCCGTAGAGTAAGTGGAGTAGTAGAGGCTTGCCATAGATCCCTTGTAATTGAGGGTCTGACCGCCCCAGTTCTCCAACTGGCGCAGGAAGTTGTGCAATCCGCCATCGGTGCCCCAGTCGCCTACCGCCCATCCTGCACAACATACATTGACCAGGAAGTTAATATTCTTTCCGCCGGAGACGGCGGCTCGATAATAGGTTGTCGAAGCAGGCCGCCCACCGTCGTTGCTGGGAGACTTCAAGCTGCCGAGGTCTGACCAGTTGTTGGACAACATCGTAACCGCATCCGCAATCACGGCAGACGCCGCATGCGGAGGGTCCGCTGCATTCGGGTTCCCCCAGGTGGGGTCCGCAGCGCTGCTGTTGTAGTCTCCTAGAATGTAAACCGGATTTTCCGAGGCGACCGTGAACCCGCCCTGGCCATTGTCTGACCTAACGGGCACGTTGCCTAGCGAGCCGTCCACCAGTTTTAGAACGTGGCGGGCGCCGCTGATCCAGTTCTTCTGGCCTACGATGCAACTCGGGATGCGCCCGGCGACTAAATACGGATCGGGGTTGCCCGCAGCCGCGTTCCGGATCAGGCTATTCACGCTAGTGCCCGCGCTATATAGAGCTCCAACGTAGCCCAGTCCCAGGCCGAGGTTTCCGGCGCCCCAATTGTCCAGCACGCCATTGTTGTTCACATCTTCCGGAGACTGGAGCTTGCCCGGTGGAGTTGGCTCTAGCACACCGTCGGGGTTACCGACCTGGGCGCTAGTGTTAACGGAATCTTCCAAACCGGAGTCTCCGGTTTTCGTGCCCGCAGCACCAACCTGTGTGCCGTTGGGATTGGGCAGCATGCCTCTGCGGTCAGAGAAATACAAAACGTATCCGTTTTGAAACACGGGGTCGACCAGGCCGCCGCTGCCGGGAATCGTCCCGTTTATCCATTTCGCCAGGTTGCCTACGTCGATTTCCACAGCGTTCATGACGCCAGCCGGTGCACAACTGGTATTTCCCTGGTTCACGTCTCGGACTTCCCCTTCGCGGGCATCATAAAGGTTGATGGGATACCAGTTGTTCATGCTGACGCTTTGCAAGGCGGCTTTGCTGTCGCCATACCATGGATAGAGCGTTGCTAAATCGACCGTAACCTCGGGTGGCCTGGCTTTGACACAGGTCCACACTCCACCCGACTTGCTGCAACTTGGTCCGGCTCCCGTTTGATCGATCACGCCGTTCCCATTGCGATCCGCAGGTTCCTGGAGGATCAGGATTGCATTCGGATTGACCGGGTTCGGGATGGGAGGCGCAGCGGCGGAGTTGGGAGGAAGCGTGCCCCGCGCGAATCCCAGTTGCAACCATTCTGCCGTGATCGGGTGATAGGCTCCTGCGGCGTCACGATACTCCACGCGCAAGTAGCCGTCGATCAGATTCCAGGTGTTGGTGGCGGCGACACCGGTTGCGGCGTAATAAGGGTAAGGGGCGTTGTAATAAGGAATCGGTGCTCCCGGGCAAACCGGGGGATTGCCGGGGCAAGAGGTCAGGATAAGGGCTGCCGGCGCGCTGGTCAATCCGAAGAGGTTGGTGTCCGCGGTCGGCGTGGTCAGCGGTGCCGCGGGTGGGCCTTGGTCATTGGTGAATGTGATGTCGGCCGCGATTGGCTGCAGCGGCGCGTATGGCCAATCGGGACCCAGTGTCCACGAACTGCCGAGCGGGAGAGATGCGGGGGTCCACGTGCTGGTGTCTGGGTACGAGGTTGTCCCCGCGGCGAAATAGGTGTTATAGGTGCCGCCGCTGGCCAAGGCTGGTAGTCCGGCAGGGACCGAAGCTGGTACGCCGAACTGATACGTCGCGCCCGCGACGTTCGGATTGGCTAGGCGAATGTTGTTGGGATCGGCAACTCCGCCCGGAAGATCTGCCGGGGTATCGGAGAGCAGGACTCGAATTTCTGCTTCGTTATAAAGTCGCGAAGCGCCCAGAGCCGCAGTAATGGATTCTCCTGGTGGAGGGCGCCGGATGATTTCAAAGGGTTGTGGTTGTCCTGCCAAGCCAAGTGCGTTGTTGACGAAAGGCAGCGACAGCTGTGTGGCCCCGGTGCCTCCCGGCCTGCCGTAATTTCCATCGATAATCCAGCTGTTGTAATCTCCCACTGAAATTGTGGGATTCCAGTTTCCATTCTGTGCAGAGGCTGGTCCTCCCACAACGCTGCCCTCGGCTTGGGCCATCGCCCGGCAGGCCGGCTGCGGAGGATTGCAGCCCAGAGCCGCAGTCAGGATGTCGACCGTGCCAAGGTGAGCAGTAGCGGCGGAAGTGTTTCCGTTGGCCAGTACAGTACGGATGACATTTCCCCAGGCAGTGACTTTATCCTGAAATGTAGTCGTAGCCCCGGTACCAGCATCCAGATACAGGTCCCCGTTGGTGTGAGTACGGCCGGCAAAAGTCAGGTTAACGCCGGCGAAGAAGCTAAGGTCGCTCTCGGAAAACACACCGAACTGGAACACCGGAATCAATGCCACTTCAACAGTCCGTGACATGTTCACTTCGTCACCGACTGTTCCTGCCCCAAACAGCGATGTGGTCGCAGTCACCTGCAGGTTAACTGGAAGCAGCTGTGCGTACAGACCCTGGTAGGTGCCGCTGGCAATTTGTCCCCAGTTTGTGGCCAGACTTCCATTCGCATTCGTGGCCGGCGTCAGACTGTAGACGGGATAGCTCATGATGCCGGTGCTGGGGGGCGCATCCGCACTCAGACCCGTGATCTCCGCTGCTGTGGGCGACTCGATGTTCTGAAACATGTTGGCCAGGTCGGAGGTCATATGTTCGATGCCACCTTCGGCGGCGTGGAACGCCAGGTTATTTTGCGTATCCTGGCCACCCACTTTGCCTTCAGTGTTCACGATCATGAGCAGACCAATGGCGATGCCTGACATAATCAGCAACAGCATCAGCGTGGCGATCAGAGTGAATCCTCGAGTTTTGCGCGTCGGAACCATAAGTTCTTTTCCCTCCTTCTTCGGGGAGTCGACCCTTGCCGGGACCTTTGACCTTCGTTTCCAGTGCCATTTCGGGATTGAGCCAGCTAACAGCGCCGCATGTTACTCAGAAGAAAGGACGTTTCTTCGTCAGCAGCGCACCAGGCCTAACCCGCATACAAACTCAGGGTATGGAGCGGGGGGAGGAGCGTCAAAGCACCAAAGCTGGTGGGGACTTGTTGGACTTACGTAACGTAACTTGTCAAGGTAACTCTGGTCATTTTGGCACTCCGCCAGCTGGGATCGCGTCTGAAGTTGCGTTGACAGAGACCGGTGACCGATAATTTCAAAGGATTCATACCGGAATCCGTTAGAAGTTACACAAAAAGTCGTGGTTATTATCTGAACTACAACTCGGCTGTGAAAGCGCCGCATCTTAGAACCTAATTCGACGTTTCTACATCTTTATACCTAGCAGTTCAGGACTTCTCATAACAGTGGTGTTCAGAACGAGCCGCGATCGCGCGTTCGCCGTCGTGGCAGGAGAGTTCATGTTGAAAAATGCAGCGGCCACGTCTGTCGGCAAAACCCCTCCCAGTCTTACTCCTCGGGATTTAGTCCGAGCCGGATGGCGAGTGCTCAATGGTTACACTCCGATGCTTTCAATTGAGATCACTCGCGAGTGTCCTCTGAGCTGCCCCGGTTGCTACGCCTATGGCGAAAGCCACTTGGGAGGAGAAACCACGCTGCGCGACCTCAGCGACTTTCGAGGTGACGATCTGGTCGAGAATGTCATCAGCTTAGTCCGCCGGCACCGGCCGATGCACGTTTCCCTAGTCGGAGGCGAACCGATGATTCGTCATCGGGAGCTCGATCGCATTCTTCCAGCCCTCAGCGACATGGGTGTCTTTACCATGGTCGTGACCAGCGCAGTCATTGCCATTCCGGCGCACTGGATGAAAATCCCCCGCTTACGCGTCGCGGTTTCCGTTGACGGTCTCCCTGAGCATCACGATCCGCGCCGCAAGCCCGCAACCTATGAACGCATCCTCAAGAATGTCGCCGGACGATCGATCAACGTGCACTGGGTGATTACGCGGCCGATGCTGGAGAGGGCTTCTTATCTTGAGGAATATGTCGCTTTCTGGAATTCGCGGCCCGAGGTCGATCACATTTGGGTGAGCCTGTATAGTCCGCAAATGAACGAGGAAAGCCAGGAGCGGTTGACCGCGGAAGACCGCGAATTCGTGGCTCGGACGCTGCCGCCCCTGCGGCATCGCTATGCAAAGCTGCAGATGCCGGAGGGAATGGCACAGGCATTCGTGAAGCCGCCAACATCTCCGAAGGATTGCCTGTTCTCGAAGATGTCGGTGAACTATTCCGCGGACCTGCGCACTCGGGTCGAGCCCTGTGTCTTCGGTGGAAATCCCGATTGCAGCCAGTGCGGCTGCAGCATCAGCAGCGCGCTGCATTGGGTTCGCGACGTGAAACTGGCAGGGCCGTTGAAGGTTGGTCATCTGGTGCAATCCGCATTGAGCGTGGGATCCACCATGAGCAAATTACGCACCGAACTCCGGCCTCCGAACCGCTGGCAAGCGGGAGCGCACTTCTCTGATGAGACGAGTCTGGTTCAGATTCAAGCCCAGGTGCCCAAGGAGATTTAGGGCACTCCCTGGCACTCGGCGCTCTGAACCCACCGCTCATCTTCGATCCTCCGACAATCGGCCACCTTCGACCTGCGCTGTTATGTTCGCGAGAGATTAATCGGATATCTTCAGGAGCACTATCCGCTGGCACTTCCGCGACTTCGTTCCGAGGTCTCGCTGGTTGATGCGAATTCGAAGGGGACCGCGCACTCAGCCCCTGAGCAGCCGGATCCGAGCAGATAAAACAAGAACTTTCCATGCTCCGTCTAACAATCTGCGAGCAGACAAAATTACCTAGACTATGAGCTTGCGGCTATGCCACAGCACGATCGTCCCGAAGGAGCTGCAGTTCGGTTTCAGGAATTGAAAATTCCGCGAATCCACAATCTAAACAGACCATTAGTTTCGGGAACACCCAAACGGGGTCCTTATCCAGACCTTTCAACCCGGTGAAATGGATTACGACTTCGCCACCGAAATCGCTCCGGTTGTCCGATTTGCAAGACTTGCACGACATTTCGCGCTCCTGACTTCAGTCGAAGTTAGCGTAGCAAAGAGCTAACGTTGAATGATCGTCCCCTTTTCTTCACGGCGGCGGTGACCAGCGTCACCCATGGAGGTGATCCGAGAAGACCGCCATCTATCGTCGGGTCACATGCGCCGATAGTAGTTCAACTAGTCCCACGCCTATATCAGCAACCGAATTGGCCGCGGCAGAAAACAGGCTTGGAATCCTGCCGGTCAGCAAGCTTTCAAGGCGCTGCTTGCGTTATCCGAAACCCAGCGATTGGCGAGCAACTACTCTTTAACTGTTAATTCTTCGGAGTGGCGACAAATCCCGACGCTGTGGTGCTGGTCGGCTTAAGGTCTTATGAGTACGCATCATTGGCAATACGAGGAGTACCGTTGGAAGAAGGTTTCGAGACGTGGTCACATGTATGCGTTCAGGAGAGCTGAATACTGCTATGCGGTCAACACCTGGTCCAGCAGTTGTCCGACGGCTTGTTGCGCTTCCAGGATGGAATAGCGATGGTTCATCGCGCCCGCGACTTCGGTGTTGGCAAATGCGATAAGGCCGAACGGTGCATTCCGCAGAATCTCTCGAGGGGCAGGTTGACCGGCTCGGCCAAAGAAGAATCCGGGTTGCGGTCGAGGGCGAAGAAAAGGCTGCGAAACCGCTTGGTCATTCCCTTGGTGTTAGAATTCTCGCGGTGATCGCAAAATTTCTTCAAACTGCCGTCTTGACCGGAGTCGTTGCACTCGCAAATGGACAAGGAACTCCGCGCCCCGACGTACCCGAAAAGATTAAAGCGCCCGCCGGCGAGGAAGTTGTCTTGCAGGTTCACGCTTCGGGATCACAGATCTACACCTGTCAGGAGGGAGCGGATGGCAAGTATGGTTGGACCCTGAAGGCCCCGGATGCAGAGCTTCACGATCAGCAAGGAGCGGTCGTCGGCCGACACTATGCCGGCCCTACCTGGAAGGACAACGATGGTAGCGAAGTCACAGGCAAAGCGGTGGCTCGGATCGATTCGACTGATTCGGATTCGATTCCCTGGCTGCTTGTGACCGCCACTGGTCATTCCGGAGAAGGCGTCTTCAGCGGTGTCACCAGCATCCAGCGCCTTCACACCCACGGCGGTCAGCCGCCTGCAGCCGCCACCTGCGATGCTTCAAAGCAGAATGTTGAAGTGAAGAGCAGCTACACTGCTGACTACTACTTCTACGCACCCCCGAAATGACTTCGTCGAGGAAACGACCACGGTCGGACGTATCCGTCTTCTCGAAGTCGGCGGTCGCTTGGACTATCGGATCGGTGTATTGTTGTCTAAGTTTCGATGGGGTACGGGCGTCCCCGCCCGTGTTTTCGGCAAAGGTGGACGGGCGAGATTCCCGTCGCTCCATCAAGATCGTGCCAGTGGGCCGTGCGAAAAATGGAATACCGAGACGATCCGGAGCAATATAAAGGCAGCCGGCTATTCTTGGCCGGCTGGGCCTGCGCGCTCGTGGTGATCACTCTCGGCCTGGCGGAAACCGGCACTAAATCGCAAAAGGAAACCCTGACCTTTGGCCCTGAGAGTCGCACTTATTACGTGTTCACCCCAAGCGGACTATCAGGACCCGCGCCGTTGCTCCTGTTGCTTCATGGTTCCGGCGAAGACGGCAAGTCTCTCATCGATGTATGGCAGGAACTCGCCCAGAGAGAAGGAATCATTCTGGTGGCGCCGGATTCCAGCGACCCCGCCGAGTGGGATTATCGCAAGGACAGCTCTGACTTTTTGCATGCGGTGATTACAGAGGTCGAATCCAAACACACCGTCGACCCTCGGCGTGTATACCTGTTTGGCGACTCGGCAGGTGCTGCGTACGCGCTTTACCTCTCGATTGTGGAATCGGAATATTTCGCAGCGACAGCGATTCGTCACGGCTTCCTGCCAGAGAGCAATTTCAAACTCATCGACTCCTCGGAGCGCAGAATTCCGATTTCCATCTGGGCGGGCACAGACGATACGGCGTTTCCTCTTACGCAAGTGAAAGCGACGCTGGATGCTTTCAACGCGCGTGGTTTCCCCGTAGAACTTCATGAAATCCCCGGCCATGATCAAAACTACGATGCTATACAACTCAATGAAGCGGGGTGGCAATTCCTGGCGACAAATAAATTGGGGAAAGACCCCGACTTCCACGCGCTGGCCCAATTATTACATCCCTTCTCAAAGGTCGAGTCTGGGAGTAAGGTCCCTTCCGACATGGAGCTGACACCACAGTCTTTCGACCGCTCAGTGTGGGCGAGCGCGAAGCCTTATCTGGACGATCCCTTGCCGCAATTGACTGCTCAGATTCCCGAGTTGCATGGATTGGATCCGGCGCGAGACCAGGTGCAATTGGCGGAAATTCTCAAGAAGACTGGTGATAAGAGTCTCGACCTGCTGAGAAGAATGCCAAACGTAATTTCTCACGAGAGCGTGGTCACCAAGATCGAGCCGCGAGGTCAGACCTGGCATCAGCAGTTCGAGTATCTGGTCTTACGCCATGAAGGAACTGGCGAGGTCATGCTCGACGAGTATCGAACCGACAAGGCGAATACCGGGAATGCGCCACTCTCGCAGGGCACCGCCAACGCCTGGGTGCTGTTCTATCCGGCCAACCTCGTTGAATCGCGGTTTCGTTATTTGGGACGCCAGCGCATGGATGGACATGCCACGATCGTTCTGGCCTTCGCGCAAATTCCCGACAAAGTGAAATTCCCTGGAGAAGTGGCCCTCCCGGGAACGTCAGTTCCCGTCCTCTTCCAGGGAATCGCCTGGATTGATGAGGCCGACTTCCGTATCGTTCGCTTGCGAAAAGACCTGCTGGCGCCTCGCCCGGATATTTACCTGCGAACGCTCACATCGGAGATTCGCTTCTCTCAGGTTCGCGTACCAGAAGTGGCGGACCCGCTCTGGCTTCCACAGGAAGCAACGAATACTTGGGATTTCAAGGGGCAGGTGGTGCAACAACTCCACCGGTACTCGGGCTTCCATCTCTACCGAAGCAAGACGAAGATCGTAATGTGAACAGCAGTGCGGTGCAAAGATAGGCAAAGCCATCCGTCACTATAACGTTCCGTAGACTCGGTTTGAGCGCCGTAGCGCGAGGCGGCTGGCATGTCTTTCACGATTCTGATCGCAGTTGATTGAGACGACAGCGGTCCTATAGGTTTGTGTTGGAGCTGCGTCCTGGAAATCTATCTAGTCGACGGCACTTACGAGTTGTTCCGGCACTACTACGCCCTGCCATCCGCGAAGGATTCGGACGGACGGGAGGTGGCCGCGGTCCGGGGTGTCCTCGCTTCGATTCTGGGCATGATCAAAGGCGGCG
>Ga0210405_10006351_pt1 | contig 10565 bp, 9 predicted proteins | sample IncBWH11MmetaG_FD_155492 | JGI IMG/M metagenome (GOLD analysis project Ga0210405, IMG submission 155492) | Forest soil microbial communities from Barre Woods Harvard Forest LTER site, Petersham, Massachusetts, United States - Inc-BW-H-11-M | ecosystem: Environmental > Terrestrial > Soil >... | reverse complement strand
GATGGCCAGCCTCCTCGCTCCCTAGGAGAGTGCTGAAGCATTGAGTGGCGCGGGGTCACTTCAACGCACTTATGCCGCCGATTTCTTCAGCGGCTCCTGCAAATACCCGCTGACCACGCGCACGTAATCAGGAAACGCCACGTCAGCGTCTAGCAGGTCCGGGTGCCACACCTTTTCCCATTCAAAGCAGTAGTAGCCCTTGTAATCGATCCCGCGTAGAGCATCCACTTGGCGTTTGACCGGCACGTCGCCCTTTCCCGTCAAGACGTATTTACGATCTTTGCCGTCGGGCACCGAATCCTTCAAATGCGTGTGCCGGATCCAGAAACCCAGTTCCTTGACCGTGAATTCCGGCTCTTCGTGCGACGCCGCAAACGTGTGGTGCGCATCCCAGAGCAGCGCGGCATGTGGCGAATTCGCCATCGTCAGCACCTGCTTCAGTGTCGGCGAATCCGTGAAATCGCCGTGCGACTCGAGGATCACCGTGACGCCGCGCGACCCTGCGTATTCCGCAAGCTCATGCGTTCCCGCAGCCACCTGCGCGATGATTTCTTCTCTTGGCCCATCGATGTTGTTCCCGAACACGCGCACATACGGTGCGCCGAGTCCCGCGGCCATGTCGATAAACCGCTTCGCATCGGCAAGTGATTGTGCGCGCTTTACGGGGTCCTTCTCATGCATCGCCGACGAACTGCTCACGCAGGCAATTTTCAATCCGTGCGCCGCAATATCCTTCTTCGTCTGGGCAATCCGGTCGGGCGCGAATTCCGGCCGCGAAGGAGTATCCATGCTGCCCATCACGCCGCGTATCTCAACCGCCGCGAATCCGTTTGCCTCAGCAAAGGACAATATTTTCTGCCACTCCCACGTGGGGCAACCCAGCGTGGAAAACGCTAACGGCAACCGCTGCTGCGCCGCCCACGCCAGCCGGCTCATTGCCAGGGCAAAACTCGCCCCGCCCATCGCAAGGAACTCTCTTCTAGTTAGCTTCATTCGCAACCTCCAAGATCATCCGATTCTGTAGCTCAGGCCTTCAGGCCTGAGGAATTTGCCTTTTCGATCGCCGGCACCCCTACACTCCGCCACCGCAACTCCATTTTTTCGTTTCTCATCTTCCTTCTCGCATAGTACCCTCGATTTTTTCCAATGTGGGGGGAATTCCCATGAAAGTCGTTCCCGCGTCCGAATCGCAATCGCGCAAGCGAGCGCTGGGTATGCTCGGACTAACCTAGGAAGTGCACCCAAACGCGATTGACGAAAAGTCCATCCGAGACACCGACGCTGCTGCGCTCACGAAAAAACTCACCGAGGCCAAGGCTCGCAAAGCTGCCCGCCCCTTCGACGACGCTGTCGTGGGCTCAGGCGACGCCGTCGTAGCGAAAGACACAAAACTTTTCGAGAAGGCGCGCAGCGACGACGAAGCGGTTGAATTCCTACGCGAGCTTTCCGACAGCGCGTTCCAGTTTGTGACCTCGCTCACCGTGCTTCGTTCCGACACCGGCAGAATGCTCTCCGCGGTCGAAACTTCCGAGATCAAATTCCGTCGCCTAGAAGACCGTGGATTCCGCGACCGTGTCGCCCGATATCCGGTTTTGCGCTATGCGAGGGCTTCCAGGGCGACGGCGTTCTGCGCTTCGCTGACTCCGTCTCAGGCAGCTACAACGTCATCACTGCGATGCCCGTAAACCGCCTGGCCGTCTTTCTTAGAGAGCCAGGCGTCGAAGTGTAGGACGATTCGATTCGCCACTAAATTCCCCAGCTCGTCGTCAAGCGTTCCGAATCACTTTCAGCAATCCATCCATGGACTCGCCGCTCGACACCTCTTTGTCCTTCGCTGCATTCAAGTAGTGCGTCTCCAGCGACATCGTCCCGTCGTAGCCGTTTTTCAGCAGCGCTCGAAATTGTTCCACATAGTCAATCTTCCCCGCGCCGATCGGCACCCACACCGCCTCGCCGCCCTTGGGGTTCGGTGCTGCATCTTTCAGGTGCATGTGCCACATGCGTTTTTTGTCTAGCGGTTCATATCCGTCCGGGTAAGGCTTTAGTTCTCCCGCCGCATACGCGTTTCCCGGATCCCAATTCAATCCCAGCGATGGCGCATTCACCGCCTTCAGCATCGCTGCGCCCTCCACGCCCGTCGCTACGTTGCACGAAAACTCATTCTCCAGCACCAGGCGAATTTCCTCGCGCCGCGCAATTGCCGCCGCCTTGCTCAACTCCTGCGCCACGCGATCGAAAACCGTCTTGGGCTCCGCCACGCGCAGAAAAGCAAAAATGCGAACCTTGTCCGTTCCAAAATCCGTCGCGCGCGCAATGGACTTCTCGAGGATCTCGCCTTGCCGGTCAAATTCGCTCTGCAGCGGATCCTTTTTCCCTTCGTTAAACTTCGACGTTGTGCCCGGCAGCAAGGTTTTCAAGTACGGCGAGTCCACCACCGACACGCGCATCCCGTGCTTGGCCAGAAGTTCTTGCGCGCGCTTCACCTCGTCTGGTTTCAAATCCGTCACATATTTGTTCCACAGAAATCGCAGTTCTACCCATCCCAACCCGTAATACTTCGCCCACACCAGCGCCTTTTCAAAATCCTGCGTCACTTCGTCGGTAATCACGCCCAGCTTGAATTGGCTCAACTCCGCCGCCCTCACGGGAACCCCACTCAGCATCATTGCCGCTGCGCCACCGGTTACAAACTCTCTTCGTTTCATAAGAGCCCCATGGTATGGCCAGCCTAATCGGTCGTCAACCCGTTGTCCCCTTTCACTTCACTGAACTGCCTTATTGACTCACTTCGCGTCCCCGCCTACCATCGTTATCGCTCAAATCGATCCCAGGGACATGGCACGCCACCCCAAAAATTGGCGACCCGCAACCTGAGGTTTCTGTGCAATCATTACGCTCGCGCATTTTCACGATCTTGATCGTCTCGGCAAACATCGGCGTCTCCGCGATCCCTGCCGCCGGGCAGTCCCTCAACTATCCAGTCACTCGTAAGTCCGATCAGGTGGACGACTACCACGGCACCAGGGTCGCCGATCCCTATCGCTGGCTCGAGGACGACAACTCCGCCGAAACACTTGCGTGGGTCCAAGGCGAGAATGAAGTTACGTTTGCCTATCTCAACAAGATTCCCTACCGCGCTCAGGTGAAACATCGCCTCGAAGAGCTTTTCAACTATGCGAAATATACTTCACCGTTCCGCCGCGGCGACGCCTACTTCTTTTTCAAAAACGATGGCCTGCAAAACCAGAACGTCCTCTATATCCAGAGCCGTCTGGACGCCGCTCCCGAAATGCTTCTCGACCCCAACAAATTTTCCGAAGACGGCACCTCGCGCCTCGGCATTTTCGATATTTCTAAGGACGGCCGTTACATCGCCTACGGCATTTCTACCGGAGGCTCCGATTGGCAGGAAATCCACGTCATGGAAATCACTTCCCGCAAGGTTCTCCCCGATACTCTGAAGTGGATCAAAGCTTCCGACGTCGGCTGGTCCGGCAATGGCTTCTTCTATAGCCGCTACCCCGCACCCGACTCGGCCCACGAACTTTCTTCCAAAAACATTTTTCACACCGTGTATTTCCACCGTGTGGGCACTTCGCAAGCTGAGGACGAGCTCATTTACGAGGACAAGGCCAATCCCGAGCGCTTTCATTTCGTGGGCACCACCGAAGACGAACGATTCGCAATCCTCAGCATCTCCGACCGCGGAAAAGGCAAGCGCGGCAACGCTGTTTACTATCGCGACCTCTCCAAATCCGAGAAAACCTTCTTCCCCATCGTTGCCGAAATCACCGATGATTCCTATGGTGTGGTCGAGAATATCGGCAGCAAGCTTCTGATTCTTACCGATCACCAGGCTCCCAACAATCACTTGCTCCTGTTTGATCCTGCCGGAGCCACCTGGGCGGAACTCGTCCACGAAAAACCCGACGTGCTGGAGCAGGCCAGAGTCGCAGGCGGCAAGATTTTTGTCACCTATCTGAAAGATGTTGCCAGCCAGGCGTACGTTTTGAATTTCGATGGTAGGCAGGAAAACGCCATCCATCTCCCCGGCGCCGGAACCACTTCCGATTTTCAGGGCAATTCCAAAGACGCTTTCGTCTTCTATTCCTTCACTTCCCCCAACTACCCTCCCACCATCTTTCGCTACGACATTCCCACGAACGCCGCCAAGGTCTATCGCGCGCCGCAGATTCCCGGCTTCAATCCCGATAACTACGAAACCAAACCAGTCTTCTATCAGAGCAAGGACGGCACGCGCGTCCCCATGTTCCTTTCCTACAAGAAAGGTCTCCAGCTCAACGGCAACAATCCCACGCTCCTGTTCGGCTACGGCGGCTTCAACATCACCACCTCTCCCGTTTACCGCCCGCTCGTCCTCGCGCTTCTCGAACAGGGTTTCGTCTTTGCTTCCGCAAACATTCGCGGTGGTGGCGAGTACGGCGAAAAGTGGCATGAAGCCGGCATCAAATTGCACAAGCAGAATGTTTTCGACGACTTCATCGCCGCCGCCGAATGGCTCATCGCCAACAAGTACACCTCTTCCGACCATCTCGCCATCAATGGCGGATCCAACGGCGGCCTCCTCGTCGGCGCGGTCATGAACCAGCGCCCTGAACTTTTCCACGTCGCGGTTCCCCAAGTCGGGGTCATGGACATGCTGCGCTTCCAGAAATTCACCATTGGCTGGAACTGGATTGCCGACTACGGCTCCAGCGACAATCCCGAGGAATTCAAAGCGCTCTACGCCTACTCGCCCGTCCACAACATTCGCCCGGGCGCAAAATATCCCGCCACGTTCATCACCACCGCCGACCACGACGACCGCGTCGTTCCTGCGCACTCCTTCAAATACGCCGCCACGCTGCAAGCCCTCGCCAGCCACGACAATCCCGTCCTCATTCGCATCGACACCAAATCCGGCCACGGCGCCAGCAGCACCACCAAAGCCATCGAACTCACGGCCGACGTCTACTCGTTCCTCTTCTACAATCTCGGCGTCACCCCGAACTATTAGCCCTGTGGAGTGCGTCGGCTCGCCGCCGCTTTTCCACCCGACAAGCTCACACGCCGGGGAGCGCAGCGTTATCGTCGAGAGCGCACGGCTTAACAGCTTGCGGAAGACTTCCGTCTTTAAGGGATCGGAGCTTTAGAGTCGGTGCGAAAACCCTGTAGTTCGGGAGGGCGCGACTTCAGTCCTGCCGTAACTCCCGAAAATTCAACCGGCTTTAGCCGCCGAGGGCCACTGTCCGCAGTCCTCACACAGACTCTTTAGCTCCGACATCAAATGCTTGGCTACCACGGGGCTTCAGCCCCGGAGGAAATGGCTTTTGCATCTTTCGCGGCTCGTTGACTCGTGATATCGGGAGCGCATGGCTTCACAAGCTGCGGAAAAATTCTCATTCTGTCATTCCGAACAGAGTCTGCGGAGTGAGGAATCTCTCTTTTCTTGGGTTTTCGCCAAAGCGAGTCTCCTCATCTCGCCCGAAATGACGAGCGAGGCGCCCTTTTTTCCGCCTGTTCAGCCATGCCGTAAGTGGCGCTAGGTCAACCCGGCTTAGCCGCCGAAGGCTCTCCTGTTAGCCCCCACGCACACTTTTTCAGATCTATCCGAACCGCCTCAGCCTATCCATTCAGATAGTGCCGCCTATCCTTTCGGGAGCAAACTGGCGCCTCAATCGTGTCCCCTGACCTCGCGAACAGTCGCAAAAGTTCGCCTAGTCAGTCGCATCAGATTGCGAGCGGTCTGCGAGTCTTGAGCGCACGTAGGAATTCTCATAAGTTTTTGCAACTCTTGAAAAAACTGCCGGATACAGCATCGCGCACACAAATTCTCTTCAAAACGGTCGCGCCCTCTTGGCATTGCGGTCGACGAAAAAGTCCAAGTGTCTGCGGGCCTATCGACGTTCGGCCATGCGCAGAGCCGTGGACACAAACCTGCTTAGCCAAACGCATGGAGGACGGCGCGAAGTGGCTGCCCTATGAACTAGAAATCTCAACAAGCGCACGACCGCGAAGATATCGCAACACCGCACTTGCTCGTCCCGGGACGTCTCATGCCCACAGATTGGTTGAACGTATTCATCGATCAGAGTGGCAATTCTCCAACAACTCGATGGATCAAACTGAGTGATTCCGCCGTGTTGAACGCTAAGACCGTTCGCATCTTCGACTCGAATCGTAGCGGCTCCATTGTTATCACTCAGAACGGGCTCAGTTCCTACGGCGATCCGGAGGTCTACCTGAAAACCAATTTCCCGAACGGCACGTTCCGATCCCTCTCAGCTCCGCTCCACAGTCCAGTGGACGTCCAAAACGTCGCCTCTCTGGAGTTAAACATCATTTGCCTGGTGGGCCCTCCCGGCGCAGCATACCGCGCGCTAGTCAACGCCCACTGCGTCTACCAAGTCCTGTGACGCGGGTGCTGTTGGGTGCCCATCCTAGCGCTGTTGTTTTATGCAACGGCGGTCTTGGGGTGCGTTTGGCGGATGCTCACACATCAGTTTCACGTGTGAACGTTTTTTGATTTTTCGGAACGCTTGCCCCACGCGTCGGCTTTACATGTGTTTTTTCGCCGCGTGGCGGTGCGTTACTGAGCGCCGGAGGCGCGAAAGAAATTGGCCCGGCGCGTGAGCGCTGGGTCACGACCACGAGCAAATCCATCGAGCGCCGGAGGCGCGCCACCCTTCTTCGTCACCCGCCGACTGTCCCCACTCCTCATTTCTCCTCATCTGTGTGCCAACCCGGATTGGTCCATCGTCCGCGTTGCCAAACAAAGATCTCCGTCACGCGACTCTTGCCCACCGATCGTTTGCCGTCGACTTCCGTTTCCAATTCATAGCTGCTCCAAACGATGGCGACATCCCCAAAATGCTGAACTTCGGTCCGCGGAAATTCAAGTCGGATCAGTTTTCCGCCCCTGGCATGGAATTCGGAGGACGTTCGCAGGATATCGGCTTGATTTTTCCATTTTTCCTCACCGCCAATCATCACAATCGTCTCCGGCGGCACCAATTCCTCAAGTGTCTTTGTGTCCCCGGCAAACCACGCGCGCCAGACCGTTTCGCGTGCACGCAATAACTGCTCGTCTCGATTCCGAGCAAATACCGGCGCGCCGAGCAGCGCGTTCGCCAGAAAGATCGCAACCGCTATCGCGGCATTGCAGTTACGTTTCATGACCGTTGTCCTCCCGCTGAGTTGTTGACAATCGATTGGCCGTCCTGCCTGAAGGCGCGCCCCTGCAATACCACCCTTGTGCCGGTTAACGCTGACGAAGCACTTCTTGGACGCAGGAGTCGCTGGCCTCAAAGAGATCCGTGCGATCGCAGCACACAAGAAATACGAATCGTTTTCGAATCGCTGCTCAGCCTGCACTGCCGCCGAACTCGGTTCAAAAACAGTCTGGTCTCCCTTGTCCAGCTCCGTAACCCAAGAACCCCATCGCTCGCTGGCGAAATCAGGCCGGAAGACAATGGCCAGCGCAACGCTGGCAAAGCGGTCTTGCTCGCCGTGGCTGAAGATCTCGTTCGCGGTGGCCAGCCACTGCGCGATCGCCGCCAAAAATCGCGCTTGGTCCTGCTTCGAAACATATCGACTCTCGGCGAGTTCAGCAAGCAAGTCCGCCGTGTTGGCCGTCACCTGTATCCAGCCCTTCCTGGGTCAAATCCTCGCAACTCGCGCTCATCTTGCAGATAGGTCGAGCCATTTTCCAGTAGTGTCCGGAAGCGCTCTTGGCCCAAGAACGGCTCCTTCAGGTCTCGTCGCCAGCGCTGCCAGGCAATTCACAGAGAAGGCGCGCTTGAAAACACTGTCCCTTCCCTGTTCGCTCTGGTGCGCCAGGAATTTGAAGACGAGATGGAAGAGTTGTTGGCGAAATCCAATGTGACGGGAATCAAGAGCCACATGGTCTTTCCGCGAGAACTTCGCCAGCGCATCCGCGAAGGCACGCTCGACGCTGTGCTCGTCGTGCGTCCCAAGGAAGTCCGCCAGGAACCGGAGGAAGTGGTAACCGGCGGGTTCTACCTGCCCCCGCCCGGCTAGTACGCTTTCTGACTCGCTCTACCAACAGCTGAAAAAGGACAAAGTGATTTCCATAAAATGACTCGCGCTAGCGCCGCACTACCAGCGTGCTGGCGATCATGTCGTGCAACGCCTGCTTCCGCTGCGTGAACCCGGCCATGATGTACCCGATTCCGAATGGTATGAGCCCGCTGACGATTTTCGCAAAGAAGCGCCCCGTAGCGTGCATGAACGAGATCCGCTGGCCGTTTACGTCCGTGACATAAATACTCAACACCCGTTTCCCCGGCGTCGCCTGCCAATCACAACTCTCGAAGTAAGCGTGATACAGCCACGACAGCAGGAGAGAAACAGCCGCGAACGTCAAGATCAAGGAAACGATTCCCATCACTGCCCCTGGATTGGGCTCTCCTCCGCGACTCGTTGCAATCGCTTCGATACTAGCAATGGCTCCTGTCGCAATCGCCAGCGGAATGAAGATCAAACCCAAGCCCACGCTCATCAGCAGATTGTCAATCAGGTAGGCGACAAATCGCAGCCAGAAGCCAGCGTAAATCACACTACCGCTCGCGGCGCTGAACCCCGCCACTCCAACATTCGCCGGCACGCTAACCGCCACGGCCCCTGGAGTTGGCGTTGCCAGCGCCGGACGCATCAAAGCCGCGCCGCACCCTGGACAAAATGCCGAATCCGTTGTCAGCGCGGAACCACACTTCGTACAGAACACGTTGAATACCCTCCGATCCTTTTCACCTCTGGCCCACTGCGAGTTTTCAGCCGGCAACGACCTGCCGATCGCCGCTTCTTTATTCGCAACCTTCGCGTAGAAATTTGTCCAGCCGTCTTTGCGCGTCCGCGTTGCCCTTACGTGCCGCTGCAGTCAGCAGAATTCTCGCCTGATCGCAATTTCTGGTGACCCCTTCGCCGCGGCGGTACAATTCTGCCAACGAAACTTCCGCTTTGGAATTTCCTTTCTCCACGGCAATCCACAAGAGCCGCACCGCTTCTTGAAATCCCCCTTCCCGACCCCCACTTTTCAGGAGATCCTGAGCCTGCAGGTATTCCTGTTCTCCTGGTTCGGACTCCAACTCGCTGGCAGGTTTCTGCGCCGGCGCCTTGTTTGTTGCTGGACTGGACGGAGTTGTGCTCGGATTCTTCGGTTTCGCCGCGGGATTTGCAGGATTCGCCGCGGCAGCTGGTGTGTTGGCGGGCTTTTTCGTCTCCCCAGTGGCTGCCGCCTGATTTGTTTCTTTTTGCTCCGTGCTCGGCAGTGGATTCTGAGTTGCATCGGCAGGGGGCGATACAGGCGGCTGCGCGGAAGACGGCGTGGTCTGCTGCATTGCTGTGGTCGGACGCTCCGCGGTTTGCGGGTCCGCGCCCGATACTTTGGCGCCCAGCCAGATCAGCCCGTTTCCCAAGTCGCGATGGAAAACCACGGCGGCCGCAACCAGCGCGAGAAAAATCAGGATACGAATCGCGAGCGATACCGTGGTGGTATCCAACCGCGGTGCGCCCTTCTCGAGAAGTCCAGGTTCCCGCAATTCCGGCAATGGCTCGTAGGAGGGCGGCTCTGCGATTGCTTCCTCAAAGGCAGAAGAGAAACGCTCCGCAAAGGTGGGGGCTTCCTGTTGCAGATGCACGTCCTCTTCTTCTTCCGGCAAACGCGATGCGATTTCTTGCTGTTCTCGCCAGGCAGGCGGAGCGATCGGCTCCTCCATTGGTTCTACTTCGTTTATTTCTTTTTCAGCTGCTCGCAGATTGCGTGTCGGCTCTTCGACACGAGGAATCTCCATTCGCGTAATTGCAACTCGCGGCGTTTCAGTTCGCGGCGTTTCAGTTCGCGGCGTTTCAACTCGCGAGGGTTCAACTCGCGGAGGCTCGACCCGCGGACGTTCAACTTGCGGCGCCTCAACGCGGGGAATTTCTCTGGGCGCTTTTTCAATCGGGGGAGCCTCTGCGCGGGGAATCTCCGCGCGAGGCTTCACGCCGCGAAGTTCGGCGCGCAATTCTTCCAGCGTGTTCACCTCGTGGGCTGGCGCAACAGGCGGCTGGTCGGTCTCCGATTGTTCTTCTGCGAGCCACCGGCGCACTTGCTCCAGAAGTTGCGGCGACACGTCGGTGAATTTCATGCCGGCGACGTGTCCCTCTTCCTCGACCCAAAGGACCTGGCAGGAGCCTTCAAATCGCGTGGACGCGTCGAGGGAAAAAGCGAAGGGAGTAGAGTCACCAATGCGCAGGGGCACCATCACGCGCACCGCGAAGCCTTCTTCGCAGATGTCGCGCATCATGCCGCCGTTGGCGGAGGCCAGCTCCACATACACCAGGCTGGGAGGGCGCTTCCTGCTTTCCTTGCGGCGCTCGGTATCAAGCGTCATTCGCTTGCATTTTAACCTTAATTGAGGGAGTTCCGCATAAGGGAATCCGGGTAGATACCGAGGGTGTAATATTTGCGAACGAGCAAGTTCAACGTTAAGCACAAAGCCCAGGAAAGTTATTCCGGGCGGCGGAAACCATCGTAGATTGGGCCTAAGCTCTCGACCATTCCG
>Ga0210405_10006349_pt1 | contig 10566 bp, 9 predicted proteins | sample IncBWH11MmetaG_FD_155492 | JGI IMG/M metagenome (GOLD analysis project Ga0210405, IMG submission 155492) | Forest soil microbial communities from Barre Woods Harvard Forest LTER site, Petersham, Massachusetts, United States - Inc-BW-H-11-M | ecosystem: Environmental > Terrestrial > Soil >... | reverse complement strand
CCCGGCCTGGGAAAGATGTTGAGCGACAACATCGCGGCCGGCCGACTTCGGTTCACCACCGACTATGACCTGGCCGCCGAGTTCGCCGACGTGCATTTCCTCGGGGTCGGGACTCCACAGAAGAAGGGCGAATACGGCGCCGACTTAAGCCACGTAAACGCCGTAATCGACACGCTCGCACCGCGACTGACTCGGGCGTCGGTGATTGTCGGCAAGTCCACGGTGCCCGTCGGGACCGCCGCCGAGCTCGGTCCACGGGCCCGCGCCGCCGCACGGCCCGGTGTCGACGTGGAAGTGGCATGGAACCCGGAGTTCCTTCGGGAAGGTTTCGCGGTGCAAGACACGTTGCGGCCCGATCGCATTGTGCTTGGTGTAGAAGATGGTTCGACGCGTTCTGAGGCGGCGATCCGTGAGCTGTATGCACCGATGCTGGATGCCGGGGTGCCGTTCCTGGTGACCGATCTGCAGACTGCGGAGTTGGTCAAGGTCTCCGCGAACGCCTTTCTGGCGACCAAGATCTCGTTCATCAATGCGATCTCCGAAGTATGCGAAGCCGCCGGCGCCGACGTCGTCCTGTTAGCCGACGCGCTCGGGCACGATCCGCGTATCGGGCGTCGATACCTCAACGCGGGCTTGGGTTTCGGTGGTGGCTGCCTGCCCAAGGACATCCGGGCGTTCATGGCTCGCGCCGGTGAACTGGGCGCCGACCAGGCGCTGACGTTCCTGCGCGAGGTGGACAGCATCAACATGCGCCGCCGCCACCGGATGGTCGAATTGAGCACCGCCGCCTGCGGCGGCTCGCTGCTGGGAGCCAACATCGCGGTGCTCGGCGCCGCGTTCAAGCCCGAATCCGACGACGTGCGTGACTCACCAGCGCTCAATGTCGCGGGCCAGCTACAGCTCAACGGTGCGGCGGTCAACGTCTACGACCCCAAAGCGCTGGAGAACGCCCAGCGGCTGTTCCCCACGCTGAATTACGCGATCTCGGTGGAGGAAGCGTGTGACCGCGCGGACGCGGTGTTGGTGCTGACCGAGTGGAAAGAGTTCGTCGACCTTGACCCCGACCAGCTTGCCGACCGCGTGCGAGCACGCGTCGTCGTCGACGGCCGCAACTGTCTTGACCTGCAACGCTGGCAGCGAGCGGGTTGGCGCGTGCACTGCTTGGGACGGCGCGTAGCCTGACCGGGTGGACTACGCGGCAGCACTTCTGGAGCAAAATCGCGCCTTCGGCGAGGTGATCCGCAGCGGCGACTCGTCCACCCCGGTGCCGACCTGTCCCGGCTGGAGCCTTTCCCAATTGCTTCGTCATGTCGGTCGCGGTGACCGCTGGGCGGCGCAGATCGTCGCCGACCGGGTCGACCACTACCTCGACCCGCGCACCGTGGACGAAGGCAAGCCGCCGCCCGATCCTGACGAGGCGATCGCGTGGCTGCACGGCGGGGCGCAGCGGCTGGTCGACGCCGTCGAACAAGCCGGTATGGAAACCCCGGTGTGGACGTTTCTGGGCTCGCGGCCGGCGTACTGGTGGGTGCGGCGTCGGCTGCACGAGGCGACCGTGCATCGGGCCGACGCCGCGCTGGCGCTCGGGCTCGACTATCCGATCACACCCGAGCTGGCGGCCGATGCCATCGGCGAATGGCTTGAGCGGGTCGCGGCTCAGGCAGGAGGCGACGACGCACCGCTGCCGCTGGAAAACGGCCAAACCGTGCATCTGCACGCCACCGATCCGGGTCTGGGGGCTGCCGGTGAATGGACCGTCCGCGCCGAGGGGAACCGGATCTCGTGGTCCCACGGTCACGACAAGGGCGCGGTGGCGCTGCGCGGCAGTGCCGTCGACCTGCTGCTGGCAGTCGTGCGGCGAGTTCCGGTCGCCGACACCGATATCGCGGTGTTCGGTGAGACCGCGATATGGCAGCATTGGCTCGACCACACGCCTTTCTAGACGCGGCGCACACGGTACGTTTCAGATTATGACCACATCGGAGATCGCCACCGTGTTGGCTTGGCATGACGCTTTGAATGCGTCCGATATCGACACCCTGATGGCCCTGTCCAGCGACGACATCGAAGTCGGTGACGCGCACGGCGCCGCGCAGGGTCACGCCGCGTTGCGCGATTGGGCGGCTGCTCGCCCGCGAAAGGCCGAGGTGGGCAGAATATATGTACATGACGGCGTCGTGGTCGTCGAACAGAAGATCGGCAATGCGGACGATCCCGGTGCCAACGTGTCTGTCGCGTCGGCCTTTCGGGTAGTCCACGACCACGTCACCTCGGTGTTTCGCCACAGCGACCTGGCGTCCGCGTTGGCCGCGACGGAGTTGACCGACGCCGATCTCGTCGACTGAGGAGCAGGACATGCGGGGGATCATCTTGGCCGGCGGCTCCGGCACCCGCCTGTACCCGATCACGCTGGGCGTCAGCAAGCAGTTACTACCCGTGTACGACAAACCGATGATCTACTACCCGCTGTCCACGCTGATGATGGCCGGCATTCGCGACATCCAGGTGATCACTACCGCGCACGATGCAACGGCTTTCCGACGGGTCCTCGGCGACGGCACGGCGTTCGGCATCAACATCAGCTATGCGGTCCAACACGATCCTGAGGGTCTGGCCCAGGCCTTCGTCATCGGCGCCGACCACATAGGTGCAGGTTCGGTGGCATTGGCGTTGGGCGACAACATCTTCCACGGACCAGGCCTGGGTACCAACCTCCAACGCTTCCAATCAATCAGTGGCGGAGCTATTTTCGCGTACTGGGTGGCCAACCCCTCGGCGTATGGTGTCGTCGAATTCGGTGCGGACGGCATCGCGCTGTCAGTGGAGGAAAAGCCGGCCACGCCCAAGTCGCACTACGCGGTTCCGGGTCTGTACTTCTACGACAACGACGTAGTCGAAATCGCGCGGGGCCTGCGACTGTCAGCACGCGGCGAATACGAGATCACCGATATCAACCAGACCTACCTCAACCAGGGCCGGTTGATCGTCGAGGTGCTCCCACGCGGCACGGCCTGGCTGGACACCGGGACATTCGACTCACTGCTGGACGCCAGCGATTACGTCCGCACTCTGGAACATCGGCAGGGCCTCAAGGTGAGCATCCCCGAGGAAGTGGCCTGGCGGATGGGCTACATCGACGACGGCCAGCTTGCCGAACGCGCCCACGCCCTGCTCAAGTCCGGATACGGGAGCTACCTGCTGGAGCTGCTGGAAAGGCGCTGACGAAGCGCTTTCAGCCGGCGGACGGCGGGCGCGGTATGACAGTCAAGCGCATTCCGTAGCGTGGTCCGTGACCGAATCCACCGGACCTGCTGCTGGCCGCGCCCGGCATACCAGGCATACCCGCCGCGCCGGCCTCCGTACCGCCGCCGGTCGGGCCCACCGCGTTGGTCCAGCCGCCACCGGCAAATGTGACACCGCTGTGGTTGGCGACCTGTGCTGACGCCGTCCACGTCGGTGGTACGGATAGCTTGCCAACCAGTCTGGCGCCGGACGTGTCCACTGTTACCCCGCCTAGGCTCGGCATACTTGCCAGCGGTTGCGGCGACACCAGGGCGGCATATCCGGGAACACCGATACCTCCCCCGGGCGCCGCAACTCCACCGGCTCCCAAAGAGTTGATATCGGACAACCCGCTTGTGGTCGCCGCCGTGACGATGGCGGGGTCCCCGTATCCCGCTGAGGCGATACCGTTGAAGAACTGGGAGTTCAAGAAATTTCCGATGGGGTCTCCATTCTGGCCAGACAAGAAATTGAGGATGTCGGCGAACGGATTCGAGAGCGTCGTGGTGGCAACGGCCGTATTTGTTGTCGATGACGCGGGCGAGGTGAGTTGTTGCAACGCCGAAGGGACTGTGGAGATCAGCTGCGACAGCTGCGTCTGTGCCCCGGACCCAGTGGTGGTGCTGACAGCGTTCGCCAGCGTTGAGGACTGCAGCGCCTCGGCGTCTGAATTTGTCATTTGCGGGGGCTGGGCGAATGGCTTTACGACGGTGGCCGCAGCCGAATTGCCGGCATACCCGTACATGGCCGCGGCGTCCTGCGCCCACATCTCACCGTATTGGGCCTCGGTGGCCGCGATGGCCGGCGTGTTCTGACCCAGGACGTTCGAGGCGATCAACGCCATCAGCTGCGCGCGGTTGGCCGCGACCTCGACCGGGGGCACTGTCATCGCGAATGCCGCCTCGTAAGCACTTGCGGCCGAAGAAGCTTGGACCGCGGTTTGCTCAGCTTGCGCCCCGGCGGTGTTCATCCAAGTTATGTAGGGGTCGACAGCGGCGGCCATCGACGCAGATGTCGGCCCGAGCCACTCGTCGTCGGTCAACACGTCGATTGTGGATTGGTATAAGGACGCCGCCGACACCAGCTCCGTGGCCAGCAGATTCCATGCGGCCGAGGCGGCATGTATTGGGGCTGAGCCGGGCCCGGAATACATTCTCGTAGAATTAATCTCAGGTGGTAATGCTCCGAAGTCCATGGTCAGCGCTCCAAACAAGTCGCGATCGCGTTGACCCTGGAAATACCAAAGGAGTAAGCGGTGCTCGTGTTTGGAAGCATGTGTACGCACCAGTGCAAGCGATCGGCTGCTGAAGCTGGTGAATGCGTTTGGGCACCAACAGAAGACATCGCATTTCTCCTTACAGAATGGTGCTATCCATTCAGATCCGTTGTTGCAGTGACAATTTAGAATTCTGCTGACTAAAGACCGCGCGGAATGATCCGCGTAGAAGAGCTCAATTTTGCCCCAGGCTCGAACGCTGCGCTCGCCCAGCGGCCATCCTCATAGGAACCTCAGATAATCCCGTTGACGTCCGGTGTTGTGGAATTCAGCACGGACGAAGTACGCCAGAGTGGCCTGGCGGATGGGCTACACCGACGACGACCAACTGGCCGAGCGCGCCCACGCCTTGCTCAAGTCCGGCTACGGGAGCTACCTGCTGCAACTGCTTGAACAGCGCTGACGGGGGCTTTCAGCAACCTCCCAGCAGATCCACTGCTGGCACATTAACACCAGGAATCATTCGGAAATATTCTTGGTGAAGTGACATGGCGACGCCACCCTCGCCGAACCCAACGCCGCTTCCTGCCCTGGCCATGGTGGCCGCGCTGGTATTTGCGGTCGGCGCCATTGCCGCAGTATTCGTTTTTGACCGCGATCCGGAACTGTTCCGATCGCGAGGATCGACGGCGGTCTCACACCGCGTCAGGGTCGCAGGCCGACCCGGCTGCCGACCCGCCGCGGGACCGCATGGACAGGGACGGCCAGTTCCTGTGGCGGCTGTCCACCCAAGGGCCTCAGCTACGACGATCGAACGACGCTGCAATCAACGATGCGCGTCGTATCTGTACGCGCTACGCGGGCGGCGAGAGTGAACAGCAGATCATTCAGGACATTCTTCAAGGGTCGCCGGGCATGACGCTCAACACCGCATCCGGTTTCGCCGACACCGCTATCAGCGTGTACTGCCCGGACGGCTACGTCGACCAACCGTGATCGTCGCGTGCGTTACTGACGGTAGCTGGCCAGGAAGTTACCCAACCGCTCGATAGCGTGGGCAAGGTCGCGTGACCACGGCAGTGTCACGATCCGCAGGTGATCCGGTGCCGGCCAATTGAATCCGGTGCCCTGGGTGACCAAAATCTTCTCCGACAACAGCAGATCCAGGACCAGCTGCTCGTCGTCTTCGATCGCGTGCACCTCGGGATCCAGCCGGGGGAACGTGTAGAGCGCACCGGCGGGTTTGACGCACGACACCCCGGGGATCTCGTTGAGTTTGGACCAGGCCACGTCGCGTTGTTCGCGCAGTCGCCCACCCGGCAGCACGAGGTCGTCGATGCTTTGGTGACCGCCCAGGGCGACCTGGATCGCGTGCTGGGCCGGAACATTCGGGCACAACCTCATATTCGCCAGCAGGTGAATGCCCTCGATGAAACTGCTGGCGTGGTCCTTGGGCCCGGTGATCGCCAGCCAGCCGGCCCGGTATCCGGCGACGCGGTAAGCCTTGGACAGACCATTGAAGGTCAGGCACAACACGTCAGGTGCGACCGAGGCCATGCTGATGTGCTTGGCGTCGTCGTAGAGGATCTTGTCGTAGATCTCGTCGGCGAGCAGCAGCAGTTGATGTTTGCGCGCTAAATCGGCCATCTGCGAAAGTACTTCGCGACCGTAGACCGCGCCGGTCGGATTGTTGGGGTTGATCACTACCAGCGCCTTGGTGCGCTCGGTGATCTTCGACTCCAGGTCGGCGATATCTGGCTGCCAGCCTTGGGTCTCGTCACACAGGTAATGCACCGGTGTACCGCCGGCAAGCGAAGTCGACGCGGTCCACAGTGGGTAGTCGGGTGCCGGAATCAAGACCTGATCGCCGTTGTCCAGCAGCGCCTGCAGCGTCAGGGTGATCAGCTCCGAGACCCCGTTGCCCAGATATACGTCGTCGACATCGAATCGCGGGAATCCGTCGACCAGTTCGTAGCGGGTGACCACCGCGCGTCGCGCCGACAGGATGCCCTTGGAGTCCGAGTAGCCCTGCGCGTACGGCAGCGCCTGGATCATGTCACGCATGATGACATCGGGTGCTTCGAAGCCGAACGGCGCCGGGTTGCCGATGTTCAGCTTGAGGATCCGGTGCCCTTCGGACTCCAGCCGCGCGGCGTGATCGTGCACCGGGCCGCGGATCTCATACAGCACATCCTGCAGCTTCGATGACTGCGCGAACGTGCGCTGCCGCGGCTGATGACCCGCGGTCTGCCAAGGGAGCTGATGAGTGGTCACGTCAACCATGGTGCCATGGCTTGTCTAATTATTATTAATCGAATGCCTCTGATCAGCGCTTTCCCGGTGGACGGGCACCTCGCGCGATACCCAATCCTTTGACCGGCGCTGCCGGTGCTTTGGTCTCGCCATCCTTGTCGTCAGGCGTCGATGTGGACTCTGGTGCGTCCTGGGATTGCGGCTCCGGCGTCGCCTCGGGCTCTGGCTTCGGCGCCGCGGCTTGCGCAGCGGGAGCGGCTTTTTTAGCACCGGGCCGTTTCGCTCCGGCGGCGATGCCGAGCCCCTTGGCCGGCGCGGCCGGTGCCTTGGCTTCCGGAGCTGCTGCGGGTTCGGATTTCGCCTCAGGTTGCGCGGCAGGCGCGGATTGGGTTGGCGCTGCAGCCTTCTTGGCGCCGGGTCGTTTGGCGCCGCCGGCGATGCCCAGCCCTTTGACGGGCGCAGCAGGAGCCTTGGCTTCCTCGGTGGCCTGGGTCGCTGCGGATTGCGTTGGTGCTGCGGCCTTCTTGGCCCCGGGTCGTTTGGCGCCGCCGGCGATACCCAGTCCGGTGACGGCTTTGGCGGCCGTATCGGGTGCCGGTGCAGCGGCTTTCGTTTCGGTCGTTGCCTCGGCCGGCTCGGTTGCGGCAGGTGCAGCCTCCGCCTTGGGAGCGGCCTTGGCGGCGGCGTCGGCGGCTTGCTTTGCAGCAGAGCCCTTTTCCGGCAGTGCAATCGTGCTGCGGTCCAACGACTCGAGCAGCAGCTGCGCCACGTCGCGCACGTCGACGCCTTCGCGCCCGGCGGCTTCCTGACGGTCGTTGACGCCGTCGGTGACCATCACACGGCAGAACGGGCACGCGGTGGCCACGGTGGTCGCCCCGGTGGCCAGCGCCTCGTCGACGCGTTCGTGGTTGATCCGCTTGCCGATGTGCTCTTCCATCCACATCCGCGCGCCGCCGGCGCCGCAGCAGAAGCTGCGGTCGGCGTGACGCGGCATTTCGGTCAGCTTCGCGCCGGCGGCCCCGATCAGCTCGCGGGGCGCCTCGTAGACCTTGTTGTGCCGGCCCAGAAAGCATGGGTCGTGGTAGGTGATGTCTTCGGAGACTGGGCTCACCGGCACCAGCTTCTTGTCGCGCACGAGCCGGTTGAGCAGTTGGGTGTGGTGCAGCACGGTGTAATTGGCGCCCAGCTGCCGGTATTCGCGGCCGAGGGTGTTGAAGCAGTGCGGGCAGGTGACCACGATCTTGCGGTCGACGGTCTCCACGCCTTCGAACAGTCCGTCCAATGTCTCGACGGCCTGCTGGGCGAGCTGCTGGAACAAGAACTCGTTGCCCGAACGACGAGCCGAGTCACCGTTGCAGGTTTCGCCGGTGCCCAGCACCAAATACTTCACCCCGGCGATGGCCAGCAGTTCGGCGACCGCCTTGGTGGTTTTCTTGGCCTTGTCGTCGTAGGCGCCCGCGCAGCCGACCCAGAACAGGTACTCGTAACCGTCGAAGCTGTCGACGTCCTCGCCGTAGACCGGGACATCGAAGTCGACCTCGCTGATCCAGTTGGTCCGGTCAGAGGCATTCTGGCCCCACGGGTTGGCTTTGGTCTCAAGGTTTTTGAACAGCACCGAGAGCTCGGAGGGGAACTCGGACTCCATCATGACCTGATAGCGGCGCATATCGACGATGTGGTCGATGTGCTCGATGTCCACCGGGCACTGCTCGACGCAGGCGCCGCAGTTCACGCATGACCACAACACGTCGGGGTCGATCACGCCGCCCTGCTCGGCGGTGCCGACCAGCGGTCGGGCCGCCTGCTCAGGCCCGTGCCCGGGCACCCGGCCGAATCCGGACTCCGGCACGTGGTGGCCCTCTTCCTTGACCGTCTCGAGGTCGAGCCCCTCAAGCGGCTCGGCGGTCTTCTCGCCGAGTAGGTAGGGCGCCTTGGCCATCCAGTGGTCGCGCAGATCCATGATGACGAGCTTGGGCGAAAGCGGCTTGCCGGTGTTCCAGGCCGGGCATTGCGACTGGCAGCGCCCACATTCGGTGCAGGTGGCGAAGTCGAGCATGCCCTTCCAGGTGAAGTCTTCGATCTTGCCGCGGCCGAATTCGGCGTCATCGGGCGGGTTTTCGAAATCGATTGGCTTGCCGTGGGACTCGACCGGCAGCAGCGGGCCCAACCCGTCGGGCAGTCGCTTGAATGTGACGTTGATCGGCGCCAGGAAGATGTGCAGGTGCTTGGAGTGCAAAACGATGATCAGGAACGCGAGCATGACGCCGATGTGCAACAGCAGGGCGACCGTTTCCAGGAGCTCGTTGCCGGTGTGGCCGAGCGGCTTGAGGATCGCGCCGAATAGCTGGGACAGGAACGCGCCCTTGCCGTAGGGGAGCGTGCCGTTGTTGACCGCGGACCCGCGAACCAGCACGTAGGTCCAAATCACGTTGAAGATCATGAACAGGATCAGCCACGCCCCGCCGCTGTGTGAGCCGTAAAACCGTGACGAGCGGCCGATCTCCCGCGGGCTGCGCGTGAGACGGATGATCGCGAAGGTGGCAATACCCAGGAAGACGGCGGTCGCGAAGAAGTCCTGCAGGAAGCCAAGCGCGTCCCAGCGCCCGATGATCGGGATATGGAAGTTCGGCTGGAACAGCAGACCGTAAGCCTCGATGTAGACCGTCAGCAGGATGATGAAGCCCCACATGGTGAAGAAGTGCGCCACACCGGGGATCGACCATTTCAGCAGCTTGCGTTGGCCGAGCACCTCGGTGATCTGCGTCCATACCCGCGTGCCGATGTTGTCGGTGCGACCGCTGACCTGCTGGCCGGAAAGCGTGAGTTTGACCAGCCAACCGACCCGGCGGAGGGCGAACAAACCGACGATCGCCGTCATGCCTAAGCCGACTACCAGTCTGATCAGCATTTGCGTTTGCACGGAGCGTCTCCCCAATTCTGCTTGCTACTGAGCGGTAACTAAGGCGATGTTACTAGCCGGTAACTTAGCTACCGCACCTGCTCAAGCTGCGTAGGCCTGCTCATAGTGACATCTTTGCGATATTAACCGCGACGAAGGCTGCCCTAACCTTGCTGCGCAACCCGGGTGCCTGGACGGCTAGGGGTTCAGCCCCGGGACGTTGATCGGGGGTAATCCGGGTAGCTGCGGCACGTTGCCGTTCCACCAGTGGTGATGACGACGTTGCTGCGGCGTCCACTGTTGGGTGCTCTCCGGCGGCGGGAGCTCCGGCGTCGTCGTCTCGGGCGGCGTAGGGACGATGGTTGTCGGGAGCGTCGACGACGGTGTGGTTGTCCGGGCCGGTGTGCTTGACGACGGTGTGGTTGGCCGCGTGGTGGCTGGTGCGCCGCCACCGTTGGTGGTGGCCAAGATGACCAGACCGTAGATGATCGTGGCGATCAGCAGCAGCACCGTAAGGCCCCACAACGCGAGCACCCACGGTTTGAGGAACCAGGGTCGGGGCGTCTCGGCGACGCTGAACGGCTCGCCATTGTTCCCGCCGAGGCTCAAGTCGTGCGTTGAGTAACCGTCGACGTCATATGGTGGTCCGCTGCCCCCCACAAAGTCAGATCCTACCGATGGTCGCTGCTACGACACACCACCTTTTTAGTGGTGATGGTGATGATGGTGATCGTCGTCGATGCTGGTGCTGGTCGGCGCCGTGGTGACGGGCGCCGTTGTCGTCGGCGCGGTGGTCAGCGTGGTCGTCGGAGCGGGAGCGACTGGCTCACTGGTCGTTGCGCTGCTGGAGGACGGCGTGGTCGTGGTCGTGACTGCGGCTGGTGTCGTCGACGAGGTGGCGGGGGAGGTGGAGCCC
>Ga0210405_10006345_pt1 | contig 10573 bp, 5 predicted proteins | sample IncBWH11MmetaG_FD_155492 | JGI IMG/M metagenome (GOLD analysis project Ga0210405, IMG submission 155492) | Forest soil microbial communities from Barre Woods Harvard Forest LTER site, Petersham, Massachusetts, United States - Inc-BW-H-11-M | ecosystem: Environmental > Terrestrial > Soil >... | reverse complement strand
GCAAGCCGCCGCTGGCTCCAAGAGTGGTGGACGGATAAGCGTCATTGATCGCGCCGGTCGGCAAGGTTGCCGGAGTGACCAGCAGCGGGCCGTTGACGATGGAGATGGACAAAGCCTGGCTGGCGGTCTGCGCCGGGTTGCTGGAATCCACAACCTTCACGGTGAAGCTATAAGTATTCGCCGGGCTGGAACTGCCGGTGATGGCACCGGTGGCCGTGTTCAAGGAGAAGCCGGTGGGCAGAGCCCCGAGGGAAATACTCCAAGTGAATGGGCCGTGGCCGCCGCTGAGGGCAACCGTCTGGTTATAGTTCGCGCCGACCGTGCCGTTGGGCAAAGTGGTGGTGGTGATGGACGGAGCCGGCGGGAGACTGACCGCAATGCTCAGCGCTTGTGAGGTCGACTGCACGGGATTGCTGGAATCGGTGACCTGAATGGTGAAGCTGGTTGTGCCGTTGGGGCCTGTGGGCGCGCCGGTGATTGCACCAGTGCTGGAATTCAGGCTGAGCCCTGCAGGCAAGCTGCCGACGCTCACGGAGTAGGTGAGCGTACCGAATCCTGTTGCGGCGACAGTCTGATTGTAGTTTGCAAATTCCACGCCGCCAGAGAGAGAACTTGTGGTAATCGCCGGAGCAGGCGGCAGGTTCACCGCGATGCTGAGCGCTTGAGAGGCCGATTGCACGGGATTGCTCTTGTCGGTCACCTTCACCGTGAAGCTCGCGCTGCCGTTCGGGCCAGTGGGTGTTCCAGTGATTGCACCGGTGCCGGAGTTGATGCTCAAGCCGGCGGGGAGACTGCCGACGCTCACCGAGTACGTAAGCGGCGCTAATCCGCCGGTTGCGACAACGGTCTGGTTATAAGCTGTGCCTTCCACATCGGAGGCCAGGGACACCGTGGTAATTGCCGGCGCTGGAGGGAGATTTACCGCAATGCTCAGCGGCTGAGTCGCGGACTGAACCGGGTTGCTGGAATCTACAACCTTGACGGTGAAGCTCGCGCTGCCGTTCGGGCCCGTTGGGGTTCCGGTGATGGCGCCGGTGCCGGCGTTAATGCTCAATCCGGCGGGCAATGCCCCCGCGCTTATGGAATAGGTAAAGGGAGCGAGGCCTCCCGTGAGAGCGAGCGCCTGACTGTAGGCCGTGCCTTCGACGTCCGCAGGAAGCGTGGTGGTGGTGATCTGCGGCGCGGGCGGTTGGTTGATGATGATGCTCATGGCCTTGGTGTTGGTTTGCGGAGCGACCGTGCTCGAGTCCTTCACCTGTACGGTGAAACTCACGGTGCCGCTGGGCCCGGTTGCATTTCCGGAGATGGCTCCGGTGGAACTATTCAAGCTCAAGCCGGCCGGCAGAGTGCCAACGGTCACGGAATAATTGAGCGCGCCCGCGCCGCCGGTGACAGCAATGGTCCCGGAGTAAGTGGAACCTTCGGTGGCAGGCGAGAGCGTGGCGGCGCTGGTGATCGCGGGAGCTGCGCTGACAATGACTGTGATGGTTTGCTTCTTGGTTGGATCAGACGTGGAAGCAACGGTGATCGTGGCGTTGCCGCTGGCTGAGGCCGTAAAAGTTGCGCTTGTCGGCGTCTGATTGGATAAGGCGCCAGAGCCGACCAGTGAAAAAGTCGCACCCTTAGCCAGCTTGTCGTTGGTGACCGAGGCCGTGATGTTGAAGCTTTGCCCGACATCGAGGGCTTGCGCGCCAGTAGGCGCGGAGAGGGTGACCAAAATCGGAGCCGGTCCACTGCTGCAACCAGTGAAAAGGGCAAGAGTGGCGAACAAGGTACAAAGGGCTAGTTTTCTCATCGATATCCTCAGGTCCAGCTGTTAGAAGTAGTGCGGGCCCGAAGTTTCATTCCGGTACATCCGCGCAATTGAGGTTAGAGAACTGGGTTCTAGTCGCACTAGAACGTTCTTGCTTCTTCCCGCGTGTGTTTCAATTCAGACAATAGCTACAAGGAGTCAACCGAATGGCGGATGCTCAGCCAGCCAGCCAACTCACCTACTTGCGTAACCCAGCGCTTCACGGCGCGGAGATGCTTGTTGCAAGCCCCTCCACTGGGAATTGGTGCATGTTTCACGAAAGGTATCTGCTTTGTGGGTGTCCCTCAGTGGCAACTTCCTGGCTATATCGCCGGAAGACTCACGTGATCGAAGACGGCGCGACCGCATTCATGGAGCCCGGAGAAACTCACCGCGTGCAGTCCAAAAGCAAACCATCTCACTTCTATACCCTCTTTATAGAGCGCGACCAGTTCGTAAGGCTGGCAGAGGAATCGGGTGCGACGGGGCTACCGCACTTTCGCGTGACGGCGGTGTTCGATGCGCAACTGCTGGAGTGCCTGGCGCGCCTCTCTCGAGATATGCGCGCGGGCCGCGATGTGCTGCAACTCCAGTCGAGGTTTGCCGTGCTGGTGCACCGGATACTGAAATACGCGGAGAAACGTCCAGTGGACCGCCCAGTATCGGGGCTGATGTTGCGGCGATCGTTGGAACGGGCGCGGGAAATTCTGGACGACCGTCGAAATGAATCGGTGACACTGGACGAACTGGCCAAGGCCGCGGCTCTCAGCCGATTCCACCTGGTGCGGAGTTTTGCGAAGGAATACGGACTTCCTCCGCACGCGTATCAGGTGCAAATGCGCATCAAGGAAGCGTGCCGTTTTCTGCGCGCGGGGATGCCGTGCGTCCAGGTGGCCAGTGCAGCGGGTTTTGCAGACCAAAGTCATTTTGCGCGTCATTTCAAAAGAATCATGGGCGTCGCGCCTGGCATCTACGCGAGTCCCCTTTCTGTTTTCCGAGACGACTCGCCCGCCTATATTTCGCCGAGCGAGTAGCGCTCCCAGTGCCTGACTCGCATTTGGCGAAGATTCCCAGCTTCGGGTGGCTTAAGGCCGGTCAAGCTGGCGGTGAGCGCGCGCCCGATGGGATGGAAGGGCGTGGAGAAGGAACCCTCGGCGATGGAGCCGGCGACCTTGTAGTTGGATGCGTGGCACGTGGTGTGGCAAGAGTTTTGTAATTCCCCAGACAATTTGGTTGCGGTTTTTCTTACGTTGAGATCCTTCACCCATCCTTGTCGGATTGATTCAGGATGAAAGGTATTGGTGTAGGTAGCCGCCAAAGTAAGCGGATTAGTGAGAGGGTTGTGTCTGGGCGTTAGAGTTTTGTGGAGGCGGGAAGAAAAAGTCGCGGGGAGTGGCGCGGAACTGGCGCCAGAGGTTGCGAAGAATTTCGAGATGGTCGCGGCTGGAAACGTCCTGGGCGCGGAGGGCCAGCCGGAGGGCGAGATAGAAACTTACGCCGAGATTCAGCACGAAAGTGACGGTGATGCCGAGGCTAGCCCAGACGAGCGCGCCGCGGCCCAAAATTTCCGGACCGCGGGAGGCGACGCCGAGGGCCATGGTTCCGGTGGAGAGTGTGACGTGGCGAACGTCGAGCGGCACACCGAAGAGGTGGCCGACGATCGGAGTCATGCCGAGCATGAAACCGAGAACAATGGAGCCGCCCCAACCGGCAATATTTTTGGAAAAGGAATCGGAAAAACGCAGCAGGGTTTCGGGCTTGAGCGCGGCGCCCCAGCGATGCTCGGCGATGGCCCTGGGCAACTGGTGGTAGATGGCCCAATTTTCGATCCAGCCGCCGGCGAGGCTGGAGAGCCAGAGAATGACGCCGGTGATCGCGGCGAAGAAAATCGTGCCACTGCGCAGGGGATTGAGGGATTTTACGGCGTAGTCCGCGGTCTCCGCAGAGAGAAATGGCGACCCCACGGCGAGTTTCCAGAGAATGCTGAAAACGACCGCGCCGGCACCGACGGCGAGGATGTTGCCGAGCGCGGCGGCGAGCTGAGTGCGGAAGATGCGCTGGGCGTAGCTGATGAGTTCGTCGACCTTGGAAGTGTCCTTGCAGTTGTGAATGATGCGCGCGAGAGTGGCGCCAGTCATCGAGGGCTGCTTGGTGGCGAGCGCGAGATGGAAGTTCTGCATCAGCACAAAACTGATGGCATAGTTGAGTCCGGCGAGAAAGCCCTCGATGAACGGAGGCAGGCCGCGGTGAGTGACCATCAGCTTGATCGCCGCGGTGCCAACGGTAAGCAGGCCGCCGCCGAGGGCTGCTTTCCACATCAGCCCGTATTCTTCGCGGTTGGAGGAGATATAGTGCTCGCCGGTTTTGCCGGCCCACTCGACGATTTTTCTGGCGAGCAGGCGGAAGCTGTTGTGGGCGAGGCTCCAGAGACTGCGATCGTTCAGGCGGCCGCGGATGACATCTTTCGTGAGGCGCAGCGCGGTTAACAGCCTGGGTGGACCGGGCTGGGAGAGAAGCGTTCCGGAGATGAGTTCCATTCGGGTAAGACTTTTTTCGATGACGTCGAGCGCGTAGACGATGTCGAGGTTGACTCCGCGGGCGTCAAGGTGCGCGACGATAGCGGACATTTCGGCGCGGCATTCGGCGATGACTGCTTTCCAGGCCTGGGCCGCGGAGGCAGTTCCATCTTTCTTCCGCAGGGCTTCAACGAGGGCGTCGCCCGCGCGCGTGAGCCGGTAGAACGGAGATTGCTGAACGGGGCACGGATTGCTGCGAAGCCGGAGCTTTTCGGAAAGGCCGAGGCCCTGGACGCGGGCGCCGAGGAGGCAGAAGGCGTCGAGCAAGGAAGCAACGGGTACATCCCAGGCTTCCGGAACATTCGTGGGAGCGATTAGGGAAACGACGTAATTGAGTACATCGGGAGGAAGGCTGAAGAAGCGATCGACTTCCTTCTGTGTGGGGAAAAGACGGAGAAACAGTTTGGCAAGCTCCGCTTCCTCGCGCGGCGCGGGAAGCAGGTTGTTGAAGAGGCGGTCGAATGCTTCTGGGAGCAAGCCGCGATCGCTGGGCATGCCGGATTCGGCGAAGAGAGAGACGCCGTCGGTTTCGTCGAGGATAGCAGCGATGCCTGCGAAGTAGCGATCGCGAATTTCGTCGCAGGATTGAAGGATGCCAAGCCAGACGCGTTCTCGCCTCCAAGCGGAAGTATTCAGCGCAGCGTGAAAGGAAGCATCAGGGAGACCGGGTATGCGGTGATCACTGGAGCGGAGCCACTCATAGAGGTCGACAAAGGCATCGAGGCGTGTGTGGCGCGTACCGGCGCGAGTGAAGAACTCGACGCGGTCGGCGAGTTGCTGGAGGGAAGCGTTTTTCTGCTTGTCGGGCGGGAAGAGTTCGAGCAGCAGGTCTCTGGTCGAGTCCACGCGAGCGGGTCTCGTGGTCATTGGCTGGCGGCCATGGTTGCGGGAATTTCCTAGGGCCATAGTAGCAGTTCAGGGAGATTCGTGCAGCCTCGCCGAATTTTCGGCGATTTCCATCCCGTGACGGGGTGTTGTAGGATAATTGGCGAGTTGGGGGAGAAGATCATGGGCACAACTTTTACTCTGAATGGAAAATCCACAACCGTTGACGTTGATCCGCAAATGCCGCTCCTCTGGGTGCTGCGGGACACGCTGAACATGACGGGCACGAAGTTCGGCTGCGGGATGGCGCTTTGCGGCGCTTGCACGGTGCACATCAACGGCGAGGCAACGCGCTCTTGCATCACGCCGGTTTCGAGCGTGGCGGGAAAGAAAATCACTACGATTGAGGGGCTTTCGGCGGATGCGTCGCATCCGGTGCAGAAGGCCTGGATCGAAGAAGACGTGCCGCAGTGCGGATACTGCCAGTCCGGACAGATCATGTCCGCGGCGGCGCTGCTGGCGAAGAAACCCAATCCGACCGACGCGGATATTGACGATGCCATGAGCGGAAACATCTGCCGCTGCGGTACATACCAGCGCATCCGCAAAGCCATCCACCACGCCGCTGCAATGCAAGCCGGCAAGTCCTAGTTCACCAGTCCAGCCCTGTTTCACCAAACTGTTCGCGAGTCGTCCCGGGGTGTCTTATGGCAAAGAGTCTTGCATTCTCTCGTCGCGAATTTCTGAGGACGGGTGTGACCGGAGGCGCGGCGCTGGTGGTCGGCTTCCGTCTGTCTGCGCGCACGTTTGCCGGTCAGGCGGCCGAGCAGGAAAAGAAGACTCCCAATCCCTTCGATGCGTGGGTGCGCATCACTCCCGACAATCGCGTGACGTTGATTCTCGGCAAATCGGAAATGGGCCAGGGGATTATGACGGCGCTGCCAATGATCCTGGCGGAAGAGCTTTGCGTGGATTGGAAGAACGTGAAGGTGGAGCAGGCGCCCACCAATCCCAAAATTTATGAGCTCGGTACGGGAGGGAGCGGAAGCGTTGCCGGATCATGGCTGCCCTTGCGCCGGGCGGGAGCGGCGGCGCGAGAGATGCTGATTGCCGCGGCGGCGGAGAAGTGGGAAGTCGGCGCAGACACGTGCAAAGCGGTGGATGGCCAGGTGGTGCACGGCAATCCGAAGCGCTATTTGTCGTATGGCGAACTGGTGGAGGCCGCCGCAAAGCTGCCGATTCCGAATTTCAACACCGTGCCGCTGAAGAATTCCGATGATTTCACGCTGGTCGGCCACGACACCAGGCGGTACGAAGCCCGTGTAAAAGCCAGCGGCTCGGCTATTTTCGGAATTGATTCCCGTGTACCTGCGATGATGTTTGCGGTTGTGGCGCGGTGCCCGGTATTTGGCGGCAAGCTGGTTTCGTTTGACGCCGCAAAAGCGAAAGCAGTGCCCGGCGTGCGCGATGTGATTGCATTTGAAACAAGCGGGCGCGGCGCTTCGACGACGGGCGGCGTGGCTGTGCTGGCGGTGAATTCCTGGGCCGCGATGCAGGGCCGCAATGCGCTGGAAGTGAAATGGGATTTCGGACCGGCGACCAGGGAATCGAGCGCCGGGCTTCACGAACAGTTTCTTGCGAATGCCGCGAAGCCCGGGAAAATTGTGCGCAATGACGGCGATGCGGATGCGGTGCTTGCGTCGAGCGCTAAGAAAATAGAAGCCGCTTACGAGTTCCCTTTCGCCGCTCATGCCTGCATGGAGCCGATGAATTGCACCGTGCACATCCGACCGGACGGCGCGGAAGCATGGGTGCCGACGCAGGCGCCGCAGTGGGCGCAGGCCGTGATCGCAGAAGCGGCCAAGCTGCCGCCGGAAAAAGTGATCGTGCACACGACGCTGATGGGCGGAGGATTTGGGCGGCGCTACCAGGCGGATTTCGTGATGGAAGCGGCCCAGGTGGCCAAGGCCGCGGGGAAACCCGTGATGGTTCTCTGGACGCGCGAAGACGACATGCAGCACGATTTTTACCGGCCCGCGTCGTATCACAAGATGCAAGGCGCGCTGGATGCCAACGGAAATCTTGCCGCCTGGAAACATTTTCAGACTTCCACTTCCATCGCGGCGAAGTGGCGCCAGAACGGCGCGGAGAAGCCGGAGCAGGGCGAATTCGGCACCGGATCAACAATTCCGTATCTCACGCCGAACATCCGCATCGAATACTCGCTGGCGGAATCGAGCGTGCCGCGCGCCTGGTGGCGCTCCGTCGAGCACTCGACCAGTGGCTTCGTGGTGGAAAGTTTCATTGATGAGCTGGCGGCTGCGGCCGGGCAGGATCCCTTGGCGTTTCGATTGAAGCTGATCGGCGCGGACCGCAAAATTCCGTTATTTGACGCGGAGAAGGAACCGCCGCTGGACACGGCGCGGCTGAAGGGTGTGTTGCGACTCGCAGCGGAGAAGGCAGGCTGGGGAAAACCATTGCCGAAGGGACAAGGGCGCGGCATCGCGGCGTTTTATTCATTCGATTCCTACACCGCGGCCGTCGCGGAAGTTAGCATGAAAAACGGGGCCGCGAAACTTGACCGGCTTGTTTACGCGGTGGACTGCGGGCGGCCCATCAATCCGGAGGGCATCCGTGCGCAGGTGGAGAGCGCGGCCATTTACGGGCTGTCCGCTGCCTCGTATGACGCCATCACGATCAGCGGAGGTCGTGTGGAGCAAGCAAATTTCAATGACTACCAGATGCCGAGGATGAACGACGCGCCGAAAACGGAAGTTCACGTGGTGATGAGCAAGGAAGAGCCCACAGGCATAGGCGAGCCCGGATTGCCGGTGATGGCTCCGGCGATGTGCAACGCGATTTTTGCGGCGACCGGGAAGCGTCTGCGCCGGCTGCCGATCCGGGTGGAGGATTTGGCGTAGGGTGGAAGTGGACCGGGAAGTTGGGCGGTTGTTGAGTTGACATCGTAAAAGCGGAAGCTGAGCTTCCCTTCGGCAAGCTCAGGGCAAGCCGCACTCCAAAGGGTGGCGGCGGGTTGGGATTTGAGACAGAATGGGGCGTGAATTTACTGGCCCTCATACTAGCTGTCCTTTCGTTGCTGATCTGGGTTGTCCTTGCCTTTTTGCGCGGGGCGTTCTGGCAGCTTCTCGCGTTTGATGACGACATCGCGAAGCAGGAATCGTTGGAGCGGTGGCCGAGGGTGGTCACGATTGTGCCGGCACGCAACGAAGCGGAGACCATTGCGCGGACGGTGGAATCGCTGGTGAAGCAGGACTATGAGGGCGAGCTGCGCGTGGTGGTGGTGGATGACCACAGCGAAGACCGAACCGGTGCGCTGGCGCGGGAAGCGGCGCAGAAGGCGGGAGCCTCCGAGCGTGTTTTGATTCTGCAGGGCGCAACACTCGAGAGCGGCTGGACCGGAAAACTGCTGGCCATGCAGCAAGGCGTGGAGAGCGGCGCCGCTCGCGAGGCGGAATATTTCTGGTTCACGGATGCGGATATCCAACATGCGCCGGACACGCTGCGCCGCCTGGTGCAGCGGGCGGAGAAAGATAAGTTGTATCTGGTCTCGCTGATGGCGCTCTCGCAGGTGAATTCTTCGCCGGAACGCCTGCTGATTCCTCCGTTTCTTTACTTTTTTCTGAAACTTTACCCGCCGAGTTGGACGGCGAGCAGAAAACGAAAGACGGCTGGAGCGGCGGGAGGTTGCATCCTGCTGAAACGAACGGCGCTGGAGCGGATTGGCGGGCTGGCGGCGATTCGCGGCGAAGTGATTGACGACTGCACGCTGGCGCGGGCGGTGAAGCGGACGGGCGGCGGAATCTGGATGGGGCTGACGCGGAAAAGCGTGAGCCTGCGGACGTATGCGTCGTTCACGGAGATACAGGATTTGATTGCGCGGACAGCGTTCACGCAACTGGGCTATTCGGGTTTGCTGCTGGCGGCGACGCTGCTTGGAATGGCCGTGACGTACTTGCTGCCGGTGATTTTCACGTTCAGCGCCCAGCCGGTGGTGTGGCGGCTGGGACTGGCGGCGTGGGCATTAATGGCAATAACGTATTTGCCGACAGTGCGGTTTTATCGGATGTCGCCGCTGTGGGCGGCGGCGTTACCAGCGGCGGCGGCTTTTTATACGTATGCGACCTGGATTTCGGCAGTGAGATTTTGGCTGGGACGCGGCGGGCAGTGGAAGGGGCGCGCACAGGCGCCGGCGAAGTCTTCCGCGCACTAGACGGCGATTCTTCTTAGATCGGGACGGACACGGAAATCCTTTTCAACTACCACGATTCTGTGGAACTATTTTCCGGTAACAATCAAAAGTATCCAGCGGGAACAGCGGGTTCACCATGAAAACCAGAATTGCTGTTGTGATGATGTTTGTTGCCGCGTTTTTCTGCGCTGCGCGCACACATGGCCAGATCTATGTTCCCACGAACGATCCTCCATACTACGGGCCGTATAACGCCGCGTTTTTGGCGGGTGGGGACGAATTGAAAAAACATCTGCTGAAGAGCGACACGGTGCTGCGCGCCGATTCGCCGTGGAGCTTGTATGCGTGGGTCTGGATGGACGAGGCGCCGAAGGGCGCGGTGCTGATTGCGGGCGTAGGAGATCCGGGCGAGGAATACTCGCGGTACTTGGGAGTGGACGGTGGCAAATTGTTTTACTGGGGAGGCAAGGACGCGAGTTTTTCCGGGGCGGCCGGGCTCGCGCCGGGAAAATGGCAATTTGTCGCGGCGACGTTTGGTGGGCAGGAGGTGCAGATTTACGCAAACGGCGCGAAAGTGGCTGGCGGGAAGCTGGATGTGGGAAGGGTCAGTCCGTTGCTGGTGATTGCGCCGGCGCAGTTTCCGGCGCAGGAGAACCGGCACTTTTCTGGAAAGATTGCGGAGCTGACGGTGCTGCGGCGGGCGCTGTCCGGCGAGGAATTGAAGGAGATGAACGCGAAGCCGTTGAATTTCGCGACGGTCGTTTATGAGGAAGGGTCGAAGCCGTGGCCGGTGCAGACACAGGCGCAGGCGGGTTACCGCGCGCCGCAGGATCCGGACACGATGCCGAGGACCAAGGCGGCTTTTTCGCGGCCGGAGAAAAAAGGGGTGAGCGAATCGAAACTGGGGATTGAAGCGAAGAGTTCGAACGAGTGGGTGATTTCCGGACGCTGGAAACTGCGGCCGGCTCCTGAGATTTCGGCGAGTGAGGACGCGATTTCGCAATACGGATTTGGAACCAATGGCTGGTGGGACGCGACGGTGCCCGGAACGGTGCTGACGACGATGATCGATCAGGGCGTGTACCCCGATCCCGATTACGGCCTGAACAATCTGGCGATTCCGGAAAGTTTGAACAAGCAGGATTACTGGTATCGCAGCGAGTTTACGGC
>Ga0210405_10006342_pt1 | contig 10575 bp, 7 predicted proteins | sample IncBWH11MmetaG_FD_155492 | JGI IMG/M metagenome (GOLD analysis project Ga0210405, IMG submission 155492) | Forest soil microbial communities from Barre Woods Harvard Forest LTER site, Petersham, Massachusetts, United States - Inc-BW-H-11-M | ecosystem: Environmental > Terrestrial > Soil >... | reverse complement strand
CATTCCTTCGCCAGCACGGCGAGGAACAGGGATTGCGACGAGTGGTGGTGACGCGCGGCAATCACATCGCGGGCGTGGTGCAGGTCAATACCAGCCTGCGCCGCGGCAGCGAGCAAGCCTATAGCGATGTTCGTCTCGGCGACGTCGCGCAGCGGAATTTCACCGTCGCGCGCGAGAGCGATATCATGTTCGACGTCGTTCAGCGGCTGACGCATCGCGACGCTGTCATGGCGATCGTCGTCAAGGATCGAAGCCGGGCCCGGCCTTCGGATGTGGTCGGCATCATCTCCAAGGACCAGATCACCGACTCGGTCGGCGCCAGCATCAAGCCATTCAGTTGATGATAGCGCCGCACTCTTCCAGCGAAAGCAATTCGCAGGAGCCGCCGGCCATTCAGCCCGCGCCGTGCGACTTTCGCAACACATCGGTAGCCGCGCGGTCAACGGCGCCGCCGGAAATCACGACGCCATAATGTTCGCGCGCGACTTCGGGCGAGAATAGCCCGTCCAGCACATTATCGAGCACTGCCGGCGGGTCGCGAACGAACGGGTCGCCGTAGCCGCCGCCGCTTGGACCATAAGCGAGCAGCCGGTCTCCCTGTTTCGCCTTCTGATAGGGGACCTTGGATGGAAGCGACAGGCGGGCGCCGGCCTGGGTGATCATCGTCAGCTCGCCCGGATAGCCGTCGCTGCCGCCGCCAAAGCCCCATGGGCGATATTTCTGACCATCGCCTTCCACCGAAAAGCCGCCGTCGGTCAGGTAGGTGAATTCGCGCACCGAGCCGATCCCGCCGCGCCACTCGCCGGCAGCGACCACGCCTTCGCGCAACTCATAGCGGTTCACGCGAAGCGGCAAATGCGATTCGATGTCTTCGATCGGATTGTTGCGCGTGTTGGCATAGAGCGTGTCCACCGTATCCATGCCGTCGAGACCGTGGCGGCCGCCATAACTGCCTTCGAGAATTTCCATATGGACCCAGGGCTGATCCTGGGCGGCGCCGCTGAAGGCGATGACGCGCAAATTGCCGATCCCTGCGCTCACCTGGTTGGGCACCGCCTGCGCCAAGGCCTTCATGACCGTATCGGCGAGCGCATTGCCCGGGCAAAAGCGGGCGATCACCGGCGCCGGAAAGATCGGATTGGCGAGCGTGCCCTTGGGCGCAACGATGGTGATCGGGCGGGTCAGCCCGCTATTTTGCGGGATGTTGCCGTATACCACGCTGTCCAAAAGGATCGAGCGCAGCGTGAGCCACACGGCGCAATCGACCGTGCCTTCGAACGGCAGATTGATGGGCCGATCCGGCACTTGCGGCGAGGTGCCGGTGAGGTCGACGGTGAGCTCGTCGCCACTAATTCTGATGGTCACCGCTATTTTGAGATCGCGCCGCGCCGGATCCGGATCGTCCAGATAGCCGTCGATGAAGGTCTCGGCCGAATACACGCCATCCGGAATGTCGCGGATGGCCCGCCGCATCAGGCGCTCGGAATAATCCATCAGATCTTCAGAGGCGCCGTTCACCGTATCGCGCCCGTGATGGCGCACGAGATCGAGATAGCGCTGCGCCCCGATCTGGGCTGCCGCGATCTGCGCATTCATGTCGCCGACCACCAGATCCGGGATGCGGATGTTGTCGCGCATGATCTGCCAGACCGCTTCATTGCGCCGGCCTTGCTCGATCACCTTGATCGCCTTGAATTGCAGGCCCTCGGCATACGTATCGACCGCGTCGACAATGCCGCAGCTTCCGGGCGTGTGAGCGCCGATGTCGAGATGATGCGCGGTCGTCACCGAAAAGCCGATCAGCTCGCCATCGTCGAACACCGGCACGCAGAACGCGACATCGGGACCATGCGACGCGCCGCCATACGGATCGTTGTGCATGATCACGTCGCCCGGATAGAACACGTCGCCGCGCGCTTCGAAGCGTTTGCGGATGCCGCGCACATAACCGGGGATCGGTCCTGACTGCAGCGGCGTGCTCATCTTGCATTCGCACAATTGCCGCCCTTCGGCGTCGGTGAGCGCGGCACCGAAATCTTCCGACTCGCGGATGATGCTCGAATAGCTCATGCGCATGAGCTTGTGGCCCATCTCGATCGCGATGTTCTCCAGCGCGCCCTGGATGACCGCGCCGGTGATCGGGTCGACGCGCGTATTCGGCTGCTGGCGATTGGAGCGGTTCGCGTCTTGCATCCGTTCTTGCATCGTCATACCCCCGCGATGGTCAGAATGAGATTGCCCGCCGGGTCGTTGATGGCGCTGCAACCCGGCGGGACGACCGTGGTGCTGTCCTTCTGCAACACGATGGCCGGCCCCGTGAAGACTTGGCCGACGGGCAGCAGGTGCCGCCTGTAGAAGCTCGTTTCGAACGAGCGCAGCTCGCCGTCGACCCGGAAAACACACTGGCCGGTTCTGACGCGCGCCTTTTCCAAGGTCGCGCCTTCTGGCGCGGCAAGCTTGGTGATCTTCGGCATCTGCCCGACGCCGATGACGCGCACGTTGACGATTTCGATCGGATTGCTGGGGAACGCATGGCCGTATTCCCGCTCGTGCGCCTCGTGGAAACGCTTCCAAATCTCCTCGAGCTCGCGCTTGCCGATGACGCCGACCGCAAGCGGGATTTTCAGCTCGTAGCCCTGGCCCACGTAGCGCAGATCGCCGTCGCGGACGAATGACATGCTGGCCGCTTCCAGATGATCGGCGACAAATTGCCGGCGCAGCTGGTCTTCCATGGCGGTGATGTCGGCATTGAGCCGATCGAGATCGACATTGCCGCTGACCTGGAACTGGGTGCGGATGGTGTCGTATTTCAGATCCGTGGTCAGAAGTCCCATGGCCGAGGTGATGCCCGGATAGGGCGGCACGATCACCTCCCGAAAGCCAAGGATGGCGGCCACTTCGACGCCGTGCAAAGGGCCCGCGCCGCCGAACGCGACCAGCGCAAATTCGCGCGGATCGATGCCCTTTTGCACGGTACGCGAGCGGATGGCATTGGCCATGTTGCTGTTGATGACGGTGAGCACGCCTTCGGCCGCCTCGAGCTTGCTCATGCCGAGCGAATTGGCGAGCTCTTCAATCGCGCGATGGGCGGCGTCTTCATCGAGCTTCATGCTGCCGCCGAGGAAATCGTTCTTGTCGAGCCGGCCGAGCACTACATTGGCGTCGGTGACGGTCGGCTCTTTGCCGCCGCGCCCATACGCGGCCGGCCCCGGCACCGCGCCGGCGCTGCGCGGACCGACCCGAAAAGCGCCGCCTTGGTCGATATAGGCGATCGAGCCGCCGCCGGCGCCGATGGTGTGAATGTCGATCATCGGCAACAGCAGCGGGAAGCCCGCAATCGAAGTGCTGCGCGGATCGGTTTCGGCAAAACGGCCCTCGACCACGATGCCGATGTCGGCGCTGGTGCCGCCGATGTCGAAGGTCACCAGCTTGTGGCGGCCGCTCAAATCGCCGATCCAGGCGCCGCCGAGGACGCCCGCGGCAAGCCCCGACAAGAGCGTCATCACCGGCTTCTCGCTGACCATCGCCGGCGTCGCCACGCCGCCATTCGAAGCCATCACCCGCAATTCGGAGCGCAGCCCGGCGTCGCGCAGCGCGTCCTCCAAACGGCTCACGTAGCTGCGCATCTTCGGCCCGATGAATGCGCACAGACAGGCGGTGGTGAAGCGCTCGAATTCACGAAATTGCGGCGAGACCGATGCAGATGTCGTGATGAAGACGCCGGGCAGCTCGCGCTCGAGAATTTCTTTCGCCCGCTGCTCGTGCGCCGGATTGAGATAGGAGAAAAGAAAGCAGACGGCGACCGCTTCGACCCCTTCCTCTTTCAGCAGACGGGCGGCGGCAACGACGCCGCTTTCATCGAGCGGCTCCAGTTCCTCTCCGTGCGGAGGGCCGAGTCTGCCCTTCACCACTTTGCGGTGACGCCGCTTGACCAGGGGCCGGTTCTGCCACGGCAATTCCTGCATGATCGAATAGTGTTCGACGCGCTGGTGACGCGCGATGTGGATGATGTCGCGGAATCCTTCGTTGGTGAGCATGCCGGCCCGCGCGCCTTTGTGCTCCAGCACCGCATTGGTGGCGGTGGTCGTGCCGTGCAGCAGGTAGTCGATATCGCCCGGCGCAATGCCGTTGTCGCGGCAGATTTCGGCGATGCCCTGGAGGATGCCGCGCGACGGATCGTCGGGCGTCGTGGAGACCTTGTGAATGGCGACTTGATTGGCGCTCAGATCGCAAAACACGATGTCGGTAAACGTACCGCCAACATCGACACCGATCGTCTTCATGATGCTCGTTCTTTCTCCCGAAGCGAAGGCGGCGCCTGCGAAGCGGCCGCATCGTTCAAACGCGCGAGCGTCCTTGATACAGCGGCGGCGAAGACACGCAATCCGCGGCGAATGTCGGCCTCGCTGGTATTCTCGCTGACGTCGTGACTGCGCCCGTCGATGCTCGGCACGAACATCATGGCGGAAGGTATGCGCGGCGCAAAGACCATGGCGTCATGACCCGCCCCGCTCGGCATGCGGATGAAGCTTGCGCCGACATCGGCGGCGGCGGCGGCAAGGTCGTTCATCAAACTTGCGTCCATCGCGGCCGGCACGAGTTGAGCGTTCGGGGTGCTCGATACCGCGACATGGTACGACCCGTCGGCCGCACGCACGCCTGAATGGAACGCTTCTTCCATGCGCTCGATCGCGTCAGCCGAAGCATCGCGGAATTCCACCGTCAAATCGGCTTCGGCCGGCACCACGTTGCCGGCGCCGGGCCGCACCGCAACGATCCCGAAATTCCAGACCGACTCGGGGCCACCGGCTGCTCGCAGCCTTTCAGCGAGCACGATGGCAAAGTTGAACATCGCGAATGCCGCATCGCTGCGCATCGACATCGGCGTCGTGCCGGCGTGATCGGCACGGCCGCGAAAGCGCACGACGTGACGGCGCAGTCCGACGATGCTCGTCACAATACCGACATCGACGGCCTCGCCGATCAGGCGCGGCCCCTGCTCGATGTGCGCTTCGAGGTAGGCGCGATGACGCTCAGGGTCGAAGCAGGTCAATGGCCGGTCGCGCAGTTCAAGCTGCGTCAATCTATCCACCAATCGTTCGCCGGTCTTTTTTTGCACATCGCACAACGTAGCCTCGCCGACCTCGCCGCAGAAGGTTCTGCTGCCGAGACACGGAAGCCAGGTCCCCTCTTCGTCCGCGAATGAAATCACGTCGATGCCGATGGCGCCACGCGTCCCGCGTGCAGCGCGCGCGACTTCAAGGGCGTAGACGACGCCCAGAGCGCCGTCGAGCCAGCCGCCGTTGGGCACGCTGTCGCTGTGCGAGCCGACAAGAATGCTCTGCGCAGCATCCGGCGAACGCCCGTACACGTTGCCGATGCCGTCGATCACCGTTTCGAGGCCGGCAGACTGCATCTGCGCCATCAGCCAGCGGCGGGCCTCAATGTCCGCGTCGCTGAAAGCCGGGCGATTGACGCCGGTTCCGGCCTTGCCGAATTCGGCCAACGCACGCAGATCCGCAAGCACGCGATCCTCGTTGATGGCCAGCATTCGACTGCCTCGGCTACGATCGCTTGGCACGCGCCAAACACGTCACAAGAGTGAAAGACGCCAATTGCATTCCCAATAACGAATGATACTCTGAATACAAAAGTTGATGTTGCACTGTCCAGCGATTACGGGCGGGACAGACGTCACCGCGTAGGTTGAGATTGTAAACGTTTTTGGGGGAGATCGCGTCATGAGTCGTGCGACAGTTGCGGCCAGCCTCATAGCTGTTACTCAGATTTTTGCACTTGCGGCGCATGCCGAAAGTCCCGAAGCGGCGCGCGCCCGCGAGCAACTCGAGCCATACCGGCAGTTACCGAAATTTCAGGCGCCGGGAGATGCTTTCGACGCGCGCGCCTGCGTGAAGGGCAAGTCGATCCTCAGCATTCCGGCCTCGAGCGCGGTGCCGTTCATCAAGACGATCCAGGAATCCATAGAGAAACTCGCGGGCGAAGTCGGCTTTACCTACAAGCCCTGGGAGAACCAGGGCCAGGTCACCCAGTGGGTGCAGGGCTTCGACTATGCGATCAACAACAAGTTTCAGCTGATCGAATTGCTGGCGGGCGCCGATCCCCGCTTTGTCGAGCCCCAAGTCAAGGCTGCCAAGGCAGCCGGTCTCATGGTCGTGGCCGCCCATCTCACCGGCTACGAGCAGCCGATCCCCGGCGGCGCGACCGGCGTGGTGCCGATCGACTATAAGCGCGCCGGCGGCCTCCTTGCCGACTGGGCGATCTGGAAAACCGACGGCAAGGCGAACGCCAGCGTCATGGGCGTGAGCGACGTTCTTTCCACCGACTCCATGTTCAGCGGCGTCAAGGAAGAGTTCGCGAAGTGCCCGAACTGCAAAGCGAACTACATGAACGTCTCGATCCCCGAAATGGCGGTCAAGACCCAGAGCATGGCGCAGGGCGCGCTGACCGCGGATCCGAATATCGACTATATGATCCCGATCTATGACGTGCTGTCGCAATGGGTCGTGCCGGCCGTCACCATCAGCGGACGGCAAGACAAAGTGAAGACCGTCACCTTCAACGGCACGCCGTTTGCGCTGACCATGGTGCAGGACGGCAAGATCGAAATGGACATCGGCGAAAACCTCGACTGGATTGGCCACGCCGTGCTCGACGCCGAAATGCGCATGATCTGCGGACTGCCGGCCGTGAAGGATCCGAAGATTCCGCTTCTGATCTTCGACAAGAGCAATGCCGACACCGCCGGCAAGCCGGCGCAGGTGTCGACCGGCTATGGTGACACCTATCTGGCCGGATATCGGCAGCTGTGGAAATTGAAATAGCGGCAACGCCGGCGGGCAACGACGCTAGCGAGGCGCGGCCGGTCCTGCGCCTCACCAACCTGTCGAAGAGTTTCGGCGGCGTACAGGCGCTCGACCGGGTCGGCCTGCAGGTCGGACGCGGCGAGGTGCATGGTCTGCTCGGCCAAAACGGCTCAGGCAAGTCGACCCTCATCAAGATACTGTCCGGCTTCCACGCCCCCGATCCGGGCGGGCAGTTGTGGATCGACGGACAAGAAATCGGCCTTCCTGTCGCGCCCGGCGCGTTGCGCGAGCATGGCTTGAGCTTCGTCCACCAGCATCTCGGGCTGATCCCGTCGATCACGGTCCTTGAGAATTTGTTGGTCTATGATCTTGCGATCGCCGACCGTTGGGCGATCAATTGGCGTGCCGAGGCGCAGCGCGCGCGCGAATTGTTCGCGCGCTACGACATCAGGCTCGACCCGCTGGCCGGCGTTTCGCGCTTGTCGCCGGTCGAGCGCGCGCAGCTTGCCATCGTGCGCGCATTCGATTGGCTGCAGCGCACGCGCGGTGGAAAAGGCGCCAGCGGGCTTTTGGTTCTCGACGAACCGACGCCGTTCCTGCCGGCGCATGACGTCGATGTGCTGTTCCGTTTGGTCCGGGACATCGTCCGCGCGGGCACCAGCGTGATCTTCGTCTCGCACGACATCGACGAGGTTCTGGAGATCACGACCCGCGCCACGGTGCTGCGCGACGGGCGGATCGCCGGCACATTCGATACCGCGGCAATGGACAAGCGGGCGATCGTCCACCTGATCGTCGGCCAGCATGTCGATCTTGAGAGCATGCGCCCGCCGGCAAAGTCGCGCGGCGCGCGCGCCGCCACGATCCGCAACTTGCGGGGCGGCACGATCCGCGATTTCTCGGCCGAGCTCGTGCGCGGAGAGGTGGTCGGCCTGACCGGACTGATCGGCTCCGGCTATGATGAAGTGATCTATATGGCGTATGGCGCGGTGCCGGCCGCGGGCGGCGTTCTCGAACTCGGCAGCCGCAGCATCGATCTTCCCACGTTGCGGCCGCGGGAAGCCATCGCGGCCGGCTGCATCCTGATCCCGAGCGACCGCCCCGGAGCAGGCGCCGTCCCCACCCTCAACGTCACCGAGAACGTCAATCTTGCGGTGCTTGGCGACGTCAGCCGGTCGTGGGCGCTGGCGGATACGAAGCTTGCGGACAACGCCGCCGCATTGGCCGAGCGTTTCGATATCAGGCCGCGCAATCCGGCGCTGCTGTTCGGCGCGCTTTCCGGCGGCAACCAGCAAAAGGCGCTGATCGCCAAGTGGTTCCAGACCTCGCCCAGCCTGATGCTGCTCGACGAACCGACGCAAGGAGTCGACGTCGGCGCGCGCGCTCAGGTATTCTCGGCAATCGCCAAAGCGGCGGAGGAAGGGGCGACCGTGCTTTGCGCAAGTTCTGATTACGAACAGCTCAGCGCCATCTGCGACCGCGTCCTGGTGTTCAGCCGCGGCGAGGTGATCGAGGAAATCGCCGGCGACCGCATCAGCAAATCGGCCATCGCCGAAGCCTGTTACCGCAGCGCGTGATCGAGCCGTGTCCGCGAAAGACTCTCTTCAGCAACCGGCGCCTCCAACCAGCGCGGTTCCCGTCACCGAATGGCTCGAACGCTTCGCGCTTGTGCTGGTTTGGGCGGCGACGATTGCCGTGTTCGGCGCACTGCGTCCCGAGAGTTTCCTGACCTGGTCGACGTTTTCGACCATTCTCGGATCGCAGGCGGTGATCGTTATCCTCGCGCTCGGCCTCGTGGTTCCCCTCACCTGCAACGACTACGATCTTTCCATCGCCAGCAATCTGACGCTCGCCGGCACGGTGCTGGCGCTGCTGAATGTGCGTCTTGGGGTGCCGATCGCCTGGTCCATTCTGGGCGCGCTCGCCGTCGGCGCGCTGGTCGGATTCGTGAACGGCTTTTTTGTCATCTATTTCCGCATCAATTCGCTGATCGTCACACTCGGCGTCGGCACTTTCATCCACGGCATCACGCTGTGGCTCGGCAATCAGCAGACCATCAGCGGCGTGAGCGAGGGATTGGTCACCGCCGTCATCGTGACGCGGGTGTTCGGCGTTCCGCTCGGCTTTTACTATGCGCTCCTTCTCTGCGCGGTCATCTGGTACGTCCTGTCCTATACCGCGCTCGGCCGGCGCATGCTGTTCGTCGGGCGCGGCCGTGAAGTCGCCCGTTTGTCCGGAATCAGGGTCGACCATATTCGCTGGGGCTGCCTGGTCGCGTCGGGACTGATCGGCGGCATGGCGGGTGTGGTCTATGTCGGAACGACGGCCGCCGCCGACCCAAGCTCTGGACTGACCTTCCTGCTGCCCGCCTTCGCCGCAGCCTTTCTCGGCGCGACCACCGTCAATCCCGGCCGCTTCAATCCCTGGGGTGCGATGATCAGCGTGTATTTCCTGGTCACCGGTATCACCGGGCTATCGATCCTCGGCGTCAGCACCTTCGTTCAAGATCTGTTTTACGGTGGCGCGCTGGTGATCGCCGTGACCCTGTCGCAGATCGTGCGGGGGCGCGAGGAGCGGCTGGCGTGATGCGTCGCGCGCCAAGAAGGAGAAGGCAACAGTGAAAGCGGTCGTCATTCATGCGCCGGGTGCGCCCGAACAGCTCGTCATGGCCGATGTGCCGGAGCCCGATCCCGGCCCCGGCGAGGTGCTGGTGGATGTGGCCTTCGCCGGCTGCAATTGGGCGGATACGCAGATCCGCACCGGCATCTACCCGCATGCACGTACCTACCCGCTGGTGCTCGGGCTTGAGATCGCCGGCACGGTTTCGAAGCTCGGGCCTGGCGTGACCGGAGTCAGAATCGGCGAGCGTGTCGCAGCCTTTCTCGAGCAAGGCGGCGCCTATGCGGAGAAGGCAGTCGTTGCGGCCAACATGCTGATGCGGCTGCCCGACGGCATTCCTTTCGATGTCGGAGCGGCGCTCACCGTGCAGCCGTTGACCGGCTATCACATGCTCCACACCATCTACGGGATCGAGCCCGGCGAGACCGTGCTGATCAACGCGATCGGCGGCGGCGTCGGGCTGTTCACGACACAGTTGGCCGTCAAAGCCGGCGCCCGGGTCGTCGGGACCGTCGGTACGCCGGGCAAGGAGAAACGCGCGCTTGAGTATGGCGCCGAGCGGGTGGCCGTCACCCGCAACGAGGATTTCGAGCAGGCCGTGCTCGAATTCACCGGCGGCCGCGGGGTCGATCTCGCCATCGACTCGCTCGGCGCAACCATGCTCGATCGCACCTTCAACGTGGTGCGCAAGCTTGGGCATATCATCAGCATCGGCGAGGCCGAGGGCCAGCCGTTCAAGAACATCCGCGAGCGGATTTTGCCGCGCTCGCAGACCTTCACGCGGCTTCACATCGGCCATGTGGATGCGGAGTCGCAAGCCTGGAAGGACAGCCTCGCCTACATCCCGCGTGGAGTGATCGAGGGCTGGCTGAAAGTGCCGATCGCCGGCAGTTTCCCTATGGAAGAGGCGGCGGCAATGCACCGCTACCTCGAATCCCGCCAAGCCGCCGGCAAGCTCGTTCTGGCGATCAGAGCATGATCCGGAAAAGTGGAAACCGGTTTTCCGAAAAGATCATGCTCTACCAAAATGATAGCACCAATTTGCCCGCCGCAGTTTGCTAACCCCGAGGCAGCACTTGGCTTTTAGACAAGCCCCTTATTTGGCGCGGATACTAAATAAGGCGTTTTAGGG
>Ga0210405_10006339_pt1 | contig 10579 bp, 9 predicted proteins | sample IncBWH11MmetaG_FD_155492 | JGI IMG/M metagenome (GOLD analysis project Ga0210405, IMG submission 155492) | Forest soil microbial communities from Barre Woods Harvard Forest LTER site, Petersham, Massachusetts, United States - Inc-BW-H-11-M | ecosystem: Environmental > Terrestrial > Soil >... | reverse complement strand
AGGACGAATATATCGCGGTGATCCGCGCCAAGACCGCCGAGCTGTTCGCCGCCGCTTGCGAAGTCGGCCCGGTGCTGTCGGCGCGGCCGCGCGACGAGCAGGCCGCCTGCCGCTCGTTCGGCATGAATCTCGGCATCACGTTTCAGCTGATCGATGACGTGCTCGACTACGGCGGCGCCGCGCAAAAGCTCGGCAAGAACGTCGGCGACGATTTCCGCGAGGGCAAGATCACCTTGCCGGTGGTGCTCGCCTTCCGCCGCGGTTCCGACGGCGAGCGCGAATTCTGGCGGCGGACACTGGAGCGCGGCGAAGCCAACGACGCCGATCTCGAACACGCCATCGGGCTGATGGCCAAGCACCGCGCGCTCGAAGACACGATCGGCCGTGCCCACCACTACGGCGCCATTGCGCGCGACGCGCTGGCGCTGTTTCCCGATTCGCCGATGAAGTCAGCGCTCGCCGAGACGGTGGATTTTTGTATTGCGCGGACGCATTAGCGCGTAGCGCCGCCGAGCGCAGTCGCGCGCACCCACCATTCCGGACGGGCGGCGTGTACCGCTTCCGCCGCTCTGATAGCGTCGGCCGCAGAGGCGAAAATCGCAAAACACGTCGAGCCCGAGCCCGACATGCGGGCAAGCTCGCATTGCGGCTGGCTCTGCAACGCCAACAGCACGTCGGCAATTGTCGGCGCCAGCGCAATCGCCGGCGTTTCCAGATCGTTCTTTTGGCTCAAGAGAAAGCGCACCAGCTGGTCGCGCTTGGACATCGCGGTGAGCACGGTCAGGTCCGCCGGCACGACGGGCGCCGCCGGCGGCTTCCAGCGGGCGAACACCGCCTTGGTCGAAAGCGCGACGCCGGGATTGACCAGCACGCCCTGCAGCGGCGGCAGCTTGAAGGGACTTGAGAGAATTTCGCCGATGCCGCGCATCAGCCGCGTGCGCGGATCGAGACAGACCGGCACATCGGCGCCGGTGGCGCGCGCCGCGGCGTAGAGCAGTGGATCGTCGGGCGCAAGCTTGTTGGCCCGCGCCAAGAGCCGCAGCGCTGCGGCCGCGTCGGCCGATCCGCCGCCGAGGCCTGCCGCCACCGGCAGTCTTTTTTCGAGATCGAAGGTGCCGGCGCCGACGGTCGGCAGCCTATCGGCGAGCGCGCGGGCCGCTCTGAGCACGAGATTGTCGGCGGTGGCGCCGGCCTCTCCCGCGCTTGGGCCGCCCACGTTGAGCGTAAGCGCGCCGCCCGGCGCAAAGCGCAAGCGGTCGCCGACGCTGGCGAAGGCGACCAGGCTTTCGATCTCGTGATAGCCGTCGGCGCGGCGGCCGAACACGCGCAGCGTCAGGTTGACCTTTGCGGGCGCGTCTTCAACGAGCGAGGCAGGCAAGGAGGCCCCTCACCCGCCGTTCCCCGGCTTCTTGGCCTTGTCGGCATCAGCCGCGGACGATTTGTCGTCGGGAAGCCCGTCTTTGATCTTGGCCTCGATCTTGGGCAGGTCTTCCTTGTCCGGGCCCAAATCCTTGGCCTGCGTCCACTGGTAATGCGCTTCCAGCGTCCGGCCGACCCGCCAATAGGCGTCGCCCAGATGATCGTTGATGGTCGGATCGTCCGGCTTGAGCTCGACGGCGCGCTCCAGATTCTTGACCGCCTCGTCGTAATTGCCGGTACGGAAATAGGCCCAGCCCAGCGAATCGACGATGTAGCCGTCGTCCGGCCGCTGTTCGACGGCGCGGCGGATCATGTCCATGCCGTCGTCGAGATGGACGCCCTGGTCGACCCAGGAATAGCCCAGATAATTGAGCACCAGCGGCTGCTCCGGGTAAAGCTCCAGCGCCTTCTTCATGTCGGCTTCGGCGTTCGGCCATTGATGCGAGCGCTCGTAGCAAATGCCGCGGAAATAGAACACGACCCAGTTCGACTTATCGGGCTTGGCGATGGTGTCGATGGCCTTGCCGTAGGTGTCGGCGCATTCGGCGAATTCCTTGCGGCCGCGCTGGATATTGCCGAGCGCGAGGATCGCCTCGGTATCCTTCGGATGCTCGGCGATGACGTGATCGAGCCGCTTCTTGGCCTCGTCGGAGCGGTCGAGCTGATCGAGATCGCCGGCGAGCTGGATCTCGGCGTTGCGCGACAGCGGCGATGACGCCGGCAGGCGCTCATACACTTTGATCGCGAGATCCGGTTTTTTCAGCGACTCGTAAAGATCGGCGAGCGACAACAGCGCCATGGCGTGCGACGGCTCGAGATAAAGCGCCAGCTGCAGATAGATCAGCGCCAAATCCTCGCCGCCACGGCGGCCGATCGAAGCGCCGAGCCCGTAGAGCGCCTCGGCGGCGCCGGCCTGCGGTGAATCGACCAGGAGCGGTATCTTGTCGCCGTCGTTGACCGCTTTCATTTCCTGCACGATCAGCGGATGGTCCGGCAGCACCTTATTGAAATCGCCATAGACCTTGAGCGCATCGGCCTTGTTGCCGCCGCGCGCCAGGTAGCGGCCGTAGGCCTCGACCATGCGCACCGCGGTGGGATCGACCTTGTAGGCGCGCTCGTAGCGCTTGCCGGCTTCCTTCTTGTTGTTGGCAAGATCGAGGATGAGGCCGGCATGCAGATCCTTGAAGATCGAATACCAGTCCGGTCCCGACAGCTTGTCCATGGTGTCGATCGAGACGCGGGTCTCGCCTGAGCCGGCGAGCGCCCAGGCCGACAATAGCGTCGCGGTGAGATCGGTCACCGGGCCGCGCACCGACTGGCCAAAGTTCTGCCGCGCGGCGGAATAGTCTTTCTGCTTGAGCGCACGAACGCCGACGACGAGACGGGCGATGCGGTCGGTGCGGTCGACCTGCAGCAGCCGGTCGGCGAGCTTGCCGGCTTGATCGATGTCGCCGCCGGTGAGCACGGAGAGGAAAGCGCGGCCGAGCAGATCGGGATTTTTCGGATCGGCCTTGAGCACATTGAGGTAATAAGCAGCCGCCGCGGCGGAATCGCGCTCGGTGCCGGCATGGCGGGCGGCCAGATAGTTGCCAGCCGGATTGTCGTGCAAGAGTTCCTGCTCGGTGGGCGCGGCGTATGCCTGCGGCAGGACGGCGAGTACGGCAACGCCAATAATAGCGGCGCGCCAGGGCAGCAGCGGGTGAGTCACGACAGCTCCATTGGCAAACTGGCTCGGCGAACCGGGAATCAAGCGCCGTAAGCCAGTGTGGACGCGAGAATGACCTTTTTGCCCGGCCCCCGCAAGGACGCGGAAGAACACCAGTTCGTGTGCAATCCGCAAGGACTAATCTGCGCCTTTACGCCGCAAGGGCGGCGAAATCGCGGCAGGATGGCTGCGGCCAAGTCGACGCCTATGGCTATATTGGGAAGGCGGTTGTAGGAAGACTTTCATGCTTACTGTACGGCTTCCCGCGGACGTCGAGAAACGCCTGGATTTGCTTGCCAAGAGAACCGGGCGCACGAGGAATTTCCATGTTCGGCAGGCAATCTTGCGTCACATCGATGACCTCGAAGATTATTACCTCGCAAGACGGCGCCTCAGCCGAAAGGCTGCACGCGTGACCCTTGAGGAATTAGAGCGCGACGTCGCCAAGACGCGTTGATGCGCCACAACGAAATACTGCTTCACATATTCGGGTAATTCGGCCCGCCGCCGCCTTCGGGCGGCACCCAGGTGATGTTCTGGTTGGGGTCCTTGATGTCGCAGGTTTTGCAGTGGACGCAGTTTTGCGCGTTGATGACGAAGCGCGGTTGGCCTCCCTCCTCGACCCATTCGTAGACGCCAGCCGGGCAATAGCGCGCCGACGGCCCGGCATAGAGGTCGTGCTCGGAGGTTTTCTGCAAAGCGCCGTCGCGCACCAGGAGGTGCACCGGCTGGTCTTCCTCGTGATTGGTATTCGACAAATAGACCGACGACAGCCGATCGAAGGTCAGCTTGCCGTCGGGTTTTTGATAGGCGATCGGCCGGCAAAGCGCAGCCGGCTTCAAGGTCGCGAAATCGGCTTTGCCGTGCTTGAGCGTGCCGAACAGCGAGAAGCCGAGCGTGTTGGTCCACATGTCGAGCCCGCCGAGCGCGACGCCGGTGAAGGTGCCGAGTTTCGACCACAGCGGCTTGGCGTTGCGCACCCGCCACAGATCGCGGCCGACCGGCGAAGAACGCCACGCCGCCTCGTAGTCGGCAAGCTCGTCATTGGCGCGATTTTGCGCCAGCGCCGCGGCAATGTGCTCGGCAGCGAGCATGCCCGACAGCATGGCGTTATGGCTGCCCTTGATGCGCGGCACGTTGACAAAACCCGCGGCGCAGCCGATCAGCGCGCCGCCGGGAAACGAAAGCTTTGGCACCGACTGGTAGCCGCCTTCAGTGATGGCGCGGGCGCCGTAGCTGATGCGCTTGCCGCCTGCGAATGTGTCGCGGATCAGCGGATGGGTTTTGAAGCGCTGGAATTCCTCGAACGGCGACAGATACGGGTTTTGATAATTGAGATGCACGACGAAGCCGACCGAAACCAGATTGTCGTCGTAGTGATAGAGGAACGAGCCGCCGCCGGTGCGATTGCCGAGCGGCCAGCCCATGGTGTGCTGCACCAGGCCGCGGCGAAATTTGTCCGGCGCGACCTGCCACAGCTCCTTCAAGCCGATGCCGAACTTTTGCGGCTGCCGGTCTTTTGCCAGCGCAAAACGCTCGATCAACGATTTGGTCAGGCTGCCGCGCGCGCCTTCGGCGAACAAAGTGTATTTGCCGCGCAATTCCATGCCGCGGGTAAAACTCGATTTATGGTGGCCATCCTTGCCGACGCCCATGTCGCCGGTGGCGATGCCGGCGACGGCACCGTTCTCGAACAGCACTTCGGCGGCGGCAAAGCCCGGATAGATTTCGACGCCGAGCGCTTCGGCTTTTTTCGCCAGATAGCGGCAGACGTCGCCGAGCGAGACGATGAAATTGCCGTGATTGCTCATCAGCGGCGGCAGCAGGAAATTCGGCAGCCGCAACGCGCCGGATGGCCCGAGCGCATAGAAATGGTCGGCGGTCACCGCGGTTTTGATCGGCGTGTCTTCGCCGCGCCATTCCGGAATGAGCCGATCGAGCCCGATCGGATCGATGACGGCGCCGGACAGGATATGGGCGCCGACCTCGGAGCCCTTCTCCACCACGACCACGGTGCGCTCCGGCGCCAGCTGCTTGAGCCGGATCGCAGCCGCCAGGCCGGCCGGTCCGGCGCCGACAATGACGGTGTCGAATTCCATCGCTTCGCGGGCCGGAAGCTCCGGTGTAGTCATGGCCTGCTCGCTCCCCCGGACGACAAACGATGATTTTTCACGAAATCCGCGCGCTGACAATCGTCAGCGCCGATGCGGCCGGCGTTTGCCGTCTAGCACGGCCCGGCGGCGCTCCGCGCTCACCGGGCCTGGCGTGGTGAGCTCCGCTGCGCGCTGCTCGGCATAGGCCGCGGCGGAAAAGTCGACTTTCTCGGCGTCGTCGAGCGCCACGATGAACGGGTCGTCGCCGAACGACGTGTAGCGCACGAAAAGCTGCCCCGCGGTGGCGCCGTCGCGGTACTCCTCCATCAGCGCCTCATCGACCAGCCGCCGGCAGGCGTCGAGGGCTTCTTCGGCGGTGGCAAACGTCCCATATTCCCAGCGTTCGTCCTCCGCCATGTAGTGGAAATTGTCGTCGACCATGACCTTGTATGGAGACATCGTCCCGGGCCTCCAATTTCTCGACATCGCCGCCGGACAAATGTTCCACGCTTTGCCGCATAAGCATAGACTTACGCCCTCACTCACGAGTTCTCGCCGCCCAAGAGTCTTCACCGCCAATGAGTTCCAGCCCTAAAGACGCGCGCGACCTGCTCGCCTTCTATGTCGAGGCCGGCGCCGATGCGCTCCTCGGCGAGGAGGCGATCGACCGCATGGCCGACGAAGTGGCACCTCCCCCTGCAGGGGGGAGGCCGGACAGCGAAGCTGTCCGGGTGGGGGGCAGTAATCAACGCATAGTCTCGGGGCACGGCCCCACCCCGGATCGCTTGCAGCGATCCGTCCCTCCCCCTGCAGGGGAGGGTAAAGCGCTCGTGTCGCCCGACGCCGCCGCCATGGCGGCGCGCGAAGCCGCGCGCACCGCCGCCAACCTCGACGATTTGCGCAAGCTCCTCGAAAGCTTCGAAGGCTGCGCGCTGCGCAATACCGCGACCCAACTGGTGTTCGCCGACGGCAATCCGGAAGGCCGCCTAATGTTCGTCGGCGAGGCGCCCGGCCATGAGGAAGATATTTCCGGCCGGCCGTTCGTCGGCCGCTCCGGCAAATTGCTCGACCGCATGATCGAGGCGATCGGGCTCGATCGCACCAAGGTCTACATCGCTAACGTGGTGCCGTGGCGGCCGCCCGGCAACCGCACGCCGACACCGCAGGAGACCGCGATCTGCCTGCCCTTCATCCGCCGCCAGATCGAGCTCGCCAATCCCGACATTCTGGTCTGCCTCGGCGGCCCGTCGATGCAGACGCTACTCGGCACCAAGGACGGCATCACCCGGATGCGCGGGCGCTGGTTTCCGTTCGATACCGGCACGCGCGAGATCCGCGCCATGGCGACCTTCCACCCCGCCTTCCTGCTGCGCAGCCCGCTGCAGAAGCGATTGTCCTGGCGGGATTTTCTGGCGATCAAGAAGGCGCTGGTGGGTTGAGCGGGCCCGAGCGGCCATGCAATGCTGATACGCTTGCCGATCCGATCCTAAGGCGCATGCCGCGGGCAAGCATGCAAAGATTGTCGAGGCTGGCTCATGGTTCGCCGTTTGGCTGCGATACTGGCTGCCGACGTCGTCGGCTACAGCCGGCTGATGAGCCAGGATGAAGCCGGCACGCTCGCCGACCTCAAGACCCATCGTTCCGAGCTGATCGAGCCCGCGGTCGCCAAATATGGCGGCCGCATCGTGAAACTCATGGGCGATGGGATATTGGCGGAATTCACAAGCGTCGTGGCCGCGGTCGAATGCGCGGCGGAAGTCCAGCGTGAAATGGTACAACGCAACCGCGGCAAGTCCGAAGCGCGGCGCATGTTGCTCCGCATCGGCATCCATCTCGGCGACGTCATAACCGATGCGGACGATATCTACGGCGACGGCGTTAACATCGCTGCCCGCCTTGAAACTCTCGCCGAGGTCGGCGGCATCTGCATTTCCGGCCAGGTCTACGACCAGGTGGACGGCAAGCTGCCGCTTTCCTTTCGCGCGCTCGGCGCGCAGACGCTGAAAAACATCGCCAAGCCGGTCGATGTCTATGGCGTCGACATCGGGGAAAAGAGCACAGCAATCGACCCCGCCAAGACGGAGCTGAAGGTCGAATATTGTCGAGCGCCGGACGGCGTGCGGCTCGCTTACGCGCTTGCGGGACAGGGGCCGCCGCTGGTGAAGACGGCGAACTGGATGAACCATGTCGAACTCGACTGGTCCAACTCGATCATTCGCCACCTTTTCCTCGCGCTCGCCCACGATTTCACCTTGCTGCGCTACGATGCCCGCGGCAACGGGCTGTCCGACTGGGACGTGGGCGACCTCTCGCTCGATACCTGGGTTACCGATCTGGAAACGGTCGTCGACGCGGCGGGATTGGATCGCTTCCCGTTGTTCGCCATGTCGCAGGGCTGCGCCATCTCCGTTGCCTTCGCCGTGCGGCATCCGGAACGCGTTTCCCACCTCATCCTCTATGGCGGCTTCGCGCGCGGCGCATATAAACGGGCGACGAATGAGCTGGAACTGCAAAAAGCCAAGGCGCTCGGAACCTTGATCCGCACCGGCTGGGGTGACGACAGCCCGGTATTCCGTCAGCTGTTCTCGTCATTGTTTATGCCCGGCGGCACCAAGGAGCAGCTGGAAAAGTTCGCCGAGCGGCAGCGCACGACCACCAGTCCGGAATGCGCCTACCGTTATTTCGAGACGACGCGCAGCCTGGACGTGACCGATCTGTTGCCCAAAGTGACCGTGCCCACCCTCGTCATGCATGTGCGCGGCGACCAAGTGCAGCCGTTCGAGGCCGGCCGGGAACTGGCGGCCGGGATTCCCGGCGCGCGGTTCGTGCCGTTGCAGGGGCAAAACCATATTCCTCTTGCGAACGATCCTACATCGGAACGGGTGATCGAAGAGATCAGGCTGTTCGTCAAATAGCGATCCGCTTCTTCGCGGGCGCGTCCGCCGCGCTCAGCGCACCGCCACCAGGATCGCGCCCGTGGCGACCAGCGCGACGCCGAGCCAGTTCAGCGCGGAAAGTCTTTCGCCGAGGAACAGCACGCCGAAAACCGCGACCAGCACCACGCTCAATTTGTCGATCGGCGCCACTTGTGCGGCGTTGCCGAGTTTCAGCGCGCGGAAATAGCACAGCCACGATGCGCCAGTGCCGAGCCCCGAGAGCAGCAGGAACAGATAGGTGCGGCCCGAAATTTCCGCCGGGTTCTGGAACTGCCGCGTGGCGAAAACAATCAACGCCAAGATGCAGATCACCACGATGGTGCGGATGAAGGTGGCGAGATCGGAGTTGACGTTCTCGACGCCGACTTTGGCAAAGATCGCGGTAAGCGCGGCGAACACCGCCGACAACACGGCCCAAAACTGCCATGACGACAACGCGCTGGCATTCATGGCGCCGGCTCCCCTCTCGCGATCCCTGCCCTACCCGATCCAGAATTTTATGACGAAGACCGCCGCCAGCACCAGCACCGCGGGCTTGAGATCGGCGAACTTGCCAGCGATGAGTTTTGCCAGCGCGTAAGTGATGAAGCCGAGCCCGATGCCGGTGGCGATCGAATAGGTGAGCGGCATCGACACCGCGGCGACCACCGCCGGCGCCGATTCGGTGATGTCGTCCCAGTCGATCTCGGCGAGCCCGCGCGCCATGATGCAGGCAACGTAAAGCAATGCCGCGGCCGACGCATAGGCCGGGATCATGCCGGCGAGCGGCGCGAACAGCAGCGCCGCCAGGAAGAAGATCGCGACGAACAGGGCCGTCAGTCCGGTGCGCCCGCCGGCGGAGACGCCGGCCGCGCTCTCGATATAGCTGGTCGTCGTCGAGGTGCCGATCAGCGCGCCGAACATGGCGGCAAAACTGTCGGCGATCAGCGCCTGTTTCATGCGCGGCAGATTGCCGTCGGCGTCGGTCAGGCCGGCGCGGTGGGTAACGCCGATCAGGGTGCCGGCATTGTCGAACACGTCGACGAACAAAAAACTGAAAATGACGATGAGGAACGACGTTTCCCAAATCCGCGAGAAATCGAGCTGCAGGAAGGTCGGCGCCAGCGACGGCGGCGCCGAGACGACGCCGGTGAATTTCGCCAGGCCCAGCGGAATGCCGATCGCGGTAACGACGAGGATGCCGATCAAGGTGCCGCCGATGACGCGGCGATAGTTCAGCGCCGTGATCAGCACCAGGCCGAGCAGGCACAGGATCGCGTCCGGCTTGTGCAGATCGCCGAGCGTGACCAGGGTCGCTTGGCTGCCGACCACGATCTTGGATTCCTCGAGCGCGATGATGCCGAGGAACAAGCCGACACCGGCCGATATGGCGAACTTCAGGTTCTTCGGAATCGAATTGATGATGTATTCGCGAATGCGAAAAATCGAAATCAGAAAGAAGATGACGCCGGAGCAGAACACGGCGGCGAGCGCCTGCTGCCAGGTATATTTCATGGTCAGCACGACGGTGAAGGCGAAGAACGCGTTGAGCCCCATGCCGGGCGCCAGCGCGATCGGATAATTGGCGTAGAGCGCCATCACCAAGGTCGACACCGCGGCCGCGATGCAGGTGGCGACGAACACCGCGCCCTTGTCCATGCCGGCATTGCCGAGAATCTGCGGATTGACGAACACGATGTAGACCATGGTCAGGAACGTGGTCAGCCCGGCGACGAATTCCGTCCGCACGTTGCTGCCCGATTTGCTCAAGCCGAACAGCCGGTCGAGAACGGGTGGCGGTGTGCCGGTGGTGGCGGCTTGGCTCATGGCTTCCCCCTTAAGCGCGACGCGCCGCCATCATAGGGCATTGCCGTCATTGCGAGGAGCGCAGCGACGAAGCAATCCACACCCAGGAGCTCGATTGCTTCGCTTCACTCGCAATGACGAAGTCAATTACCGCGGCGTCGGCGGCGCCGCCACGCTGCCGGGCCGGATTACGCCCCAGCCGACCCGCAACGGTGGCAGCCGACCTTGCACCGGGCGCGGGAAAGTGCGCGGCACCTCGGGAATGAGATCGGGAAAGCGCGCTTTGATCTCGGGCGGCGGCGTCGGCGTGGTGTCGGCGGTGAGCCAGACCACGACGGCGCCCTTGTTGCGGATGTCGTCCGGCGTCACCCATGGCGAGCGCGCCGGATCGGCGTCGAAATAGACGCTCGGCCGGCTCGGCGCGGCGAGCGCGATCAGGGTCGCGGTGCCGGTGTCGCCGGTGACCACGGCGAGCGGCCGGCCGGTGCGGCGCTCGAAATTTTCGGCGAAAAACCGGCCCATGGCGTTGGCCGGCTGCTCGATCTTCAGATCGCTCCGCGCCGCCCACGGCAACAGCACCATCACCACCGGCACGAACAGTGCCGGCACCACCAATAGGCCGGCCCAGGCGTAACCGAGGA
>Ga0210405_10006338_pt1 | contig 10580 bp, 10 predicted proteins | sample IncBWH11MmetaG_FD_155492 | JGI IMG/M metagenome (GOLD analysis project Ga0210405, IMG submission 155492) | Forest soil microbial communities from Barre Woods Harvard Forest LTER site, Petersham, Massachusetts, United States - Inc-BW-H-11-M | ecosystem: Environmental > Terrestrial > Soil >... | reverse complement strand
GCGATCAAGCCAAACAGCTGTACACTGCCCCCGCTGCAGCCGTAGCCCTGCATGCCGACACCGCCAATCTTGAGTTCTTTCAGCGCGGGCAAGATTTCGAATGGGAAAGAATCCTCGACCCAATACTTAGTGATGATGGGTGCGACCTTGGTCTCCATGAAAGTGCGCACCTGTTTCACCACCGCCAGCTCTTCAGCGGGCAGTGTTTCGACGAGTTCATAGAAGTCGCTGTTGGGTGCCGGTAGCGGCGCAGGCTTTCTGTCTTTTGCTGGGCTTGCCATTAAAACCTCTCCTCAAATTGTTTTTGTCTCGCTGCTCGCGACACATCGGTTAAAGCAAGCGGGCGGCCAAATGTATCCGGAAACTACCTGCTGAAAAGAAGCGAGTTGCGTTCTGAAGGGAGGCTTTGATCAATAAATCGGTGTCATCGATAGATCAGTGTCAAATGGCGATGACACTGAGCCGATCTACTCGCGCATGAAGAGTCCAAGTATCGCCCGGGTTCAACTCTATCCCGCAGCGCGGTTCGTTGTGGCGATTCGCTTGCTTCCTCTGCACGGGAAGGGAGTCGAAGTCGTGACCAGTGCAGAGGTGGACAGTCCATCCGTTCTTGATTCCGAGGTCTGGAAGACAATTGTTTCGTTACGAGAGCGTTTTGAGGCAATGCGCCGCAGTGAAGTCCATCGCGTACGCGGGCGCCTGGGCAATATGAGCCCTGATCAAGAGAAGGTAGTGGAATCGCTTAGCCGTGGCATCATAGAAACGGTGCTTAAGACGCCGGTGGCAATGTTGTTGAACGCCGCTGCAGCCAATCAGCCTGCCTCTGTGGTCGAGACCGTGCGCAGGATTTTCAATCTGCGCTCCTAAGATAAGCCGCCGTCAAAGACCAGAAGGCGAGCACTCACGAAGAGATGGGCGGTCAATCTGCGCGTTCGCACATGATTGCCGCCCATTCCTCCATGCTTTGCCGGTTTAGAAAGAAGCGTTACCGGTGCTTGATGAACGTGCCACTTTGCAGTTCTGTCACGGCCTCTCGCAACTCCTCCTGGGTGTTCATGACGATCGGACCGTACCACGCGACCGGCTCCTCAATCGGCTTGCCGGACACCAACAGAAAACGGATGCCTTCTTCGCCGGCTTGAACAGTAATCTCATCGCCGCGATCGAAGAGCACGAGCGAATGATTCCTCGCGTCGTACTTCGGGTTGGCGTTTGGGTCGACGGCAGATTCGGTGAGGACCGCGCGCGGATCCGATGCATCCCGGAACGTGCCTGCACCGGCGAAGACGTAGGCAAAAGCGTTACGCGTAGTCTCGATCTCCAGGCGCTTGCGTCGATTAGGAGCAACCGAAATATCAACGTAGCTAGGATCGGCAGCTACACCTTCCACCGGTCCTCTTTTGCCCCAGAACTCTCCACAAATCACCCTGACTCGCGTTTCGTCGTCATCGGTGATTTCCGGGATGTCGCTTGCCGGAATGTCCTGATAGCGCGGATCGGTCATCTTCAGACTTGCGGGCAGGTTCGCCCACAACTGGAAGCCGTGCATCCGGCCCCGGCTATCGCCTTTCGGCATCTCTTGATGGAGAATGCCGCTTCCCGCTGTCATCCATTGCACGTCGCCAGCGGTCATCTTTCCCTTGTTTCCCAGGCTGTCACCGTGCTCGACCGATCCGGCCAGAACGTAGGTGATGGTTTCGATGCCGCGATGTGGATGCCAGGGAAATCCCGCGGCGTAATCGTTGGGGTTATCGTTGCGGAAATCGTCCAGCAAGAGAAATGGATCGAATTCCTTGGTCTTGCCGAAGCCGAAGGCGCGCTGCAACTTGACGCCCGCGCCTTCAATCGTCGGCTTCGGTTCGATAATCTGCTTCACTGCCCTCAGTGACATAGAACTCCTTCGTGGCTGGTACGGGCACTTTGTGCCCAATCTGCCGCTGCTGCCATACTTCAAGCTTTCACAAACTCGACCTCGAGTGTGATGGTGATGTCCTCGCCAACCAGAATGCCGCCAGTTTCAAGAGCTGCATTCCAGGTCAAGCCGTAGTCTTTGCGGTTGATCTTGGTCGTACCCGAAACACCCACACGAGTGTTGCCCCATGGATCTTTCGTAGGCGGCGTGGGTCCTTCCACCGCAAAGACCACTTTGCGGGTAACCCCGTGAATCGTCAGGTTACCTTCCACCGCCAGTTCGCCATCGCGGACGATGCTGATGTTGTCGGATTTGAATGAAAGTGTCGGAAATTTTTCTACATCCAGGAAGTCAGCGCTTCGCAGATGAGCGTCGCGCTGGGCGTCGCGAGTTTCGATAGAGGCGGCATCAATCGAAGCCTCAATATGCGATTTGTGGAGATTCGATTCATCCAAGGTTAAGGTGCCCGAAACCTTCGAGAAATGCCCCTTTACGTTCGAGATCATCATATGTTTGACCTTGAACTCGGCAGCGGAGTGAGCTGGGTCGATGTTCCAAGTGGTGATGCTTGTAGTGTTTTGCGGAATAGCTGTTGTGCTCATAAGGTGTTTCTCCTTTCACCCCTTAGATGCGTTACGACGATATTCGTTGCAACATATATATTTGGTAAAAAAAGGCCCACTGTGGCCTCAGCCTCCACCAGCAAGTCCTGTAGTTTCTTAAGCTTCGCAATCCGGGTGGCCAAGTTCACGGTGCACCTCGCGGCCTTACTTCATGTGACCGCCCCTTCGGGTGAACTTGCCGATGAGGAACTCCTGGGCCAGGTTTGCGCCAATTCGTTCCGCGATGCCGATCGCGAAATTTCCAAACACCAGCCCTGCGCCACGATTGGATTTGGGATAGTAAAGGTTCGCGAGACTCGATGATGCTAGAACGCCGCCCAGGCTAGAGTAGTTTGGTTGCGATTCTCCTTTGTCCGTTCTTGCAACAAAAGTACTGAGTACTGCGTGGCGCATTCGTGAGCCGGTGGTACCCGTTCCCTGATAGAAGTAGCGTGGGTCCTGGTGCAACAGCGACGGCAGTATGGCGCCTCCGATCATGATGTCGGAAAAACCATCGGCCGCAACTGCGCCAAAGCGCTTTCCATATGCTCCCCAGCCTTGGCCATAGTCTGGAGTATTTCCAGCTTGCTTGGCACTGGCTACCAGGAAAACTCCCGCAGCCGTCACTGGATCTGTCGAGACTTTCAGAGCCAGCTTGAACTTCATCCCTGTCGTCAGCGGCGCCGGATCGCGCTCATAGGAAACGTAAAAATTCGGAATGATTCCGAACACGCGCTGCTTCTCTTCGGCCTTGAACTGCTCCGTCGCAACTTCGACAGGATCGTAATGAACATCGACAGTAATGCGAAACGGTGCAATTCGCATTTGGATGCCAGTCACAAGTTTGAACTGGTCCGGATTGAGGATGATCGGGGTGGATATCCAGTTTTCATAGTCCTTGGTGCTGATGCTGAGCTGATAGGTAATGCCTGGTGTCACATCGTGAAACTCGAACATCCCGGTCGCTGTCGTCAGGCTCGTACGAGGGTCATTGCCTTCAACTTCTTTAAGGACGACCGTCGCACTCGGGATCACGTCTCCGTTGACATCGGTGACGGTGCCGATGATGGTTGCGTTTCGAGGAGCCTCTTGACCGATCTGGCCGAACGCCTGAAAGGAAAAGACTAAGACGACAGCAAGTGCGGCACCGAAATTGATGTATAAGCGTTTCAACTCCATCCTCTCTATGCTTCACAGAAAGAGCAACGCAGATGCCAAACTGAGAAGTCCGCAACCTGCTGAGGTTCCCGCACTCGTCCGAGAGATGGTCGGCGCTCGCGTCAAAATCTCGAAACTGTCAAGTGACAGTCAAACTGGTGATGACAGGAGTGCGGGCAGGCCTTGCAGCCTCCTGCGCTGTGGAAGCGGAATCAATCTTCCAATTTGTTTGGGAAATTCTGAATCAGAACTCGACTACGATTGCCGTTTTCGCTACCACTCCCAGCCGCATTCGCAGCGAATGTGATCGGCTAGCTTGGCCTTCCTGAGTACTCGTCCACACGCTGCACAACATCGCATCCACATTCTGACCTCCCTCATCGCCGACTAGCGGCCATGTTCCAGCTCAAGAGAAGCAAATAGACTTCCAATTCTCGATCGCGGCAACCGGCGAAGAGATAAAGCGCGCAGTTGGCCCAGAATTGCTCAGGTCGAAAAGAGTGGAACGGGCGGCGCGGATTGCGCCACCCATGAAATGATGCTCGGTACGGATCTCTTACATCAGCCGCTTCTGGGGAGCACTGTCTAATTTACGAGAGCTTCGGGCAAGCACTCGCCGCAAGTGCCGCCCAATCTTTGCGCGCGCGCGTGCCATCTGAGCCTTCACTGTTCCCTGCGGCACACCCAGCACTCGGGCTGTCTCAAGGATCGAGAGACCGTCGACGACGCGTAGCTTAAATGTTCTTCGCAAACGGGGCGAGAGCAGTGCTGTGCACTTTTTCAAGTGTGCAGCGAGTTCAGAATTGCGACACTCATCTTCGGGGTTGGGACGCGTGTCGGCCAGTCTTTCCGATATGAAGTATCTTTGCTCCTCGTCATTCTGCTCATTCAACGGCACGTGGATGTGGCGTGGCCGTCTGCGCAATTGCATGCGGGCGGAATTGCAGACAATCGCGGTCAGCCAAGTGGACATCTGGGACTGTCCCCTGAATTGGTGCAGATGTTTGTAGGCCGCCAAGAGCGCCTCCTGGACCGCATCCTCTGCGTCATCTTTGTTGCCAAGAACACGCAAAGCCGATCGATAGAAAGCGGGTAAATGGAGCGAGAGCACTCTTTGCAGTTCGCGGGCAGAGCTCTGATCGCCTACCACGGGGTATTGAGGGTTCTGAGTATGTACGTCTGCGTCCGGCATGTTCTTTCGTCCCGCAAAAGAGAAAAGCACGTAGCTGGCCAAAGAGTATGGCTCTGTTCTGCGCGTAAACATTGGGAAAGTCGGCCGGAATGGCGTCAATTGAGGTCTCCCAAGTGACAGTGTCCGGCGGTTGACACTATGCTCGCGACCCTTGGCTCGCCCGGTGAGAGAGAAGTTGCGGGGACCTGCATTTACAGTCTGATTTCCAAGCTGGCGCGAGAGGCTTTCGCAAACCGAGTGCGATCCGCAATCTGAAGTGGCGCAGTGGTTTCAGTGCAACGGCTGTCAATTCCGTTCGGAAGTTTGCATCTGCTAACCCACTTTGGCATCTGGCGTGCCTTTGTCATATTGTCGGAAGCAATGAAGTTCTTTGGAGGACATATGGCAAAGGTAATCGAGTTCCATATACCGCGAAACTTTCACAAGGTATCAAAGTGGTTTCCCCCAGCCGAACGTGGCAAGGTGCTGGCATTTCCACTGGCAGTACGAAAATCGGCGTGACTTGTTCTGCGATCAGTCGCAAGATGCGCTTTCTCTATTCAGATCTCGTTCGTGAGGGACAAGATCGAAGCTTCGATTTTTCGGCCGAGCAGAAGTAACGCGTCATAGCGCCCCTCTGAAGTTCCTTTCGGACCGTAAGCTTGAATTGTCCGTTCCAGCGTGCCTCTCGCAATATCTTTCTACGCGTCGGGCCCGGATGTTCTGCATTGATAATTAGTCCTTGCCTCTAGCCTCTGGCACCGGTCCGGTGCTGCTCGCATCCCGCTGCGTTCCGTTGTCGTTTGACGCAGTGTTGACTGGCTCTCCTCCCGCGGAACTAAGCTTCAGCAGACCAACCGCGGGAGACACAAAAACCAGCGAATTCGAAAAAGTCGCGACGTGATCCGTGGAACGCTCCTGCTCCACGTCAAATTCTCTCAACTGGAATTGCAGCAGTCCCATGTTGATGACATCGCCTGTAATGCCTGAAACCTGTACTCGGTCGCCAACTCTAATTCCGCGCTTCCCAAGCAGGACGAGAGAGCCGAGACTGGCGAGAATGACGTTTTGCAGTGCGAGCAGCAGTCCAGCGCTGAGAATCCCAAAGTACGTTGCCAGCGAACTCAAGTCTGAGGCAACGCTGAACAAGGCGACGACGGCTATAGCAAACATTGTGAGAAGGCGGTAGACCATGCTTATAACTCGTCGTCGGTTTGGGTCCTGGATACGGCCGAGTGCCAGCCGCCGCGAAATCTCGCCCATTCCAAATAGCAGGCCGACAATCAGCACAACGATGAATAGCCGGACCACCAATTTTTTCCATGCTTGCCTGTATTGACTGGCGACCGCTGTTCGCCAGGGCAGCAGGTGTGACTCGTACTCTTCAAGCAACGCCCTTTGCTTATCAAGCGCCAAGATGGCGGGAGAAAAGGCCTTGAGTTCGAGTGTGAGCGCATCGAGTTGGGACTTCTGTTCGCGCAACAATGAAAGGTCACTGGTCTGCAAATTGCTTGTAACGGCCCTTTGAAGAACCCGAGCGATGAAGGCGCTCATTGGAGTCCGCATATTCGTCGTAGAGAACGAAAAGTTGTTAGTGAGACGGATCTTTTCGTCAGCCACGCGAAGTTTGCGCCTTAGTGCAGAGGCTTCCGACGCCAACCCCAGGATGCCGGTCTCTCGCCAGCTATTGCTGGTTCTGGAATCTTCGTCTGGCGCCGGCAATTTCGACAAGGGAGTAGCCGGGCTGCTCAACTCTGGTATGGACTGTGCAAGGTCGTCAATGGTCAACTCGAGAGTTGCACTGTTGGCTTTCGCCGTCCCGGCAGTCTGCACGAACTGAATCAGATCAGTGACCCCCTGCGAAACAGCCTGCATGAGTTCTAATCGGCTCTGAGCATCGTCGAGGGCGGCTTTCAGCTTGTTGCGATCGGCTTTGCCAGCCGAAGCAATTTTTTCGTTCAGCTTTCCGATATCCTCGCTGGTTTGCTGAGTTACCTCATCATTTCGGTTCTTCAGCTCAATAAAGTGCGCAAGGTCCGCAGAAGCGGGTCCTGGCACTGTCGCGGGCGCGTCATGCGGAGACACAGCTGTATTTGCTAGAACTACATCCGCCCTGGCGAATTCGAACGAGAGCGCGACAATCTGGTTTTCAATGGCTTGATTGTCGTTCAGAAACACCAGGTCTTCCGGATCACTGGCAACCTGCCGTTCGGTGTACACGTGGTGGTACCAGTTCACTGATTGCAGGAGATATCCAATAACTTGTGTGTCCGATGGGAGTTGATATGAGCCTTGCGTGGTGCCAGCAGAGAGCCCGCCGGATATAGCGATCGCGAAAATCGCACAACAGGTGACGATGTGACCGTACCGGTTCACGTTTTTCGGCCTTCCTTGACGACGCTTGCCAGAGCATAGGCCGGGGCAAACAACGGCGGGCTCATCTGGAACGAAACTCGTTGGTGACGAGATCCCAAAGTCCCCTCGGCGCGAGCCGCTTTGTTTACATTCGATACTTTGCGCACGATTTCCCTGAGCGCGGTTCTTCACTCTTTGATTCAGCGCACATCGCCTGCTCCCACTCCTGACGCCAATCGCTGCCACAGTGACCGAGACATCGAAACCTCATCATGCTCGCTCCGCAGAGCGGACAGATCAGGTTCCGTATAGCCGAGATCAAGCTCATGTTGGTGTTTCTAACTACGGCAAATGAAGCCATGATGTCTCTCCCTTTTTTGTGCCGGTTCTTCACCGCCGAATGCACAGAACCTTAAGCGGGGGCCGCAGGCGCGTTTTGGGGGGGCGCCCTGTGGACAGGGGCTGCGGCCCCTCGCTTCGGATGCAAATTTAATAGCAACTGAGTCGCCAAATGCTTTGCTCGGGAGCATCCGCTTCCGACAAGGTTTATCTAGTCAGCATGAAGGAGATCGGGAAGTGGTCCGACGCTTTGACACTCCCGTGCACGTGGCCAGAACTCGATCGTAGTGGCCCGCGAATAAAAGCCCAATCAATACGGCGACGACCTGCAAACAGGCCGTGTGCTGGAGTAGTAGGGATGCGAGGGGAGGCCACTGCATCTTCAAACCCAGCCCTGGCAAGTGTCATCGCTACTGGCTCTCTCGACGCGTCAAGGTTAAGGTCACCTGCGACGATCACCGGACATCCAGCGTCGCAGTTCGTCGCGTCCGACAAGACTTCCCGCAACTGTGAAATGCGCAGCGCATCACTTCCTCGGCTCTCAAGATGAAGGTTGTAGATCACGAATCGTCTGCCGGCAACGTTGATCTGTGCGACCAATGCGACTCTTCCTCCGAGGCGTTCCTGAAAGGGCTCGACGTTCGGCAGAAACCAGCGAGGCTGCCAGAAGTGTGACTGTCGAGAGAAGCGGATCAGGCGCGGCTTTGAAATAGGCCACTTCGATAGGGTCGCTTGACCGTGGTAAGCCGGAGAGTCTCTGGATCCCTGGACTAACTCCTGGAATTCGCGGCCGAACACGTAGTTCATTTCCAGCTTGCGAGCGATGGTCTCGGCAATATTCAGGCGGTGCGTGCGTCGCGCATTGAAATCCACCTCCTGCAGGATCAAAATGTCAGCATTGACGCCAACGAGGAAGTCTGTGACACCTTGCAACTGTTGGCCCCTGTCAATGTTCCAGTCGACAATCTTCAACGACTTTGGAGCCGAGGCGATCCACTGACGTGGCGCGAAGTCTCCAGTTACGATGTCTTGAATTTCCATATCCAAGCTGTCGCCGTCAGGGCGATCGGTGTACACGCATACCCGTTCGTACTAGTTGAGAGAGGTGGAACTTTGTAGCGCTGTCGTCCGGGACGGCGTGAACGTTAGATAAGAATAAAGCGCAACGATCCAAACCATGTTCGCACCGACCGTCGCACCAATCAAAAACCAGTTCATGATGCCGAAAAGGGCAAAAAATAGAATGACGTATGGCAAGAAGCAGCGCCGGATGATGAATTCCGTGTGCCGCCCGAGGTACAAGAGAGGATTCGAACTCCGGCTATCCGCTTTCTTGTGCCACTCCAGCAGATAGCGTTCCGGCCGCCCGCTGGACAGTTGATGACGTTGGAGGCCCGTCATCAGCGCGCTCGCGCTCGCGCCGAGAAGCAATACACCGCCCCATGCCAGATAGCTGCGATTGCCTGAACTTCTGACCAGTCCGATCGTCAAGCCAGAGAAGATGAACAAGTAATAAAGATTGTCGCAAATCGTCTCGAGCCAGCATCCGAAGGCGGATTCCTGCATTTTCAGGCGGGCAACTTCGCCATCGCATCCATCAAGTACGCTCGAGAACCAGGAAAGAACCGCTCCCATCAACATATTCCGATATCCTCCAAGAGCCAGGAAGATGCCTGCCGCGAAGCTCACGCCGAGCGTAAACAGACTGACCATGTTAGGAGTGATCGGCAATGCAATGATTTGGCGACTGATCGGTATGGAAATACGGCGGTTCGTTCTCGCAAAAATCCCGTCGGTGGGCTTGAATAGCCAGCCATCTAATTTCCGTTCCGCCAATTGACGTTCGTGCTCGTTGCTAACCCGCTGCCATTTTTCCTCGGTTATTTCTTCAGATTCCGTGTAATGAGCCATGCTCACCGCTGACACGATATCCTCGCCAGAGCTGGCAACCGTGGCGTAACGGCGTGCAAGGTCGCTTGACGCCTTTGGGGACAGCGAACAGATGCCCACTGTTTCGCCGTCAGTCATGAACGTTAAGGCATCCTCTGTCCCATCCCACTCAGCAACTCGCTTATGCAGTGAAGGGTGGTAGACTCCGTCGCCGGCGATCAGAACCAGATGTCTATCTCTCTCGGAAGCGAGCTGCGCGATCAGGGACGGAACAGAGTCTTCGCCGAAAGTTACTCCACACCACTCAACACAATTGGGCACACGCCCGGTCTTCAGCAGCTCTTGCCTTATCGGCAGACCCTTCACACGATCAATAACAACGACGATTCGCGCAGCGCCCGCTTTTGCTGCTCCCAGGATGCTTCGAAGCAAGATCGGTACGGAGCCGACTTGGGGCAGCGGAGAGCCGAAGCCCGGATCGTTCGCAAGAACTACGGCCACGTGAGAAGAACGGCGCTGCGGTGCAGAAGTACTCTGAAGTTCTTCTAAAGAAATCTGTTCCGGTGCAACATGCATAATGTCCTCGTTCGCTTCATTGCTCTTTTCTCGTTTTGCGCGGTTCGACAAGATGATCAGGCAGAGAATTCCCACACCAGTCCAGAATAGGGCGCGCAGTCGACGAGCAAATGCCAGCGTCAAGCCCGCCGCGGCTGTGAGGCCGAACATTTTCGTAATGAGTATGTTCCCGCCCTCATAGGTTCCGATATTCCCAGGGTTGAACGTCCCAGCGATGTTGACCAACTTGGTCAACGCCTCGATTGCAAGCGCGCCGAACACGGTGAGTTTGGCGCCCATGAGCCGCACAATCAGAAATACCTCGACGATCGCGGCGGCGTGGCATGCAAAGTTCAGCAGGAGGCTCGCCCAAAACGCTGTGGGGGTGTGGTGATAGAAGTCAAGAAGGCTGTTCTCGACCGAGTGAATCAGTGTGCGCTTACTGTCAATCAACCGCCTGAGATAGCGAATCCGACCTAAGAACTCACCAGTCCGCGAAAGCAACGGCCAGCGGTTTCTGATGGCCATCGCACAGAGAAGAACAAAGCCGAGAAGAAAGCACGCAAAGACAACCGCATAAAGAATGAGCTTATGAGGC
>Ga0210405_10006337_pt1 | contig 10581 bp, 3 predicted proteins | sample IncBWH11MmetaG_FD_155492 | JGI IMG/M metagenome (GOLD analysis project Ga0210405, IMG submission 155492) | Forest soil microbial communities from Barre Woods Harvard Forest LTER site, Petersham, Massachusetts, United States - Inc-BW-H-11-M | ecosystem: Environmental > Terrestrial > Soil >... | reverse complement strand
TGCCGACAAACTTTCCGTCTCCAGGGACAGTAAAAAACGCGGCGGGTTGTTTTTCGCCTACCCGGGTGATTTCAATCACGCGGTCTACAACAATCACTCCAACCTGGATGGAGAAGGAGAATGGGACGGGACGAAGTGGAATACGTACGAGGGGTTGAACATCAGGGTTGGGGATCGAATTGCTCAACCATCATCAACCCTGCGATCGGCACTTCTTATTGATAACAAAGGCCATGTCGGCATAGGCACAGACAGAGACCTCGTTTCGAATCTCACCGTCAACAAGAAGATTGCGCATGATGCCGGTTACGACTACTCCGCCGCCCCCTTGAGCATCTTTTTACCGAAACACAATGGAGGAAGCACGCCCGCGGAGACTGTAGACATTCTGCATCTGGTCAGAGAGGGAGTGGCGAGCGCTGCATATGGCAACAAAGTCTCGCTGGCCATAGGCAGGTATGAGAACAACGGCCTGAATTCCCGCACGCAGCTTGACATCAAGCTGACGGATGGCCCGTTCACGGATCACAAGGCCGTGCTATCGCTCCGCAGCAACGGTTGTGTCGGCATCGGGACAGGGAACCCGCAGGAGGCTCTCCAGATCGGGGATTTTGCGCCCCGGGATAATTATCTCAAGATCCTTGCAGGAGAAAGCAAATTATCAGGTTTAACGGGTTGCGCAGGCATCAAGTTGGAGTGCGGGCAGCATAATAATGGGTACTCGATTGCGTTTGATAGAAATACACCCCGAGAGACGCCATTTCCGGCGATAGGCGGGCTACGATTCAGCCGACTCCCCAAACCCGGCGCCAATCCCACGGCCGATCTTTTTCTGGATTATTTGACTGGCTGTGTCGGCATCGGGACGGATGTCCCCGGCAAGAAACTGGATGTGCGCGGCGAACTCCAGGTAACGGCAAGCCACAACAATCCAACTCCCGATATTGGAACGTTCTATGACATGAGTAAGTCCCGAGGGATCGGCATCGGTTATAACCAGATTGCAGCGATTGGCGAACGCCCCAATCAAGAAATTATCATCGCGCCGAAAGGGCGCGGCTGGGTAGAGGTAACAGGAAACTTACGGGTAAACGGCTATCCAATGTTCAATTTTGGCAGGCGCTGGAAAGACGGCGATATCCTAGAATATCAAACCGAATTAAAGGGCCAACGATACCCTTCCGGCTGTTTCATATTGTTCATAAGCGACAAGATTGATGGCCTTCACTGGCTGGTGAAGCGAGACGATGGTAAAGTTGCACACTGTAAGGTGGAGGGGCGGGTGTCCGAACTGTAAGGTTGAGGCCTGGGTCCTACCGCAACGTTAATTATTAACTATGTACCATCAATTAGTCCATCTTCTGGATCTATGCACTTTATCGTACCAGTTGCATGCCCAGACACTGATCTGGCCTATGGATCCCTATTATGAGCAGTGGTTAGGAGACTCAGATAGTCTCCGGAACAGTTTCATGGCCAAGGTGCACCAGGTGGCTACTTCAGCCAACTACCCTGGAGTGCGTGGTCCTAGTAGCCTCAATAGTGCGCCGCAATCGAACCGAGACCTGGATCCAATCCTTTCCGATTATTCCCAAATCAACCCATGGCGGCCCAGTGTTACTAGACCTAACAGGGAAGTAGAAGGGTGGATATTGTACAATACGCCTCGGGAGATTACTGACCGGATTAATAAAGTCTATATGGTTCGCTATGATCCCGCGTGGAAGCCCTTACTCTACGAAATACAAGCTCTACGACCGCCATCAGTACCAGCAGGGACAGACTCGTTGTACTGCTTTGAGGGAGGAACCGGAGGTATTCCACGAAACGATAAGGCACCAGCGTGGAGCATGATGGGGTTGGTGTTAGCCAGGGAGGATGACACGGCCCCCGCCCCACTCCCGCCCGCCCGCCGCCCGTATGACCTATACATTGTATTTCGGGGAAGTCGAAGTGGTGACCCAAGGGCAACAACAGCATTGAGAACAGAACGGGGCAATCCCGACTGGGTAACGGACATGGACTTCGGATTCGGCAGTGGCACGGTCACCAATATTCCAGAAATTAGCGCGATAGGTAGTGTTAGTCCAGGGTTTGCGGCCAGCGTGCACACGATGTTGCCCACCATCATGGAATGTCTGGAGCATATCCAGGCGCTTTATACACCCTATCCACCTCAAGCGATATATGTCACCGGACATAGTCTGGGAGCGGCACTGGCGGTGCATTTTACCAGCGCAGTGCTGCTGGGCACGACGTATGGCCACAATAGCAATCCAACGAGCATGCCAGCGAATATCCAAAATTGGCCATGGAGTACCATACAGTTGGTTCCGTTTGCCTTGCCTGTCGTTGGAGGCGAGACCTTTCAGCAGGCTTTTGACGGAACGCTAGGAAGTCGCCGAGTCTATCTTCAGGGGGACCCTGTCACACAAACCAAAAGGCTGTATCCAGTGGGTAAAGCTTATGCAATTGACCCAGAAAAGCTCATCGATCCCACGGTTACATACAAAATAGGTCCATCCTGGAATCCTGTTCGTCATGAACCTTATAACATACGTTATTATTTAATCAAAGACTTACAGCAACTAGGATTTCTACCTAAGCATTTGCCCATCGGTCCTCTTACTCAGCAACCCTGGAAAATCTTTAAAAATTTCAAAGAGATGTTAGCGGAACCATGGGATGGGAATGCGAATGGCCAGGTTAGTCAGATCCTTGGAATGAACTTCAATGAACGACTTATACAATATTTAGGCGTTTTTGAGGTCATGCTGAAACCTGGTAGCCAAAGACAATACATACGCAAGCTGCATATGGCCATCTCGAACGCCAACATCAACGGGTTTGATCCGTCGATTCTTCCTTTATATGACGAACCTAAGCAACTATTCACATCTGAGCTCGTTCAATTTTTTGGTTTGTGCCTTTTTTTAACTCAAGCCACAAAGGAGACGTATGCAAGAATGGTTAGATTATTGACGATAAGGCCATATAAGGACCTTACATTGATATAATGAGAACACAGAAACTACAGTTCAAGCGTGCTATTGTTCTGCACGTATAGGTAAACATCCAGTTTGAGCACGGTGCTTGGGAGCTGGTGCATGAATAGCGCGTATAACCCTGCGGCGTACCGGACGTTCAGGTGAGAATGAAGCAAATATCCTGTCAAAAGGCTACATAATGACAGACACATTGTTGGACATTAAAAGTCGTATTGAGGCCGCCAAACCGTTGATTCTCAACGAGACGACTTTAGGTCAGAAGCAGTGCCAATTTTTCGCACAGATATTTCCTCTAGTGCCTCAGGAGCAAGCATTGAACTTGTCCAACTGCGCCGTTGTGTCTTCCACGGTCGACTCTTTGACTGTTACGGGCACCTTTGCACGGCTGTTTCCCCGGAAGAATGTGCTGGTAGACGTCTGCCTTTTTGATGATGCAAACGCAGTACGGCATGCCGTGGTAAAGATTCCTACACCCGCAGCGGACTCTGCCTCCGCCTATCTGAGTCAATACAGTGTCGATCCAGGTGAGCCCATCTCGCCGACAGCGGTGGCCCCAACGACCAGTCTGGGAGCCTATGTTCAAGCGATCACCTTCAGCCCAACAACAAGCATGATTTTTTCCACGCTTGATTACACCGCACCAAAGGCTGCGCGAAGCTCTTATCCTCCCACATGGCAGACGGATTTCCCTGTCGAGCACGTCGGTAAGGGGCTGAATTTTGGTGCGGAGATCAGCCTGGATGAGGACCTGGACGGGTTTGTGCAATCCAGGCTGCCTGGATTTGCTGGCGGTCGCTCGCCCCACTGGTGCCTCATTCATGCCGGCGAGGATGCCTGCTTGGAGGAGGGCCCCTTGTTCAAGTGTACGAGGACGATGACAGACAAACTCACCATCGAACCGTTGAGCCTCAGCCTTCAGGGAATCAGTATCGTGCTCGCGCTGGCGCGGCCGCTGGGAGGGCGCATCGGGCCACGCATGCTTGTGGAGGGCACGGTGACAGTGGGCACCACTCCTCTGCAGGTAACGGCAGCATTTAACTACTACTATTCAGAATTATCACTGTCGTTTACAGGCTTTCCTTCGTTAGGAGACCTTTTAAAGCACGTTGGCCTCAGCCTGGACTCTTTGCCGGTGCCGCTGTCGCAAATGCTCGACATCAGGTTGTCCACACTGAACATCGTATTGGACCTGAATGACGAGTCTGTTTCTGAGATCAGCTTCAGCTTGAGCACAAAGGGCGACATCAAGCTGATCAAGGATGTCATCTCGCTCGAGCCGACGTTGGCGATGCAGATTTATGCCCCCTTGGACGCAGAGTTGCGCGCTATCGAAGGCAACTTGACGGGCAAATGGACGTTTGAGGACATAATTTTCACCACAGAGCTTGCGTATCCCAGTCTGCACTTCTATGCCGGCATGGACAAGGGTCAACAGGTGAGTACGAAAAAGCTCGTACAACGCCTCTTACCGGGCATCGACCTGCCAGAGCTGACGTTCACGACGATGGAGATAGAAGGCAATGTCCTGGAGAAAAGCTTTTGGGCGGAGATCCAGGCGAAGATCGGCAAGAAGGATGACACAACGTGGGGATTTGACGCCTCTGGTCTCACAGGGATCAGGCTCGGGATGGTCTATGCCCACCAGCAGATGACCCACTGCGCCGTGGAATGCACGTTACCATTGGCGGGGGTGGCCCTTGTTCTCTCGGCGCAGTATGATGCCGGTCAGGATGGCTTGCAATTCGACGGCCGCACCACGACAGCCATCGATATCACGTCGGTGATTCGAGATTTAGGGCGATTATTTGATATCCAGGGGCCAGAAGTCCCTGCGATACTACAAAGCTTCAAGATCGAGGCCCTGCATGTCTCCTTTAACACGCAGAGTAAAGATTTCACCTGCACCTGCGATGGGAACCTCACGATCGAGAAGACAGCCATCAAGGGTACGGTCACCCTTGATCTCACCCATCGACAAGACGGTTCTGTGTCCACGCACTTCAGCGGCCAGATTACGCTTGGTGATGGAGTACAGTTCGCCCTCATTTTCGACACCGCCGGCGAGGATAGACAAGCCCTTGGAACCTACCACAATCCGTATGGAGAATCCCGGAAGATAAAGAAGCTGATCGGAGATGTTTCTGTCGATCTCGCCGCTGCAGTCCCGGAGAGCCTGGCGTTCACCTTACATGACGCCCTCCTGGGCTATGCCAAGCCTGGCAAGGACAAGGATGCCAAGTGGCTGTTTGGAGTAGACATTGAGGGGGGACTCAACCTTTCAGATGTGAAGCTGCCTGATTTTCCGCTGCTCAGTCAGTTCGCACCGTCCCCGGAGCAGACGCTCAAACTGGCGGTACAGGTGGTGGGGGCGAAAACGCCCTTTACCGCTGAAGAAGTCGTAGCGCTCAATGCCCTTAACCCTGGCGGGTTGCAATTGCCGCATAAAGCCATCGAGGGACTCGCCCTCGCCGTCTCGTTGCGCCTGGGCCAGGAGAGCAAGCAGCTCAGCTTGCCGATTGGTCTGAAAAAAGATGACTCGCTGGCTGCTGCTGGGAACAATTCCCTGACGTCCGATGCGACCGCTGCCACGCCCCATTCGGGTGCGCATGCGGTGAGCGCCGACGGGATGCAGTGGGTCATGATTCAAAAGTCTTTCGGCCCGGTCCATTTTGAACGAGTAGGCATCGCCTACCACGGCGACGTCATCACGGGACAGTTGGATGCGGCCTTGTCCGCGGGCGGGCTGACCATTGCCCTGGACGGTCTGTCGGTCACCTCACCCCTATCGCCCTTCGACCCAACTTTCTCCCTGCGCGGATTGGGAATTGATTACCGCAATGGCCCGCTGGAGATCGGGGGCTCGTTTCTCAAGCAGATCATGAAGGAGGGAGAGGAAACCTATACGTCGTTTGCGGGCCTGGCCGTATTGCGCAACAAACTATTGAGTCTGTCCGCGATCGGTTCCTATAGCCTGAAGGCCGGGCATCCCTCCCTGTTCATCTATGCCGTATTAGACTATCCGCTGGGCGGACCCTCCTTTTTCTTCGTGACCGGTCTCGCGGCGGGCTTCGGGTACAACCGTGCGCTGACCATTCCGACGATCGACCAGGTAGAGGCATTCCCCCTGATTAAGGCTGCGAGCTCAGGGCAGAAAGGGAACAACGTCCAGAGCCTGCCCGCCGGCCAGAAGGAGCAGCAAGAGCTCTTGACCACTCGGCTCGAAGAGCTGGAGGACTATATCCCCCGTTCCGTCGGCGAACACTTTTTGGCGATTGGGGTGCGGTTTAACTCGTTTAAGAGGGTCGATTCGTTTGCCCTTCTGACGGTCAAATTTGGCAAGGAGTTGGAGTTTGATCTGCTAGGCATTTCCACGCTGAGTGTGCCAAACGTGGCTGAAGCCCAACTGGTCTTGAAAGCGACCTTCAAACCGGATTCGGGATTCCTGGGAGTCCGTGCCCAATTGACCCCTACCTCCTATATTCTCTCGGGCGACTGCCACCTGACCGGCGGGTTTGCCTTCTACAGTTGGTTTAAGGATTTTAAAGATCAGACGCTGCCTGGGAACCCAACCATCAGAGGGGGCGATTTCGTCCTGACGCTTGGTGGTTACCACCCTGCCTATAACCCGCCCGCCCACTACCCGCGTGTGCCGCGTTTAGGCTTCAACTGGCAAGTGGACAAAGCCGGATTCCTCCAGCTCAAAGGCGACGCCTATTATGCGATGACCCCCCATGCGCTGATGGCAGGCTGCCACTTGGAGGCCACCTGGCACAAGGATCAGCTCAAGGCGTGGTTCACGGCATCGGCGGATTTTTTGATCTGTTGGGAACCGTACCGTTACGATGCGCGCCTCTATATCGATCTGGGGGCCTCCTATACGTTCGACCTGTTTGGCAGCAACACCATTACCGTTGATTTGGGGGCGGACCTGCATCTGTGGGGGCCAGAGTTTTCAGGTGAGGCCAGAATCCATTGGTTGTTCATTTCCTTCACTGTCAGCTTTGGAAAGGGGGCGTCCAGAGAGCTCACGCCGATTAAGTGGACAGACTTCAAGACGGCGTTTTTACCTAAGGATGACCAAATCTGCGGCATCGCGGTCCAACAGGGGTTGATTCGCCAGGTCAAAGATGGGGTTCAGGAGCGCTGGATCATGAATCCCAAGGAGTTTGTGCTGGTGACGAATTCAGTGATTCCATCGACCGAGGCGATGGAAGTCGCCAAACTCGATAAGGATGGGAAACCGGAGACTTGGAAACCGATTCCCGCAGAAGCTCGCTCGGTGGCGGTTCGGCCCGTGGGAGTGGAGTCGATGAAATCGACGCATACGATCACGATCACGAAGCAGGGAGACAAGGAAGTTGAATTGGTACCGTTTGAGTATGAGCCGGTGCTGAAAGCCATGCCGGCTGCCCTGTGGGGCGCACCGCAATTTACCGACGACGCAAAAAAGGAATTTTTACGATTACCGGACCTCCATGATGACAAGCCCTTGATCGAAAAGACCCTGTGCGGGTTTGAAATCCGGCCGCCCAAATTTCCTGAGCCTCGGCCAACGGCGCCATTCGAACCAAAACCCTACGAGACCGAACGGATCCCGGACGCTTTTAAGTGGGAAGAATGGATGCTCTTGGATAAAGATTTACAGGGGAAGAACGCCCGGGAGGCAGCAACAGGAGATAAAGGCAGCGATTTCCTCAACAAAAGAGACCTCCTGTTCAAAGCCCTGGGGTTCGCGAACACCGGCACTGGTTTCCTGGCCAAACGACAATGACTACTAAGCTGAGTTTCACCGATTGGCACAAGCCCGGTCTTGAGCCGGGAGATTACTCTATCACTGTCGAGCAATCCATAAAAGCCGACGGTAAAATTCCTCCAGAATCATTTCCGCCGGTAACGCGTCAATTTTCTGTGTTGGGCCCACGTTTTACCCTGAATCCCCAGGAGGTTCAGGATATGTTTCCGCCCCCCGGGAGTTTGGGCGAACACTCCAATGTGTTACCTCATATTATCCTGAAGCGAAGCACTTTGCCCTGGGAACGTCAGGCGGACCCTGGTGACAAAAATGTCCCCTGGTTGGCTTTGCTGCTATTTGAGGAGGAGGAAATACAGGATCCCCCCCAAAAGAGTGCGGATGCGGTGAAGGAACTCTCCTTGAAGCTCCGTGACCTCTCCAGAGCGCAATCGTCGAAGTTCCCGATGTTGCCGACGGAAAAAGGTGACCACGATGACGATCAAGTTACAGTGATTGATGTTCCCAAAGGGCTGTTGGAACAGATCATTCCGACCAGAGAGGCGCTGAAGTATCTGGCTCATGTCCGCCAAAATCAGAACAAAGAGGAAGTGGCGGTCCTTATTGGCAACCGGCTGCCGAAACCAGGAGGGCTGAGCATCGTGCACCTGGTTTCATTGGAGAGTCGATATAAGGGCAATGAATTTAACTATCAAGCAGCAGGGCAATCGGATTTGATCCGTTTGGTCAGCCTGAAAAGCTGGCGTTTCGCCTGCGTCAGCGCAAAACATAGCTTTAAGGGATTGCTCACCCACCTGAACCACCAGCTCCTGTTTCATTTTCCTGACAAGGTCACGGATCCGCTTCTGCAGGCGCTGCAACAAAATCAGATTCCCAAAGAGATCCGCTCAGCATTTGCACTGAGTGCACGTCCCCTTCTCGAGGCGACGGTAACGGTTAGCGAGCACAGTCAATGGCGAATTGCGGACATCGGAAGCCGTTACTACCTGGTCAGCAATAAGTTCAACGTATTCAACCAAGCAGGGAAACAGGTGCTGAAGTTGGACACCGGCCCGAGCCGGCAAAAACTCTCGGAACAGACGGGCCTTGTTGACCAGTTTAAAAGGGCGAAACACGCGCTTCATGAAAAGGCCAGGATCGAAAAACAAGGGCTAGCTGATCACTGGTGGATCGAAGACGGGCGCAACCAATACTTCATCAGTCAGGAGAAGAAAAGCCTTTCGGTGTACGATCTCGACCCGGATAGGTCGAGCACCTTGAGATTGCCTCCGCTCAAGGGAATGAATGGCCCTGCCAGTACGGTTGCTGAAAGATACTTCAAAAGGGGGTGCGTTCCTCTCCCCCATTCCCTGCGCCAAGGGAACCAGACTATTTCCTGGTACCACGGTCCATTGACGCCGGGCAGAAATAAATCAAAAGACATCGATTTGCCCATCCGCTCCGCCGATGAATTGGTGCGTTACAACAAAGACGACGGCATGTTCGATGTTTCCTATGCCGCCGCCTGGGAACTGGGTCGCTTGCTGACGCTGCAAAAGACGCGTGTCGCCGTCGATTTGTTCAACTGGAAACGAGCCCATGCCCACGAAGAACATTTGCAAACGGCCGAAAGATTCCTGGCCCATTTACCGTATGAAAGGGCGAAGACGGACTTGGAATTGCCCCAGACCGTGACAACGTGGTTCGCCGATTTGGCGCTGTTGCATGGGGTGCCGTTCTCCTACCTGGTGCCTGATGAGCGCATGCTTCCGCTGGAATCCATCCGTTTCTTTTGTCTGGATCAGCGATGGATTGAGTGCCTGTTGGATGGCGCCTTTAGTGTTGGGCGAGCCATGCTTATGGAGCATCAACGGGATCAGAACCATGCCACCGGCAATGCCAAAAGTATTGTTCGGAACCCGCACGAAATGGTGACTGGTTTGTTGTTGCGCTCCGATGTCGTAACAGGTTGGCCCGGTTTACTGGTCGATTGGTACAACGGCGGGAACAACGAGACGAATTTGCCCCTGCGGATGGAACGCTTGTCAAAAAATGTCTTGCTGTGCCTGTTCGCCGGCGAAGTCACGGCCGTCAACATTCACCAAAAGCCGGAAACCTTGCATTTCGGCTTCGACCGTCCTGATCCAGACTCTGGGTCAGACTATTCAAAGGACCATAGAGATAAGAAGGTGCCAATAGATTGGAAGGATCGAAGCAAAAGAGTGGTCGATATCAGTAAGTTCGCGGCCAAGTTAAGAGACGGAACCCAGCCAAACGCGGCAGCTAAAGATCCCGGCCATTCGGCTAAATTTGCCTTAGAAATGATCGAAGGGGTTGAGAGCGTTCGGTTTCAGCATTCATAAACCCATGGAAAATGAACAACAGGTACGGACTCTTATTCTTCGCGTGCTGAATGTAGCCGAAACTGGCCATCCAGATGGCAAACCTCACGCGGTCTACATCTACGCCGACGGTAAAGATGGTCGCAAACAGGTAACGCTAGGGGTCGGATTCACTGAAGACGGGGGAAATCTGGAGAAAGCGCTCAAACGTTACATTGCTAAGAAAGGCGCTTTTGCCGATGAATTCTCAACTTACCTTCCACAAATCGGCAAAGGCACTCTCGCCGCCGATAAGAAGTTCCATCAGCTGCTCAAACAAGCCGGAGAACGTGACCCGCTGATGGCAGAGGCGCAGAACGAGCAGTTCAACAAGGCTTATCTGGAGCCGGCTTTCAATTGGTTCACAAAAAACGGTTTCACGTTGCCACTCTCCTTTCTGGTGATCTCGGATAGCTACCTTCATTCTGGTGGGATCCGAGAAGCTCTGCGGAGTAAATTCCGG
>Ga0210405_10006334_pt1 | contig 10582 bp, 6 predicted proteins | sample IncBWH11MmetaG_FD_155492 | JGI IMG/M metagenome (GOLD analysis project Ga0210405, IMG submission 155492) | Forest soil microbial communities from Barre Woods Harvard Forest LTER site, Petersham, Massachusetts, United States - Inc-BW-H-11-M | ecosystem: Environmental > Terrestrial > Soil >... | reverse complement strand
AAATGAAAGTGAACGTCGCATCTATCACGACGGTCCTTCCGATAACCAAACAGGAATACGAAACTGCTCACGAAGGCTAATGATGGCAGAATGAGCCATGTGGCTTGCTTCCACCACGCCCGGAATGGGCGTGCCCAGCGATTAGGTGCGAAGCTGATCGCAGCTTTAACGGAAGGAACAAAGAATAGAAAATCGCCGCCTAGAGCGCGATTAATCGTTCCTAGCAAGATGCTTATTCCCACGAAGCCGAGGGCAAATAAGACGGCGCCAAGTATGAGCGAGTCGCGCTGCTGGCGACGCCTGACGCTCGTATAAAAATAAAACAACACTGCCGGACTGAACACTACGAGAAAGAAATGCGCATAGATCATAGCGGCATAAGATGCGCCGCTCAGAATGAGCCAAAGCCACGAGCGTTGGTGCGTTGCCGCAAGGCTCATCCCTAGGGTTGTCAGAAGGAAATAGGTTATTCCGGCACCATCAACATAATCCCATCCTATGGCCCAAAGAAAATAGCCATAAGAGCCCATCAAAACCGCACCCAGCAGGGCAGTCCGTTGACTCAACGTGCATTTCAGGGTTAGATAGAGAGCGATCACTGCGGCGCAATATAGTCCTGCGTGCAAAACGTAGGCGGCAATGACGGGCGGGAAGACCTTGTATGCCACATAACCGGGCAATATCCATGATAAACGGCTGCCGTAGTAGGTTCCCGGGAATGCCTTCAAGTGAGCAGGCAAATCGAGAAAGAAGCCGAGATAAACCCACGGATCGATAAACTGTCCTTTCATAACGTAATCAAGCACCCAGTTGGCACGGACAGCCAATAACGCCCATGGAAGAACTATTATGGTAAGTAGATCGAAATCGAGTTTAAACGCTGCTGCTAAGCACCACCGAAGCAGATGGCTCAATCTAGACGACCCCGTGCTATTTTGTGCTGGCCAGTTCATTGCGTGGGCAAGCTACGATCAGCAGATGCCAACCTAGACGCTTTTGTAGCCAATGAAACAGACAGTTGGGCATCCAGCGAAAATACCAATTCTTTACGTACCTGTATTGGACGTAGTCGGAAATTCGGTATGGAAATATATGGTCCTTGCTGATACTCACAATCCTAAATTCACGTAACAGACTCCGTGCTTCACCTCCGGAATATATATATAGCACGCAGGCCCATTGCCTAAATCGCTCACGGTAAAGAATCAAAATAGCGTTCCTTAAAACTTCACGCGCTCCTGTCTAGGGCAACTTGGTTGTAAACCCGAGTATTTCGGCTTTGTCGAGAAGCAGAGGCGGGTTGCGAGACCCCGTCACAACAAGCCGAAGCTCTTGTTCGTCCGGAACATTCAACCAGTCCCCATATAACATCCAGCCGTCGTCCCGAGCCGCCAGTTCGCGACCCTCGGCCAGAACTTGATAGCTTTCGTTCTGGACAAATACACGGAAACTGCTACTTCCCTGCAGAGGTTTCACCCAAATCGAGAAGAATACCAATCCCGAACCAGCAGGAGGCAGCACGACGAAGTGCGACGCGAGGTGATCACTTGAATCTCCAGACGTATATCGTCCGCAGCTATCACCAGCAGAGAGACAATTGGGCTCGATAGTCAGACCTCCTGAACGTCCGTAGCGATTAATCTGCCAATCGGCAGTGCTATCCATGTCCGAACGAAAGAGCTGCCGAGTTCCAGAGCCGATTAAGGAAACTGCCTCGCTTGTTTGAGACCCCGGGCGTAAGGTTTCTGGCCACAAATCTCTGCCAACAGAGACGGACACAATTCGTGGTGGCACCACCTTGCCAACCGGAGCTTGTGAACCCCTCGATATGCGGACATAAGTGAGCCAATACGAGGCTCCGCTTCCTGAAATAAGATCCTGAGCGTAGAAGGAAAGCGGCATACCCGCATTGGTCATTTTTTCGTTGGCCGTATCAAACACATCCTTGTTTTCTGTAATGAGGATTAAGAATGTTCCCGCCCGATACGTTCGATCCTCATCGACCTCCGGGTAACGCTTCATCGAGAACACGTGTGACAAGGTCGTGCACATGATCGCGCGGTATTCGCCTGTGTATCGGCTATCGTAATTATCTATCCAGAATGCAGGATACTCATGTACCGGCAGACGTCTGTCAATTGCCGCTATGGCTGAAGCCACGCGCTTCGTAGACCCTATGCCATCATATTCCATTTCCCACGCGGCCCCCGGTTGAACGGGGATGAGTGCAAAACTAACAATTGGAAAGACGCACATCAGGACTACCCAGGAAAACCTTCTTCCTGGAAAGAGTATGCAAACGGCCATCATCAAGGTGCCGATGATGTACGTAAATGCGAGGCCGTGTATATGAGCGACTAGGTATAGGTTAGGCCGTGACAAAGGGAGTACGCAGACGGCACAGCACGCGGCCAGTAGCGAGTAGAACCACCCATCGCTCCAAGGCTCAGGCACTCGAAATATCGTGATGCCCATCGCCAAGAATAGCGGAGCAATCAAGATGCTTGCGAAGTAGTCGAATTCCAGTAGTCTGACCGGCCAAACTGTCATGATCACGGTTACGGCCAACACGTACAGGTAAACGTAGATCGAAGCTCTTGCCGGCGAGGTTAACGTAATCACGCGCCGTCGGTTCTGAATCAAAAGCCCGTCCGAAGCCAAAAATGCCAGCGCCGGAAAAACGAGCCAGCCAGCCGACCAGATCCACTGAAAGGTTCCACTGCTGTTCGGCTGATTGTTTCGCGCGATGATGAAGAACGCAGTCGCCATATTGTCGTGGAAAAAGAATCCCTTTCCAGAACCGTAGATCGCGATATGAATGAGCTGCAAGCACCCGGTAAGGCTTGCACCCCCCAAAAGAAAAAACGTTAGAAATGGAACCAATCGCTCTCGCAGTGCTTTAAGGGAGATAATGGGTTCCTTGCAGCCCGCCACATAGTAAAAGATGACAAAGCAGGGCGTGACCGAAAGCCATAAGATATACGTAAACACCAAGCTCGCCCACGAGGCACCTGCGAGGAGTAGCCAGGTTCGCGGCGACCGCGATGATCTCGCCTTCACGATGAAAGCAAGCGTTACCAGAAAATAAGCCATGGAAGCGCTATCGACGTACGCCCAACCGTTTGCTCCGATGAAGAACGGATGACAGCCGAGTAAGCACGCAGTCAGCATCGCGGTGCGGCCGTCAGCAAAAGCTTTCACCAGAAAATACATGGAAAATATGGAGATCCAGTAGAACAGTAGGTGCAGAACCAACAAGCCGTAGACGGGTGAAAGAACTCGCGCCAGGATCGCCCCGGGCAATATCCACATGAGCCTCTCGGCGGGATAATTAACGTGGAGTCTCTGATAACGCGCGAAGTGGACAAATCCGCCGAAGTAAAACCATGGATCCCAGCTGTTAATGTCTTGAAACGGCCAGTTCGGATTGACCAAGAAAATCAACGCCGGCAAGAGCAGCAGCGCGATTGCATTCCGCCAACGATATAGCGAGCCAGCCCACTGCCTAAATCGCTCACGGTGAAAAGCGACTGAGTACGAAAATGCAGCGGCTGTCGGTTGTGGCGTCAGCGTTCCCCCGAAGACCTGGTCCCGTCGCAGATTAAACGAATTAGCCCCGCAAAGGCGCTATTACAGTTTTGCCCTAGAATGAACCTTGAGAGCCAAGCTTGTGAGCGGAAATTTCACGAGCGTCGACCGTCCCGTCCGGCAGATTGCGAATTTGATGGCTGAGAGCCATTTCAGACAGCAAAGAGGTTCGCCACCCATTCTCATTCTCCACATCCATCCTGGCCCAGCGGTGATACCGGGTCGCAGACGTGGCGGGCGTCGCTTTCATGATTCGATATAGCCGGGCGATGTCGATGAAGTTACGCACGATTTTCGTAAGCATCAGGTTGCGGGGCGGCCGGCTTTCCGAAATAGGCACAGGGAGTTCCGCGAGCCAGAGCTGGGCCCTGGAGGCGCGCAGCGTAAACTCTGTGTCGAATTGGCCCCTGCGCAAAAGGCAGGCTTTGAGGATTGGTCGTAGTGCAGGGAGATACAGGAACTTCAGACCGTGTGTATCAGAGCCGACGAACCCGAAGACCGTCTGTAAAATAACATTAAGGCCCCAGCTTAAGACCTTTCGATAGCGGTGCTGGCGATTGAGCGCGGCGTCCGCTCGCTTGGATCCCATCACGAGGTCGTAGCTCCCCCTCGTCTTAAAACACCATCGCATGAAAGGAATATCCCAGAAATCGGCGTTGATGATGAAGGCCCATGGGCCCGTAGCATTGACCAAGCCGTGGTATAAAGCGTCGCCGAAATCAGGATGTGGCAGGTGAATTTTTATCGAACCGGGCCAACGCTCCATGATTTGATCGCAGATCGCGGACGAGTCGTCCTTGCTACCGTTATCCACAAGCACGAATTGCCAACGGTGGGGGCCGGCAATGCTATCCAGGTGCGGAGCAATTCTCTCCGACATCTCCTTTAAGGTACCTTCTTCGTTGAAGATGGGAACGACGACGGATAAGTGAATGTCGTGATCTTGCTGCGAAGTCATAAATATTCTCAGTCGGAGGAATAATACTTGCGAAGAGTTATCTGATCAAGCTTGGGATTAACGTCGTTCGACGATTGGAACACGTGGTTTCAAGACAGTTATGGTCTCGACTCTGAGTTCGCCCGGCTTGCCTCGATCCCAGCTTTCAATCACGAGATCACCGATCTGTCGAGGGTTTGGTACGCTCAGCATTACCGTGGCATCGCCCGAGGTTAGCACCGGAACCCTGGAGAGAAAGTCGCTGCCGTCTTGATTAAGGATCCCGATGCCAACCGGCCCGCGCTGGACGAAGGCCCGTACGCGTACTAATAGAGGCCCTTCTAGGTTGGGTTCTTGCAGCGGAAATCGCGCCCCATATGCCCATGGGTGAGCAGGTGTGTTCACCTCTGCTAGAAAGTCGTCCTGAAGCTTCGGATTCAATCCCGTAACGACCCGCGGACCTGAAACGGCCCAGGGCAATGTAATTTCGTCATACTTTGACAGGTCAATTTTAACGTCTGTTACGAAAGCCGTGAACAAGATTTCCGGACGTCGAATTGGGATCTCCGCCACTTCGTCAAAAACCATGCTCTGATCCGCTACTGCCGCATTTGCTAACGGAATGGGATTGCTCGTGGACGTAAGAAGAATGATTCGGTCGCCTGGCGCGATGGAAGCGCGCCTTCCATCTTTTGCAATCAAGTTCGGAAAGCCGTCATTCACGAGACTGTACGCGTAAAGATAAGTGGAAACAACGTCCTGAAGATCCCTTGCACGAGGGTCATTTGCATCAAACCAGAAGCGTGCTCGCGCATCCGGATCGTAACGACCGACGTCTCTCGATGCATCAAACACAGCCAACGTTTCCTGCTTGAATGCTGGATCCGGCGGAAATGAAAGGTAACCGACCGAGACGCCGTCAGGTAGCCGCAGCCCCGGACGCGCCCCAATGCCTATTATCGACAAGAACGCGATTACCATCGCGGCGCCAAGCTCTCCACATGATCTTTCTAAAAAGAATGCAATGAGGAGGGCACCGCCAATAATCCAGCCGAGTGTTAATGGAAGACCGTGGATTAGATCCCCTGAGCCGAACACGAAACGAACTGCGGGGACTGCAAATGTAGTAAGGAGCCACGGCGAGAGCGCAATTGCCATCATACCGATGAGGAATCCAATTCCCCGAATGCTGGGCAGTGGCTTGCACATCGCCGCAAATGCTCCGCCAACAGCTAGAAGTGCAAAAGGGAGAAGAGAATTAGCTCGGTAATCAATTTGTAAAACGTAAAAGTGATCGGCCTCCATGGCAACAAAGATGAGTGAAGCGGCAACATCAGCTAGACAGCAGATGAATAATGATACCTCCCAATCCAGTGTGGAATCGGCCGACCGCATTTTCTGGACAACCGACTTTTTATGCCGCCACAAGAACACGCAGCTGAAAGTGAAAGCAATTGCCGGTAACAGTAGCCAAGGCGAATTCCATACCCACTTCGCAAGTGGCAAATCCCATCGGAATCGATTGGCTGCTACAGTGGAGAGCGGATTGATTTGTCCGACCAGGTAGAGAAATGGCCCTCCCAACAACCAGTTGATCAGCCCGAGCGTGACTATTGCACCCACACCGCCGGAAAATGCCAATATAAAGCAAGGGACGATTGCCCGTTTCCCTGCAAAGCGATTCAGCAACAGGAAAATTCCGATTTCAATCGGAAGAAACAGCACCAGTAAAATATAGGTCGAAATCGTCAGGCACATAGCTATACCCCACGCAACAGCTGCGAGACGCCAACGCCGCCGGATCGCTGCGCTGCTCAGCGCAGCAAGGCTGGCAAGCAGCCACGCGATCGAATACCCATCGACGTAATCCCAACCAACGGCGACCAAGAAGTAAGCGTGGGTTCCCATTACCAGTGCTGTAGTGAAAGCCGCTGCACGGTTCGCAAAGATGTTTCGAATTGCGTGATATAACGAGAACGCGGCCAAGTAAAATACGCCGAAGTGCAGCACGTAGAGCGCGCGCTCGTCACTAAAAATTAAGTGCGAGAGCCATCCTGGCACCGTCCATGGCACTCGGGATGCGTAATAGGTACCCCCGAATGCCGTGAGAAATTCGCGAAGATGGAGGTGAAAGCCCGAATATATCCACGCGTCAATAGAAACTGGATAATGGAAAATCCAAGAATTGTTGATCTGCAATAGGAGAAAAGGAAGCAACAATATAGACAGATAGTAAAAGACCTCAAAGTAATCGAATTCAGAACGTCGCGTAGGCGTCAAAACGGCGCCTCAGGCCTCATAAATTTGGGCAATATCCGCGATCCCTGCTGGCAAACGCACGTCTTCTGTGATAACAAGCGGAACCTTGATTAATGAATCCGCCCATCCCGCCAAACGGTAATCGGTTTGGGACAAAATGGGTCGGCCGGGAGTACAAATGGATTTGCCGAGTGATGAAGGCATGCGTTGGCTCGTGACCGGTGGGTGTGGATTCATCGGAGGCAACCTAATTCGTCGTATTATTTCCCGGTCGGGCGTGACTTTACGCATCGTCGATAACTTGTCCGTTGGATCCAAGCAGAAGCTTGCACGCATAACTGAATTTTTCACAACGGAGCCGACGGCCGTTGGCCGTGATAGTGCCAAAACCGGCAAAGTTGAATTGGTCGTCGGAGATATCCGTGACGACGGCCTGGCGATTCGCGCTGCCCAAGGAGTCGACGTTATTATTCATCTGGCGGCCTCGACCGGAGTCGGCCCATCGGTTGCCGATCCCCGATTCGACTGCACCACGAACGTCCTGGGCACATTAAACTATTTGGAAGCGGCCCGCAAATGCGGAATTAAACGTTTTGTGTTTGCTTCCAGCGGCGCTCCCATTGGTGAATGTTCGCCTCCGATACACGAGGAACTAGCCCCACATCCCGTGTCGCCCTATGGAGCAAGTAAGCTGGCCGGGGAAGCTTACTGTTCGGCGTATAGTCGGAGCTTCGGAATCGATGCCATAGCACTGCGATTTGGAAATTGTTATGGCCCATTTTCCTCGCACAAGGAAAGCGTAGTGGCTAAGTTCATTCGTGAATCTCTGATGGGTCTGCCGTGGGAGATCTATGGCGATGGTCGACAAACGCGAGATTTTGTTTATGTCGATGATGTCACGGCTGCAATCGAGTTGGCGGCTACCGTGGAGGACATCCGTGGCGAAACCTTTCAGATCGCCACGAATACCGAAACAACGGTACTTGAGTTGGCACAGTCATTGGCTGCTCTCCTCCAGTCGCGGGGAATAACGTCTCCCCCAATCGAACATCAGGCAAGCCGAGTGGGTGACGTCAAACGAAACTTCTCGGATACGAAAAAGGCGCGCACCCGGCTCGGCTGGCGAGCGATGGTCTCACTCGAAGCGGGCCTTGGTCGAACTCTAGAATGGTTTCTAGCTGAAGGAAAACTTGACTAAGGCATCTCTCGCTTTCTCCCCTCGCCTCCGGAGGACTGAAACTACGCTGGAATCAACAAAAATGCCGCCTTGGATTGCCGTGCGGTGGAATGAAGCGGAGCGATGAAGCCCCCGTTCGATTGCTGGAACAAGCCAAACGGGATTTTTGTGAGTGAGTTGCATAAGCGCACTCATTACCAACGTATCTTTTCCAATGTTCAGTCATTTCTTCCCCACGGGCCCGGCAGGACCCTGCTCGACTGGGGATGCGGTGAGGCATTTGCTGCCGAATGGATGGCCGCCGAATGCGAACGGGTATATCTTTATGATTCAGCTGAGGTCGTTCGTCTGAGGCTTCGAGAGCGCTATAAGGACCATCGTCACATTGTCGTAGTGGATGAGGACGAGTTGAACCGGCTCCCTTCGGACTCTCTGGACCTGATCTTGATCAACTCAGTGATTCAGTACCTCAGCCGAGCAGAGCTCATTACAGCGCTCTGCGATCTTCGGCGTCTGCTGAAAACTGGGGGGCGGGTTCTGATTGGCGACGTCATTGCGCCCGGTACCGCTCTCTGGCGGCACGTAGTCGTATTTCTGACCTTCGCCTATCGGTCAGGCTTTATGGCGTCGGCTATGGTTGGGCTGGCGCGGAAATTTCTTCCTTCCTACAATTCCGTGCGGCGACGGCATGGATTTTCAGAATACTCCGAGGCGGAACTTCTAAGCGTCCTTGAGTTTTGTAAGCTGGAGGGAAAGCGACTTCCCAGAAATATTGCGGTTAGCCCGATCCGGTCCTCGTACATTGCATCGAAGAACGTCTGAACGACCTGATCGGTGTCGTTACCCTGACCTGGGGGCAAGGCTGAGAGTTCCAATTGCAACAATTGTAGAAAAAGCGATCGGAAACCGCGAGAGCTCGGTAATCCGTCGGTCGTTATGGGTTACAGGTTTTTTTGTTCTCGGCCATTTCTTCTATTACTGCTTGATACTGGTCACCGATCGGCAATTGTCATCGGGAGATTTCGGACGATTCTATACGGGTTGGACTGTCCTCAATATCATCGTCACACCTGGCGTGATCGTCGCTTTGCTGTTGTCAGGGTCTTTTCGTAAGGCGTTTCAGCGGGGGGATAATCCACTCCTAGTCGCGTCACTGTTAGGATCGGCTCGTCAGCTCGTCTTTCCAACCCTCATATTCATCGGACTCTTAGAGCTAGGATTTAAAGTCGGCGGGAAAATGCTTGGAATTGACGCGCCTCTTCTTGGCATCTTGTTACCGCTTGTGGCGCTCGCAAGCTTCATGGTCGAGGTCGTCCGAGCGACGTTCCAGGGTTCCATGCACTTCACCCGCTATGGCGTTTACTGGACGGTATGGTGCGGATTACAGCTGGCGTTAGGCAGCCTAGGAGTCCTTTGGCTTAAGGCGCCCTGGGGGATCTTTGCGGGTATGCTGACGGCCAATCTTCTAGTCTTTGGTTGGCTGCTTCTAAGTGTATTGCGAAGTTTGCCAAATATGGCCCTTCCATTAGATGTAGACCCCCTTACCTTCGAACAATTCCTTCCGTTCTGCAGTGCGCTCGTGGGTGCGGTGCTCTTCGTCAATATCGATATTCTTGTTTCCTACCTGTCATTTAGTCCAACTGTTCACGGGAGCTACGCTGCATCTGCGTTTCTTGCCAAGGCTATCGTCACGGCTACGCAGCCCGTTCTTCAGATTATGATTCCGCTGATCGTTCATGCAGAGAACGTCCCGGCCGGTAGACGTCTCGTGACATTGAAAGCGGTCGGAGTGGGAACGGTACTTGCGCTTTCGGGAGCAACGGTTCTATGGGGCGTGGCGGGGCAGGTCTGTGGCGGCCGCTATGGCGTCCAGTATTGTGACATACCCATCATGAAGCTCCTTGCCATTTCAGCGATACCGCTGACCGTTCTTCGTGTATGGCTCATCGCTGACGTTACGCATAGACGATATGGTATTGCGCAGCTGATGTATCCCGCGATTGCAATTTTTGTATTTCTCGCATGGAAGGGTGCATTTGATGCACTGTCATTGGCCATGCTGTACTGTTTCTGTTGTTGGGGGGCGCTCGCGCTTCGGACTTCGTGGCAGTTTCTGAACATGCTCGGAGCGAGGAAGGAGCGTTTCTGAGTGCGTCCGCTGAAGTCCAACAACGAGCAAGGACACCAATGAAGGCAGGGCTCATTGTAAACGCCGACGATTTAGGCATGGACGCCCCGACGACGCAGGGAATTGTCTCGGCATACCAGCGGGGCATCGTGAGTTCAGCAACCTTAATGGTTACCATGGCCACCTCCGAAGAGGCGGCAAAGATCGCGCGTGCGACGAAGCTACCCGTCGGCTTGCACGTTTCTCTCACTCAAGGCCGGGCTGTTGCTGAGCGGGATATTTACCGGCTCGTCGACGACTGCGGGACATTAAAATTGTCCCCCCGGCACCTGATCACAGCTAGTCAAAAGGACGTTACGCTGATCGACCAGATCCGAGCCGAGGTAAGGGCACAACTTGCGAAAGCCTTCGATCTCGGGTTGGCATTGACCCATGTCGATTCCCATCAACATGTTCATATGAACCCGGTGCTGTTTGCGGTTTTGGAAGAGGA
>Ga0210405_10006332_pt1 | contig 10584 bp, 9 predicted proteins | sample IncBWH11MmetaG_FD_155492 | JGI IMG/M metagenome (GOLD analysis project Ga0210405, IMG submission 155492) | Forest soil microbial communities from Barre Woods Harvard Forest LTER site, Petersham, Massachusetts, United States - Inc-BW-H-11-M | ecosystem: Environmental > Terrestrial > Soil >... | reverse complement strand
GAGCAGCCGGGGGTTGGAACGAAAGCTGGCGGCGCGATCGATCGTTCTGTTGCGCAATGAGAAGCGTACCCTCCCGCTGACAACGAGCTTGAAAAAAGTGGCATTAATTGGCCCTCTGGCGAATTCAGTTAGCGACATGGAGGGCGGCTGGACGGTGGAAACTCTGTTTGGAGGAGGTCCCAAGAGTCACGTGGTCACGGTGGAGGAGGGCCTCAGGAACAAGTTGGGCTCCGATGCCCAGATCATGGTCGTCAGTGGCCCGGGGTTGCGACGCGACTATCCTTCAGCTATAGACGAATTGCTCGTTAAGAAGCCGAACCCGGTTCCAACGCCAGCCGAAGTAGAGGAGTCGCTGCACCGCGCGGTAGACGCCGCCAAACAGTCGGACATCGTGATTGCGGTGATGGGCGAGGCCTCAGACATGAGCGGAGAAGCGGCCTCGAGAGCCACGCTCGACCTCCCGGGAAATCAGGAGCAAATGCTGGAGGCAGTGGTGGCCACCGGAAAGCTGGTTGTGCTTGTTCTCCTGAACGGCAGGCCGTTGGATATTCGCTGGGCCGCGGAGCACGTGCCTGCAATTCTTGAGGCGTGGTTCCCGGGCACGGTCGGCGGCGACGCCGTGGCTGACGTCGTCTTTGGCGACGTGAATCCGGGTGGCAAGCTGCCGATAAGCTGGCCGCGAGCGGCGGGCCAGGAACCCATTTACTACAACCATAACCTGACCCATGAACCCGAGGACCGTCCGGAATTCAAGTCACGCTACTGGGATCTTTCGACCAAGCCGCTTTACCCGTTCGGTTACGGGTTGAGTTACACAACCTTCCGCTTCGGCCATCTGCAATTGAGTAAGACGCAAATCAAAGCAGGGGAAACGACCGAAGTGTCGGTCGATGTCACCAACACCGGCCAGACCGCAGGGGATGCGGTCGTGCAAATTTACATTCATCAGCGCGCGGGATCGGCCTCGCGGCCGGTGCGGCAGCTGAAGGGATTCCGGCGTGTGGCGCTGGCCCCGGGCAAGACCCAAACTCTCACCTTCCCGCTAGGCCCCGACGAATTAGGTTTCTGGAGTCCACAGGCCAAAGCCTGGAACGTCGAGCCTGCAACCTTTGATGTCTGGGCTGGAGAGGACTCGACCGCCCCCTTACATGCGGAACTTGAAGTAACGGCGAGATAGGGAGTAATCGCAGCCGCAAACTCACGCGCCGACATTCTCTCCGTCCACTTTGAAGCTCGGCTGGATGAGGATGCCTGGCTAAGTACCGCTCTCCGGGCGGAGGCGGGAAAATGTTCAATTGACCCTCGATCACACGAGAGAGCAGAATGGTGTTGCCTGGTCGGATGTTTTTATGAAATGCGCTTCACAGCCCAGCGGAACACGCGTTATCGGGTTGCTCGCACTCGCGTGGCTCACCGGCCTAATGTTCGCTCAGACAACCGACAAAACACCAGCGAAAGGCAACGCTTCCATCCAAATCGCTATCGACGAAGCCAGGGACGCACTCAAGCACTACCAGACCGCTCTCGCGTCCGTCAGAGGTTTCCCGGAGATCGGTCCGACCGTCCGAGAAGACTTGCAAGTCGTGCTGGCAAGCAGAAACACGGTTGATTGGTTGAGAGGAAAGGTCGACTTGGAGAGAGCAGTTGTTCCGTCCGAATTCGAGGGTTTATTGGACTCCATTGATGGATGTGCGGCTAATGCCGCCTTGAGCGCGAGCACGCTGGCAGCTGGTGCCGCAAGAACCGGAAGCGAAAGAAAACTCCAGGCTACGATGGACTTTGTGTCCGTCTCGGAGCAACTTCGGAGGGCCGCCAACAACCTCAGGCGGGCTCTTAGGCCTTATTTACAAACAGAGAAACCTCCCCGCATCGCGCGAGCATATTCTGATGCCTGCTTCTACGCCGAGCGATCATAGCTGCGAGAAGCAGCGGTAGTTTGGGACAAAAACCCACAATTCATTTCTTGTAACTGATCGCACCAAACAGGCCCGCCTTTTCCTTAGCGGGGCCAGACGCGAAGAAGAGCTGGTTGGTCTTACCGTTTTCCGAAGTTCCTCCCCCGAAAATAATCCCCCACAGTCCGCTTTCGCTGATTATTTTTCCCTGCGGCGTGGTCAGAGACCCGATAAAGCTCCCGGTCGTCGCGTTAAAAGCGTTGATGCGGCCATCGTTCAAGTTCCCCACCAACACAGCCTTGCTCACGGGGCCGAATTGCGCGGGCGCAATCGCTAATCCCCACGGGGCTTTGAGTTCGCTGGCCGACGTGAGATTCTTGACCAGATTGCCGGCCATGTCAAAGATATCCACGGCGCCATGACCCACGGGGATTGTAAAAGCCACGAACAGCTCGCCATTGATGGTCTGAGCGTTAAAAGGCCCAGAACCCGAGGGAAGATTCGGATCGGTGAAAGACTTCACCAAATTGAACGAGCCATCGTATACGTCCACCTTGTTGTTCTTGTGATCGGCCGCATAGATAAAGTTGGCGCCTCGGCTCACACCGATTGCTAGCCCCGTGTAAGCAGCGCCGCTGCTGGAATTATCGACCACGACGATCGCGGTGTTGGAGTTCACGTTCGAGTTCCAACCGCTGATCGTGCCGTCGATGGTGGCAAAAATAAAAATCGCAGGACCAGACTTCCCGCCCTGCGAAACCTGAAAGTCGCTCGTGCCGTTGAACACGACTCCAGTAGGAGTCCCAAGGTTTTTGTTGTTGGCAGCATGCGGGACTGTGATCACGGGCGACTGCTTCACCCCCTGAGCGTTATAGAACGTCGCCACACCAGCGCCAGTATCAGCGACGCAGATCGGACCCGAAGGGGCATGCGCGATTCCCCACGCATTAAGTAGTTCCGTGTCTTGATATTTCGCCATTCCAGCCTGGCTGGCCACCAGATTCGTGACCTTGTACTGAGCCGCCGCGGGCCGCGAAATGGTCCCGAACCCAATCAGCAGCGAAGCGAAAAAGATGAGCGCGCGAAGCGAACGGTTTTGAGCAAACATGGTTCCTCCCTAAGGTGTCTCTTTAATGATTGTTTTAGTCCAAGAGTGAAGGAAGCAGCGGAAGGAACAGCGTTCGGAAACGTACTCCATGGGAGCACCCTCCAAGGAAAACTAACTGGCCGGATATAACCGCCGTGCGACAACGCGCCCAAATAATCTTCCATCCTGCGCAGGATGCGTGTCAAGCGCGTACTCGTCCAGCAGACCGGCGAGTATATCAACTTGCGGAACCGGAAATCCTGATTCGCAGGGGGTTTTGAATGCTGTGACCTGCTATCAGAAGTCAGTTCTCAACCATCACACAATCCGCCGGTCCAAGCACCGGTGTAACTAACCATCCGCAGTGGAGCCGAGGTACCTTGAACAGGATAAACCTATTTTGCCGGTGAACATGCGGGAGCGCAGAATCGTTCCAAGGATATTGCCAACACGGTTGCTGATTGGCGGTCTGTGCCACGGAAAATCGCTCGGCGAAGCGGCATGCCAGATCCGATAATAAGGAGAATCGACCATGCGTACTTTAACCATTCTGTTACTGGCGGGCTCCATGTTTTCGGTCGGCTGTTCGCGGAACGCAGCAGCCCCAGCGGCAGCGCCAAGCTCGCCCGAGCAATCCACCTCAACCATTGCCGAAGATCATGAGAAGCTGCAGGGCACGTGGAAAATGGATCGCGCCACCTTGAACGGCCAGCCCATGATGAACGACGTCCGTTGGGTCTTCGACGGCGACCACATGACCATCGTCCTGAAAGGCAATTACCAGGGCGGCGTGAAGTCCGAGTTTCAACTCGGTACGGGGGACAGTCCAAACACCATCCTGATCAAATATTTCGACAACCCCTTGGCAGCCCAGGGCTACACCGGTGGATCGTATACGGGGATTTACAAGCTTTCCGGCGACAAGCTGCGGGTTTGTTACGACATGCGCGGACAGCAGTATCCCAAGAACTTCGACGCCGGCAAAGGCACCGGCCGAATGAGCTACGAATTCACGCGGGAACAAACCCAGCAGCATGCCGGAGAGTAGGACACGCATCAGGGCCACCGCAATGACGACGGGCCGGCTGGTCTGCGCTCTAGCCCTGATCATGGCGTGCGTCGCCTGCGACCGGCTTGGCCATTACACTCTGGTGTCACCCGAGTACGGGTTTGCTGTGACCTTCCCCGAGAAGCCGAACAGGGTATCCGACAAGAATTACGAAGGCCTGCCGAAACACTTGTGGACCGTGTATCGGACCGACCGCAAGGACTTTTACAGCGCGCAGGCTACGAGCTACAAAGAAGCGCTGCCAACTGAAGGCTGGCTCCCTGGCAAAGCGGTCGGGGATCTCGTCGGAATTCAACTTCTGGAGGGCCGTCGCTTCAAGCTGCGCTCCGCAGCAACGGGTCGGGAAGCCGTCGCCGTGGCCACGACTTCCCTCGCGCCCGGCGGCGGAATCATCTCTACAATCTACGTTATCGATGGCACCAAGCTGATCTCGGTTACGGCGAGGACAGAGAACGATAATGACAAAACTGCCTTCTTGGGATCGCTCAAGCTGCTTCAATAGACTCCCTTGAATCGGCCTGACCCAGTCTCCGCTGGAGAAAAGGGCAGCGAACCGAACGCGGCTTAACTGTTGTAATATCGCCATCGCTCATCCACCAGGAGTCAAAACGTGTAACGGCCTGATTACATCATTCAGCCTCGCTTGGCGATTCGTCTGGCGTTAGAAGGTTGACGCTGCGCAAGCATTTTTTGAGCTGTGAACGCCTTTTCTGGCGATAGCGCCCAAGAGGAGAATTTATGTCATGCAATACAGGTTGGGGACCCCGAACGCAGCTCTGCTCGTCCTCATCACACTAATTCTGGTGTTGGCATCGGCGTCGGCACAAAGCAACTACAAAACACTGTACAGGTTTACCGGTGTTGCGGACGGGGATTACCCGGCGTGGGGCGTTATCTTCGACCAAGCAGGAATTCTCTATGGCACTGCAGCGTGGGGCGGAAACCTCAATTACTGCACCAGCAACGGACTCTCCGGCGGCTGTGGCGTCGTGTTCAAGCTGGTGCCGAACTCGAAGGGCGGATGGAACGAGATAGTGTTGCACCGTTTCGCCCACCATCCAGGAGCCCATCCCGTTTTCGGCGTGATCTTCGGCGCCGGAGGGAATCTGTACGGTACGACCCAGGGCGACGGTGTGACGACCTTCGGCTCGGTGTTTGAGATCACGTCGTAGTTCGCTGTCGTAACATCGCCTTTACGCTCAAACCCCTCAATGAGCGAAATGGCCCGGTTACATCAACTGTGCCCACGCGGATCGTGACAGGAGCAAACGCCGCGAACCACGTCGTTTAGCCCAAAGTCCGAATTACGTTTTTGTTCGATTTCTTCTTGCTGTGTCGGTATTTCAATGTAGAATCCGTTGGGCCATGTCAGCGTTGCCTTAGTTCGACATCTCTGGAGGATCGTTGTTACGTCTCTCTGTTTTTGTAATTACGCTACTCGCGCTCCAACTGGCCGTACCGACCGCCACTTTAGCACGAAGATTCGGTTCGGATCAGTGCACAATTTCCCAAGCGGCGCGACTAATCCAGGCTGTGTTGCAACAGGTGACTTCAACGGTGATGGATATCCGGACCTAGTTGTCACAAATCACTTTAACAACGTCTCCGTTCTCATTAATAACGGCGACGGGACTTTTAAAGCGCCCGTCAACTACTCACTTGACTTCTACGTCACCGGCTGCGTTGGCGTCGCAGATTTCAACGGCGACAAGAAGCTCGATCTGGCGGTGGTCGGAGGGGACACCACAGGGAACGGACTGGCGCTGTTGACCGGAAATGGCGATGGTACTTTCTCTACTCCGTCCTACACCCTTACAGGTCTTGCCGGTGCGTCGATTTCGCTGGCACTAGGCGACCTAAATAAGGATGGCAATTTGGACCTTTTTGTCGGCGGAAACGGCAGCAGCGACGACGTCTTCGGAGACGGGAAAGGCCACTTTCAAGACGGTTACATACAAAATGCCTACGGCTTCGATGTCGCTCTCGGTGACTTTAACGGCGATGGCAATCTTGACGCCGTCGCGACCGGACCGTACACCAACGAGGTCTCTGTACTTTTGGGGAAGGGGGATGGTACGTTTCAAACACCCCAAGTCTACAGCGGAATCAACTTTCCGTTCGGAATCACGACCGGAGACTTTAACCGGGACGGTAAACTAGACCTCGCTGTCACCCTCTATAACTCCGCCTCGGTTTTCATTCTACTGGGGAATGGGGATGGAACCTTCTCTCTCGGCCAGCAGTGGTTCGCCGATTTGTCTCCGGGCAAGGTGATTACGGAGGATTTTAACAAAGATGGCAAGCTTGATTTGGCCGTGTCCGCCTTTGATGGAGGCGATGTCTCTGTATTGCCGGGCCAGGGAGATGGCCAGTTTCCCACAACACTCAACTTTTCGACCGGCAAGAACCCCGCTTACGTAGCCTCGGGAGACTTCAATCGTGATGGCTCGGTCGATCTTGCGGTTGTAAACTACGGCGACAATACAGTAGCCGTGCTGCTGAATGCAGCGGGTACGTTCGTGAAAATGGAAAGCTCGGCCAATCCATCAAGGTTTGGCCAACTAGTCACCTTCACGGCCACGGTTCGCAGCAGCGTGGTGAAGTCGCAGGTGCCCAGTGGCGCTATTACCTTCAAAGATGGTTCCAAGGTAATCGGGCATACGAAATTGAATAAAGGAAAAGCTTCTTTTGCCATATCTAGCCTGAGCAAAGGCCATCACAACATCATTGCAGTTTATTCCGGCGATGTGCGGTTTAACCCGAATGCGTCTTCGGTCCTAGTTCAGATAGTCAAATAGCAGTGGCACGGATTTTCGGGTGCGCCCGCCCGAGGCTCCGCACCCCGCTCTAGTTGGCGTAATATCGCCATTTCACTCATTTGACCGGCTTTTGACGTGGCTCGGACTATCGCAGTCGCGCCGCCTCGATGCACTATGAACCCGCGGCGTGCTTTATCATTGACTGCGTGCTTCGAATCCGATAACTTATTACAAGATACATTATCTGCAAGATAATCTAGATCTTTGACAATCGAATTCACGGCATGGCTTGGCCGCTGGACCGGTCCTTGTTCCAAGACAGACCACGGGGCCATTACTTGCCCGCCCTAACTCCCGTGTTCCCTAGATTTTGCGTGTAACTCCTTAAAACTCAAAGATCTAGCACATAGTCGAAATTTAAATCTCTTGTTTTCAAGATTTTGCGGGCAAAGGGGGGAGGGGGGTACCCGGTACCAGATAGTAAACTTGGCCCGAAACGGAACGAGACGCAACCCCCAAAATACAGTCTCGAGAAGCCCCGTCAGGCGAACCAACTCCGCCGAGAGCCTCTGCAACACGCACTCGAAATGCGGATCGCGGACAGTCGCTTCCCAACCGGGCCTACAGTTTCCAACCTTCTGATTTCAAGGCCTCCTCCGCAACCCCGCAGTTCCAAATTGGGATGAAGCTTGCCCGGGTAACGCTTGATTTATTACCGCTGTCACTTTACTGAGCCACCTGCGCGCCATAAGCTCCGGTTTATGAAACTCAATGCCTTGCTGGTATCGCAGGATCGCCCGTCGCTTCGGGTGTTGGAGGCGCTTCTGGATGTGCTGCAAATCGAGCACCAGACATGCCAATCGGCCGGCGAGGCGGTGGAGTTGATGGTGCACGGGCACCATTCGGCGCTGATGCTGGATTTTGATCTGCCGGGCGCCGGCCAGGTGGCACGAATGGCACGCATGGCGTCAGCACAGCGAAGGCCCGTGGTGTTTGCCATGGTCAGTGCGTTTACTCCCGTTGGCGGGGCGTTCCAATCGGGAGTGAATTTCGTTTTGTACAAACCGCTTGCCTTCGAACAGGTAGCACGCTCGCTGCGCGCCGGGCAGGGATTCATGAAACCGAACCCGCGGCATGCGCCGCGCCACCAGTTGGAAACGCTGGTTTACCTCCAGTTCGGAGTTGCCGCTATCCCCGCGATCGTGCTGGATTTGAGCGAGCAAGGTTTAGCGTTGCAAGCTCCGGAACCACTGCCGCCGGTACAAAATGTGCCGTTGCGTTTTATGTTGCCGGGAACCTCGCATCTGGTGGAAGCGACCGGCAAAGTGATCTGGGCCGACGACGATGGCCGCGCCGGGATGTTCTTCTCCCGGCTGACTCCCGCGTCACGGCACCATCTCAAGAATTGGCTGGCGAAGCGCGGCACTAAAACTAAAAACGCCGTACGCGTGCTCTTGCCCCCACAAAGGGAGCGACGCCGTTCGGCGCACGCATCGCACTGATCTCCTGTAGAGACGTAGCTAGCTACGTCTCTACAGCTCGCGCTGTATAACGATTCTTTCGTGCTAGACTCAGTTTTCTTCCACGAAAAAACGCCGCATGAGCGAGCTTACCTTCCTTCCAGCCGTTTCCATGGCTGAACAAATCCGCCAGAAAAAGCTCTCGCCGGTTGAATTGGTAGAAGCGCATCTCGCCCGCATTGAGAAACTGAATCCAAAGCTGAATGCGTTCGTGCAGTTGGACGCCGACGGCGCCCGTCGTCAGGCCCGCGCGGCTGAAGAGGCCGTCACACGCGGCGAAAAGCTCGGCCCACTGCACGGCGTTCCGATCAGCATCAAGAGTTCGATCGAAGTAACGGGCATGAAGTGCGAAGCGGGCAGCAAGCTTCGAGCGGGCTTCGTGGCTGCGAAGGATGCGCCGCTAATCTCGCGTCTGCGCAACGCGGGCGCGATCATTCTGGGGACGACCAACACGCCTGAATTACTGATGGCATGGGAGACGGATAATCTTCTCTACGGTCGCACCAACAATCCCTGGGATCTATCGCGGACTGCCGGCGGTTCGAGCGGCGGAGAAGCTGCGGCGATTGCCGCCGGATGTTCCGCAGGAGGAGTAGGCAGCGACGGCGGAGGTTCGATTCGCGTACCTGCACACTTCAGCGGAATCTGCGGCCTGAAGACGACGCCGGGCCGCATCCCGGCAACGGGACACTTTCCAACCTCAGTCGGACCATTCGCTTTGATCGGCGTGGTTGGGCCGATGGCGCGGACGGTTTCGGATTTGAAGGTGCTGTTCGAAGTGATGCAAGGGCCAGATGATGGCGATCCCTCGGCTGCGCCTGTGCCCGTCCGCTGGCCGAGCAGTAGCGATCTGAAGAAACGCCGCATCGGTTATTTCGAGGATGATGAACGTACTCCGGTAACCGCAGAAACACGTACGGCGGTGCGAACCGCGGCTGAGGCGCTCAAGCACGCGGGATTTCGGGTTGAGCCTTTCCGTCCCGAGGGGCTTGAGCAGGCGCGACAACTGTGGTGGCGGTTTTTCGGAATCGCAGGCGGAATGCTGCTGCAGCCGATGACCAAAGGGCGAGAGGCCGAGCTCAGCCCAATTCTCAAACAGCATTTGAGTTGGGTCGCGGCCGAACCTTCGCATACGGGCCAGACCTTGCTCGATACCTAGATCATGCGCGACGTATTGCGGATGCAGGTCTTTGCTCGGATGCGTGAATATCCCATCCTGCTTTGCCCGGTCGCTTCGATTCCGGCTTTTCGTCACAGCGAGCGAAGTTGGAAAATCGATGGCAAAACAGTGCAATATCTCGATGCGTGGAGCTACACCGAGTGGTTCAATCTGCTGGGAACTCCGGCGGTGACCGTTCCCTTCGGGCGTTCAAATGAAGGCCTGCCCATTGGAGTGCAGATCGTCGCGCGTCCGTGGGAAGAGGAATCGGTGCTTGCAGTTGCGGCCGAACTGGAAGCGCAACGCGGAGCATGGCAAGGACCGGAGATTGATCGAGGATAAGTTTTCGCGGCGACCTCTGCGCGGCTTTCTCCGCGGCCTCGGCTTCTAAGATTTTGGTAATGATAATGGATTTATACTATTTCTCCACTCTCAAAAAGCGATAACCTGTTGCCACCCAATCTCCCGCTGCAGCCAGACGGCTTCAGAGATTGACACAAATACTTAATGGCACCTCAAACGAAATCAGGAGGCGGATTCGCGTCTCGCGTATTGCCCGGGCTGATCGCGTTTTCGTTCGTCTCAGCCGTCTATCTCTACGCCTTTCCCCAGCCGAATGTCTTTTATGCGGCGATTGTTTTACTGCACGCGGTTGCGGGCGTCGTCGCCGCTGTTCTGCTGGCTGTTTTTCTTTTCCCTCTGCTACGGGATAAAAGCATCGCTTCGCGTCTTGGCTGGTTGCTGCTTGGTGGTGGAGCAGTCGTCGGCCTGATCCTGATCAAGACCGGGACGCCGCGAGTGCAGTGGAACCTTCTCTATGTTCACATTCTTCTGTCGCTGGCCGGTGTGGGGATCGTTTTCGCGGAGTGGGCCGGGAAACGTGGCTGGCTGGCGCGGGGAATCGGTGATTCGATCGTCCGCTGCTCGATTTGTTTGCTAGTGCTCGTCGGACTGGGCGCGGGCGCGCGTTATGTGCGTGAGTCTCGATGGCAAAATCAAGCCCGCATTGAGAATCCCTCGATGCCGCCCGCCACTATGAATGGCGAGGGCGATGGCCCGGATGGGCCATTCTTTCCCAGTTCCGCTCAAGTCCAC
>Ga0210405_10006331_pt1 | contig 10587 bp, 10 predicted proteins | sample IncBWH11MmetaG_FD_155492 | JGI IMG/M metagenome (GOLD analysis project Ga0210405, IMG submission 155492) | Forest soil microbial communities from Barre Woods Harvard Forest LTER site, Petersham, Massachusetts, United States - Inc-BW-H-11-M | ecosystem: Environmental > Terrestrial > Soil >... | reverse complement strand
TACGGTCCGAGTAGCCCTCCCACCGGGGTGGCGAATTCCACGTTCACGCTGGACAACGCGGGCCGCGTGACCGCGCTCCTGGACACCAACCCTTCCGGTACCACCACGCTGGCGAGTTATTCGCTCGCCTACGACCCGGCGGGCAACCTGACCACGCAGATCGACCACGGCAACACGACCACGTATTCGTACGATAACGCGGAGCAGCTCACGGGCGCCACCGGCGAAACCTTCACTTACGACCTGGGCGGCAATCGCTCGTCGTACACGTACAACGCCGGCTACAAGAACCAGCTGACCTTTGACGGGACGTGGAGCTACACGTATGACGGCGAAGGCAACGAGATCAGCAAGTTCAAGACGGGCGAGACCTGGACCTACGGCTACAATAACGCCAACGAGATGACGTCCTTCACGGACACGGTCAGCGGGACGGTTGCAACCTCGGCGATTTTCAAGTATGATGCGTTTGACAACCGAATCGAGACGGACGTCTACACCCACTCCTCGGGCGTGACGACGACGACGCGCTTCGCTTACGACGGCTGGGACCCGGCCAAGGGGACCGGGACGGGCAACGAGAATTTCGACGTCTGGGCCGAGATGGACGGCAGCAGCTCTTTGACAACTCGGTATATGCGCGGGGACGTGGTGGACCAGGTGTTCGCGCGGATGACGTTCAGCAGCGGCTCCTTTACCACCTACTGGTACCTGACCGACCCGCAAGGGACGATCCGCGATGTGATCGACAACACGGCCACGGTGGTGGACACGATCAACTACGGGGCGTATGGGAACATCACGTCGGAGACGGGGTCGAACACGGCGGCGCGAGGCCCCTACGGTTGGGACAGTTACGTGAGCGACGCGTCGACGGCGCTCATTGAGGATCGGGCGCGGTATTATGATCCCAGCACAGGGCGCTGGATTAGCCAGGATCCGGTGGGGTTTGATGCGGGGGATAGCAATCTTTACCGGTATGTCAATAACAGGCCGACCGTCGACACGGACCCCTCCGGCGAAGCATTATTTGCCTTTGGCGGAGCCAAAGATCGTGTCTTAGCAAATCTGAAAAAGGGTGGCGTGGACGCCACGGCCATTAATCTCGGCATGTCATCGTTCACGGGCTTTGGTGGTACCCGCCCGCTTTGGTATATCGTTGCTGCCCCAGGCAGCAAAGGCGGGAGCAACTTGGATGAGGACTACAGTGCAGTATGGATTCAGAGCAAGGATAGTAAGGTGTTTTACAATGAACTGGACACGAGCAATGGTACTAGCCTGCTCACATCTGATGATTTCAATTCACAAAACGCTTTGAGTGTAAAGCAAAGGTTAAGCATTTTCCGAGCGAATTTTCTGACGTACGGCCCAATAGTGGCGCAGCAATCGCTTGGCTATTTGGACATGCTAAGGCAAAGCTTCAATGGGACTAATCTCCCAGATTTGTTCTCGGTACTTGCGGTAAGACATCCAGAGTCGTTAACGTTGTTGGGTTTAGCAGCTAAGGCAGGATTTGAAATAAACAGTGGTCGCTATGGTGGTATATCTTTAAGTGAGAAAACTATAACCGTCGGGATGGGCCGTCCTTATTCGCCTGAATTAGCTTTAACGGCCGACGATCTCTACGAAACGTTGCGTGCTAATAGTGCAGCCATTAGAAGTGCTGCGGCTGGCAATAACGATCCAAATTGGAATTGGTTAGCAAGGCAGCTCGAATTAGAAGCAAATGGTCAGCCGACGAAGGACACATTCTTGGCTGAAGCAGCGCAGTTAGCGAATCCCGACTCATACTTTTCGAAGTGGGTGGCAGGGGCGGAATGGGGAGTGGAAATCGTAAGAGGTGAGTATAGAGGAGCAGCAATCTCCTCGATGGCGGCTGGTTTCATACAGGTTGCGCAAAGGCTTAGTGGCATTAACGGTGCGTTTGGTGCAACGGCATCAGGGGCAATGCGATTTCCGAATGGTGTTGACCGTGTCGAAGGTCTCCACTTGGTCGATTCGACTCGCAGGTCATTAAGAATCACAGGAAGAAATGTTGCATTCGCGGAAGTGGGGGTTACTGGTCAGCAAAGGCGATTTGTGGTTGGAGTAAGTGGAGCCCAAAGTCCTCCGGGGACGGTGTCAACTAGTACGAATCCAATCTTCACAACGCAACCAAGCGGTGCTATGACGCGAGCGCTGGATTCTGAAGTCAAAATCCTTGAGGATCTGGCTCCAACATTGAATAGAGAATCAACTGGTACGATTGCTCTCTTTACCGAAAGAGCGCCTTGTTTGTCATGCACAGATGTCATTAAACAGTTTGAACAGAGATTCCCTAAAATCAGATTGATAGTGACCACCGGGAACAGGTAAGGGTGACTTATGCAAGCACAGGTTAGGAAGATCGTTGGTCTAATTGTAGAATCCGGGTTGGCATTGCCGAATGAGCTCTTGGGATGTTCTGATAAAGAAATAAGTGAAATCGAGGCCGCTGTTTTCCCTCCGTTGCCGCTCGCGTATAAATGGTTTTTGAAGACAATGGGAAAAGGCGCTGGCGAGTTTTTAGTTGGTGAAGATGTTTTCTACCCCAAAATGCTTGGACTTAAATCAGCAGCAATGGAATTGATGCAGAGTTTAGGACGGAAATGGAACCTCCCGGACAAAGCCATTGTTTTCTTAGGTCATCAGGGATACCAGTTTCTGTTTTTTGAGCGGGATACGGACGACCCAGAAGTCAGCCTGCTTTTGGATTCGGAGCCAGAGGCCAGGAAGGTATTCGATTCATTTTCAGAGTGGCTTTACCAGTGTGTGAACGATGAAGCAGCCATCTTGAAAAGGATAAGGGGTGGGTGTTAGCATACTTGCGTTATGCAAACACCATTTTGGTGGTGGTGAGTTCTTTACGGAGTTATCCACTGTCGGGTGTAAAAACTATGTTCGCGCAAAAAAAGGCCAGGGCAAGAGCCGGCTATCGTTTTGGGCATTCTGAGATGTTGCAAAAACGCGGGGTGCAATAGGCGAAGTTGGCGTGTTGCGCGATTATGGATCGAGCAAGGGCGCAGTCCAGCAGCGGCAACAAGCGTCGTCGTTTTGGATCGTTTCAAGCGGCGTGGTGATAATAATGCTTGAGCAAACCTCCGAGGCGTCTACGGCAGATTATTCCCCTTGTGGACGCATCATCTGAGGCCGGTGGCGCGGGAATCACCGGTGCCAGCGGCATGTTTCCCAAGCCTTGATGAGGGCGTTCGCCGCCGATCGCGCCGTTGTAGTGAGCCAAGTACTCGCTCAAAAGGTAGCGAAGGTGTTTTTCGCCAAATACGATAAAATGGCCCAGCGCTTCGCGGCGGATACTTTGGATCCAGCGCTCGGCATGGGCGTTCATTTTTGGTCGGCGCGGTCCGACGCGCATGACCTTGATGCCTTTGGCTTTGAGGGTGGCGTCGAATTCGGCGCCGAACTTGCCGTCGAAATCACGGATCAGGTGGGTGGTCTTGAAGGGTTGCTGGGCGGCGTGCTCACAGAAGTTCTTGGCCTGCTCGGCGACCCAGGCCTGAGTAGGATTGGTGGTGAAGCCGGCGATGTGAACGCGCCGGCTGCCGATATGGAGAAAGAAAAACACGAAGCAATCGGCGAAACCGCTCGCGGTGAGGATTTTCTGGGTGAAGAAATCGCAGCCCCACAGGGTGGCAGCGTGGCGCTGGACGAACTGGGCCCAAGTGCCTTGGCCGCGCTCGGGCGCGGGTTCGACGCCTTCGGCCCGGAGGATATTGCGAACGGTGGACTCGGAAATGGACGCCAAGCCGAGCTTGGCCAATTCGCCATGAATCCGTTCGGCGCTCCAGGCGCTTTCACTGGCCATGCGGAGGATCAACCGGCGCAGGTCGTCGGGCGTGCGCGGCCGACCCGTCCTGGCGGGCTTGGTCGTGGTGTCTTCCTCTCGGATCCAGCGGAGAAAGGTCCCCGGGGATACGATGGAAATGAGTTCGCGGATTGCGCAGCCGAGGGGCTTGCCGAAGCGGAGCAAAGACCGCCGTTCTTGTGGAGTTACCGTGATGCGTTTGCCGAGTTTGCCGCGGAGGATTTTGACTTGGACCAAGGCAAATTGGAGTTTGCGTACCATCTCGTTATCGGTGGCCCCGGTGAGGCTGAAGAGCAAGCGTTGCCAGAGGTTCAAGGAACACCTGAGGTAAGAAGTCGAGAAATAGTTGGCATGTTGCATAGTGTAGTGAGCCCGGATAGGACGAGTGGCCCGTGATTGGGAAATGTTTGCGCTGTTGCCTGCGGGGGCCGTATTGGATGTTGTTGCCGAGTTGCCTGCGGATGCGGTACCTCTACTGGAGCCTGCATGCGTACAAGGACACGGATCCCGAGATGTATCGGAAGCTGCGCTGGCAGCTGGCCAAGCACAAGGTTTTGCGCCGCCGTTTGAAACTATACAGGCGCCTGGGACTGCTCGAAAAAAAGGATCAGGGATGAAGACGACGGGATGGCATGGCCATTGGGTGGCATGCCCATGGCCTTGCATGGGCATGGGCGCCAGATAAAGTAAACGCGGACCGTGATTCCATTCAAAGGAGGGTACTTTCATGTGTGCTCCAATCACTGACCAAGTAATGAGCGGCTTGCCGAAAACCGAACAGGCGGTAGTGTATCGGTACACGTCCGACGGTTTGCGAATTGCCGATGATGAAAGGGTCTCGAAGGAAAGCGGTGACTCGGAAGCTGGCGGCGGGTCGGCCCTCTCGGGAGATGGGCGGACAGAGGGTTTTTCCGGCCGATGGCAGTGGGATTCCGCGGAGCTTGAAACAGACGAGGCGTCGGCGTACAGTCGGGTTCGTTGCTACGATCCAATGATAGGCCGCTGGATCAATGGCGATCCCTTGGGGTTCGAGAGTGGTGATGCGAATTGTTATCGCTATGTAAGCGCGGAGCCGGGAGCGGCGATTCCTCCTAGCGAATAGGTGGGGCAAAGCACGCACGGAAGTCCATCAGAGGCCGGTATCCGGCCAAGCCAAGGATGGCATCGGATCTTTGACATCTCGATGTCAACGGGGGCCGACGGCAACGTCACCCTGTCCATCGACGCCCGTGGCAAGACGACAACCTACGCGTACGATTCCGACAGCCGCCTGACCAAGACGGTCGATCCCGCCAATTCGACGACTCTGGAGGCTTACGACAAAGACGGCAACGTCACGCTCAATACCGACGCCCTGGGGCATGCCACCACCTACGCCTTCGACAACGACAACCGCCTGACGCTGACCACCAACGCCGACAGCGGCGCCACCACGATGGCGTATGACGCGGCAGGCAATATGACGCTGGAGACGGACCCACTCGGCGACGCGACGACGTTCGCCTACGACGCCGCGGACCGCAAAACGATGATGACCGATCCCTTGGGGAATTCGGCCGTGTACGCCTACGACGGCGGCGGCTTATTGACGAGCATGACCGACCGGGACAATCGCTCGCAAACGCTGTATTACGACGGTGACGGCCGCATGCTTACCGATATCTGGTACGCGGCGGGAAGCACCACGGTGGTCGATACCTTGCTCTTCACGTACGATGCCGACGGCAAAATCATGACGGCAGCCGACAACGAAGGGTCCTACAGCCTGACGTACGATTCGGCCGAGCGGGTGGTCAACGTCACGGAGCCTTTTACCACCTCCTTGAGCTTTAGCTATGACCGTGCGGGCAATCGGACAATGGTGGCGGATTCGTTCGGCGGGACGCAGAACTCGACGTACAATTCGGCCAACCTCCTGACAAACGTTCAGTTCAGCTACGGGGGTAACTCGATCGCGCAGATTGGGCAGCTTTTCAACGCGGATAACCAGGTGACGGAGCAACTGCGTTACGGTCCGAGTAGCCCCCCCACCGGGGTGGCGAATTCCACGTTCACTCTGGACAACGCCGGCCGCGTGACATCGCTCCTGGATACCAACCCCTCTGGTACCACCACGCTGGCGAGTTACTCTCTCGCCTACGACCCGGCGGGCAACCTGACCACGCAGATCGACCACGGCAACACGTCCACGTATTCGTACGATAACGCCGAGCAGCTGACGGGAGATAGCTCGGAGACATTCAGTTATGACGCGGACGGCAACCGATCCACCTACACGTTCAACGCCACCTACAAAAACGAGCTGACCTATGACGGGACGTGGAGCTACACGTATGACGGCGAGGGCAACGAGATCAGCAAATTCAAGACGGGCGAGACCTGGACCTACGGCTACAACAACGCCAACGAGATGATCTCCGCCACGGACACGGTCTCCGGCACGGTTGCAACGTCGACGATTTTCAAGTATGATGCGTTTGGCAACCGAATCGAGACGGACGTCTATACCCATTCCTCGGGCGTGACGACCACGACACGCTTCGCTTACGACGGGTGGGATCCGGCCAAGGGGACCGGCACGGGCAACGAGAATTTCGATGTCTGGGCCGAGATGGACGGCAGCAGTTCTTTGACAACCCGGTATATGCGCGGGGACGTGGTGGACCAGGTGTTCGCCCGGATGACGTTCAGCAGCGGCTCCTTTACGACCTACTGGTACCTGACCGACCCGCAAGGAACGATTCGCGACGTGATCGACAACAACGCGACCGTGCGGGATTCGGTCACCTACGGCGCGTTTGGGAATATAACGGCGGAGTCGACGTACAATTCGTCCGGAGCTCTTGAGACTCCAGCCAATCCGGCTGCCTACCGCGGCAACTACGGTTGGGACAGCTACGAGACGGATGCGTCGACGGGGCTCATTGAGGATCGGGCGCGGTATTATGATCCGAGCACGGGGCGGTGGATCAGCCAGGATCCGCTGGGGTTCGATGCGGGGGATTCAAACCTCTACCGGTATGTGAATAATAGGCCGACGGTGGAGACGGACCCAAGTGGCGAAGAACTGCTTGCGTGGGACGATTACACAAAGGACCAATACTTGGATTATTTCAAGAATCGATTGAAGGTTCCAGGGATTGACGCTGTTCAAGCTGCAAGCGGAAGATGGCTTTTCACCTATAATATAAATGATGTAGACGCAATTAAACACATCGTAAACGACCTTCCTGCAGATAGCTCATACAGGAGGGATTTGAATGCGATGATAAGCGAGGGACCAAATCAACAGAATATAGAGGTGAGGTGGCACTATAATGACGATGGAAAAACCTGGTCTTGGTGGCAAAAATCCACGACCTTGGACGACACCGAAAAGGGGGCTGTTAATCTTTATTACAAGAAAGACTATTACACGACAGAATTTAGTTCGGGCAGTTATGAGAAGATCGCCCAAGCAGCTATGGAAGCAAGGAAAGTAATACAAGCCGCCGACAAGATTATGAACAATGACGCCCTCTGGAACAAAGCGGCAGAACTATTTAGGCAGGGCACGCCAATCGAAAAACAAATGGCCGGGGACCGAGCACGCTATCGCACTCTTGTCAACAAGTTGAATACTGGGTTAGTTGAATTCCCACCTGTGTTCTTAAAAGGTCTTGATTCCAACGACTCAAGTTGGTGGAAGGGAATCACTCAAGGTGGTTTTGCATATTGTTGGGGTTTACACGAGCCAATTTATCTACGATCTGGGTGGTTTACTCAACTTTCGCAAAGCCGTCTTTGGCTTCTTTTGCACGAGTATGGCAGAACCTATTTTTGGACCGAACTGCGAAACCAGGAAAACACTATCGCCATTGGAACGACCGGTGAATTCGATGAGATGATGCAGGTATTCTCGATAAAATATAAAACAATACTAGGTGAACAATGATGGTGAAAAACGGTGAGGTTGGTCACTCAGGTGCAAAGCCAGATCAGCCTGTGACACCCGGCCCTCTGCTCTTTCAGGTCGGTAAGCTGAGACATTTCTGCATAACAGTATTTCCTTCCTTGAGGTGAATACTAGAAACTGTCCATGAATGTGGGAAGTTGCAAATGAAGCGGTGGGTATTAATTCTAGTATTAGTTGCCGGAACGGTTGGCATTTCCGGTCTGGCGTTGTTCATTGCCGCGAGCCGATCGCAAGTTGAGCCGGCTTGGCCATGGTTTAGAAGGCCTGAGAATGTGGACGGCAGGTTTCTCACTAAGAGTTATCTCAACTTCATGGCTGCCGACATTGTCGCCTATTCTAAAATTTGCGATGCAGCGGAATGGCAAGCGATCTGCAAACTGCAAAGCCCAAGAGAAATCTGGGCGATTCTAGGAAAGAGAATTCGGGTTTTTCACAAGGAAGATGAAGACTTTGTCGATGCCTGGGGAGATCCATATTTCTTCGAGGTTTCAAGGACAGGAGCGGCGACATTAATACGAATTGGCTCTAAGGGCAATGGGCCCCCGCTCAATGGAACTCGTATGTTTATTGATTTGGAGTTCGATGTGTCTCAAAAACTGATTCAACAAAAAGTCAGTTGGGATTTCGCGCCTTCACAACACTAATGCCAAAAATGTGAGCTGAACCTTGTTTGCGAGAGAGGAGACATGGGCAAACCATTACCCTTGGCTTGCAAATGCCGTGAGCATGGCGAACCCAGTTTCTAGTGTTTAAGGAGCCTTTTTATTTATAGTGGCGTTGTGATTCTTCAAAGGAGTTATCCAACCCGCGCCTGCGCCAGCGTTGTGGGACGCGCTCCGGCGCCAGCAGAGGATTCTATTCGAAAGGCAACGGTCCCTATGCAGTCGCAACGCTCCAGCGTTAAGGAGAAACTCCGCTTTTCGGGATATGGAAAGAAGAGCACAATTTCGCCTGACGCTTTGTATTCTCCGCCAGGATGGTACTCGGATCATCCTGTGTTTGAGCAAATGATCTCGATCTTGAAACCGAAGCTGATACTCGATGTCGGTTCATTATGGGGGGCTTCTTCGGTAAGGATGGCTCGACTTGCCAGGGAAATCAGTCCCGCCGACGAAGTGACTGTCGTTGCCATTGACACCTGGCTTGGCTCAAAAGAACACCATTTGTCGATGGCGATCGAGGAGTACCGCTATGGCGCGATGTACGATAGATTCTGCGAAAATATCGTCCGCTCCGGAGTAGCTGATCTTGTTGTTCCGTTTCCACAGACCTCGGTGACCGCCGCGCAAATCCTGGCTCATTACCAAATCCAACCGGATCTCATCTATATTGATGCTTCTCATGACTATCGAAGTGTTTTGACTGACATCGAGATCTACTGGAAACTGCTCAGAAATGGCGGAGTTTTGATCGGTGACGACTTTGAAGAGCCCTGGTACGGAGTCATTCGAGCGGTATTGGAGTTCACGGAAAAGCTTGGGGTCCCCTTACAATTGTCAAAAGCGCAGGCAAGCGGTGCCGACGGCGTAAAGAAAATCAGTTGCAAGTATGTGCTTCAGAAAGGACACGTGGCATCGCCCAAGGGTTAATAACGATTTCCGCCAAATGAATTGGCGCATGACATGTTCCGCCCTCATACCGCGCGGCTCCGCGGTATGAGACATGGGGCCCTGAAGTGACCATGTAGCCATGAGTTATCGCCTATTGATCACGGGTGGCGCGGGGTTTGTTGGCAGCACACTTGCCTTGGCGTTTAAGCGTGATCATCCCGACTGGATCGTGACTGCGTTTGATAATCTGAAGCGGCGTGGAAGCGAGCTTGCCCTGAGGCGGCTGCGGACAGGCGGGATTCTGTTCAATCACGGCGACGTGCGTTCGGCCGAAGACATAGAGGCCGCGGGACCGGCAGAGTTATTGATTGATTGCTCGGCGGAGGCCAGTGTTCACACGGGCTATCAGGACAATCCCCGTTATGCGGTAGCCACGAACCTTGGTGGGACCGTCAACTGCCTTGAGCATCTCCGGCGCCATGGTGGAGATTTGGTGTTTTTGTCGACAAGTCGAGTCTATCCCATTGCCAGACTGCGTGGCCTTCCTCTGGAGCGCCAGGCGGGACGATTTGGCTTGCCATGCGGCGCGGGCGGTCCGGGCTGGTCCGAAGAGGGGATCGACGAGACCTTGCCGCTCGGCGGCAGTCGATCTCTTTATGGGGCGACGAAGCTCGCCTCCGAATTGCTGATCGAGGAATACCGCGAGATGTACGGGTTGCGCGCCATCATCAATCGGTGCGCAGTGTTGACGGGGCCCTGGCAAATGGGCAAGGTAGACCAGGGTTTCGTGGTGTTGTGGTTGGCGCGTCATTTGTATGGCGGCGATTTGGCTTATATAGGGTTTGGGGGGGAAGGGTTACAGGTCAGGGACATCCTGCACATTGACGACCTTTACGATCTTATCGGGGATCAATTGAAAGAGTTCGCACGTCATAGTGCCGGCGCGTACAATGTCGGGGGCGGCAAGACATCGAGCCTGTCGCTGCGCGAATTGACAGATTGGTGCCAACGATTGACCGGCAGGTCCCTCCAATTCGGCCGCGAAGAGGAAACGAGGCCCGCCGATATTCCTTACTACGTCAGCAATTGCCGCGCCGTGCAATCGGCCACAGGGTGGCAACCGCGCCGGCCGGTCTGGAAGATCTTAGAGGATATCCACCGTTGGCTTACCGATCATAAGAAAACTGTGCAACCCATTCTCGAAAGTTAGGTCACCGACCATGAGCGTGGCAATCATCACG
>Ga0210405_10006330_pt1 | contig 10587 bp, 9 predicted proteins | sample IncBWH11MmetaG_FD_155492 | JGI IMG/M metagenome (GOLD analysis project Ga0210405, IMG submission 155492) | Forest soil microbial communities from Barre Woods Harvard Forest LTER site, Petersham, Massachusetts, United States - Inc-BW-H-11-M | ecosystem: Environmental > Terrestrial > Soil >... | reverse complement strand
AAAGGCTGAACACCTGGAAGCCGCCAGAGTCGGTGAGAATCGCGTGCGGCCACGACATGAACTTGTGCAGCCCGCCGAGTTTACGCACGGCTTCGTGTCCAGGGCGCAAGTACAAATGATAAGTATTGGCGAGGATGATCTCGGCGCCCAGTTCTTCGAGCGCCTCATTGCGCAAGCCTTTGACGGTCGCCTGCGTGCCCACAGGCATAAAGAACGGCGTCTGCACTGCGCCATGCGGCGTGTTCAAAACACCGCGCCGCGCTCCGGTCGGGTCGGTCTTCACTACTTCAAACGAAAAATTCACTCTGCAAGTGTATCAGTACGTGATTAAATCGCCGCCCAACCCACCTTGCAAATCACCCATACCGCCCACAATCCAAAGACGATCCCATACGCCGCACCGGGTTTTATTTTCTTGGGATTCGCGGCAGAAAAGCCAATTGCAATCAAAACAAGCGACCAAATCCAGAACACATCAATCGATTGTCCCAATTTGTCCAGCCAAACCGGCGACGGGTCGGGAAGATAAGCCGAAAGATTGCTTGCCAGGAAGTGCTCCGGATCCACTTCGCCCTTCGGCTTGATCAGCAGGATGATAAGCGCCACCACGCTGCTGACCAGCCCAGGCACGAAAGCATATGTCGTGATTGCAAAGCCGGTGCCGAACCCGAGCCCCGCTCCCTTGAACAGGTTGAAAGCGCCCCAGTAAATCAGCGCGATCAGAAGAATACTCACGCCCACACCGACGGGTCCGAACAGGAAGGCGATCTTCGGCGCCCAGGTCACCTGGCTTTCCAGAATTCTGTCCTTCTGAGCCTGGTCCATATTATCGAAGCGCGAATTCTGGCTCATCTGCCGTTCAAAAAAGCTGCGCCAGTTCGTCTTTTGGCCAATCAACGCGCTAATGCCAAGAGCAAACACAACGAGCAAAAGAAAGACCGCCACCCAGTTTGGCTTTTTTGCTATGTCCGCAAACGTTTTGGACGGACTAAAAAGGACGCCCGTGATCCGGGCCATTGTCCCCATCGGCGGCTCGGCTTCAGGGGCAGCAGGCGCAACGGCAGTTGTCGTTTCCATCGGAGAATCCTCCACCACGAGGTTATAAGTGCTCTCTACCAAGGCATTACGTAGAGGGCATCCCAAAGATTTCGATGGCTGGATTCTAGCCTAATTGCGGCCGCGTTGTCAGAAATGGAATGGAGACTGCAAAATAGCCCAGACGCCCTGGAAATTGGGTCCCGGGCTACGCTCCAGCACCCCTCCCGGCACCAAATAAGGGGGACACTTTAATCGAGGTAACCAGGGGACATTTTAATCGAGGTTTGACAACCTCAACGATTTCTCTTGACAGAACGTTACTCTATGCTATACTAAATGCTGGGCAGAAGTTCGCCCGTTCTCCATAGCGCCAGCGTCTCTGCTGGCGTTTTTGCTTTCTGGAGTCCGCTTTTCAGCTTAAGTCCCTTTATTCACAACATTTACGAAGGCTCGGCGGCTCTTGCACAGTTTTGGTGCAATTTCATGCGAGCAAGTCATTCAGAATCAACACTTATAAAACTGATACAAAACAAACAACTTTAACCTCCTTTGGAATCAACACTTATGCAAAAACCCAGGGGGGCCCCGAGAACTCCGAATGCGAATGTTACCTCGGAACTGTCCGATGCTAGCACCTTGCCACGTCGCGTGAGCAGCTTCGCGTGCCTCAACAAGTCCGCGGCCTATTGGGCAGGAACACCAGGGACAGCGGCGAGCAATTCACGAGTGTAGGCGTGAGACGGCTGATGAAGAATCTGTTGTGACGGTCCTGCTTCCACGAACTTGCCCGCGCGCATCCAACAGAGATGCCATGCAGCCATCTTAGTGCCGTATTCCGGGAGGCGAAACGCGAAACTCTGCGCTTGTGTCCTTGGGCGTTGGCCTATCGTTTGTCGAGCGGCAGGACAAATTTCAACGCGGTGTGCGTGGCGGAAAAGCCGACTACCTTTACATCTTTCAATCCCGCTTTTCGGCAAGCGGCGATTACGTCGTTTTCGGTGATGGTTTTTTGGCCTTTGGGATAGATGATCCACACCGCGGTGGCGCCTTTCAGGGACTTGGCAATTTTCGCGACAGCGGAAAGTGTCTTCAGCGAATCGGCGGCGAAGAACACTGCATCCGACTCAGCCGCAACTTTATCCTTAATCACCGCCGCGTCCAGCGATCTTAGCTCCGCAAGAAAGTCCGCGTCGAAACTTCCGAGCACAGAAACTTTTGCTCCGGGTTTCAAGCCGATCTTTTCGATTCGCGATTTCGGATGAAGTATCTTCTCGCGCCACTTCTCGGCGGCCGGCCCAATATCGAATACAGCCAATCCATCAGCAGTCTGCAAGCGCAATTCGCCGTTCACCGCTTTGGCCGACTTTATCGAGGCGAACGGAATCTTCAACCGAAAGCCGCCGCGAAAAAGCACTTCGCTGGTTTCGATCAGCGCCTTGCCTTCGGACATTTCCTTGCCGAAACGCACAGTGCATTTCAGTTCGTTCCCCATATATCTCCGCCCCCAATTCCCCGGACGTAAACAGATGTAAACCGCCCGCTCCTCCGCCCGCGAATCCGCGCGCCTACGATAGTAAGCTATAGGGCTTCATGGCAACCGCGACGACACACCGTGTGGACTGGAAGCTGATCTGGGCGCAGCGCGGCTTCCGCTTTTTCTTTGTGGCCATGTTTGTGTCGCTCTTCGGCAGCGGCATGAACTTCGTTGGCGTGAGCTGGTACATCCTTGCGGCTACGCATTCCACGGTGAAAGTCAGCTGGCAGGTCATCGTCGTCACGCTGCCTGGGTTGTTTGTGCCGTTTCTGGGCGGCGTTTTGATCGATCGCTTTGACCGCCGCTATCTCGGAGTCGTGCTGGATTTGGTTCGCGGCGTTTTCGTCCTGGCCACCGCGTACATCGCGTGGCGCGGCCATCTGCAACTCTGGCATCTCTACGCTATGACGTTGATCACTGGCGTCGGCTCTGCGATGTACTGGGCCACCGTCAACTCTCTCGTGCAAGAAGTCATTCCGGCGAGCCAATTCACGGGAGCAAATGCGGCCGTCCTCGTCGGCGTGCAAAGCGGCATGCTCCTCGCCGGGGCGTTCGTCGGCTTCATCTACGACAGCGCGGGAATCGCGGGCATTCTCTGCATCGACGGGTTGACTTACTTCGTCTCCGCGTTTTGCCTATACTGCACGCGAAGCGGCTACGTCTCGCCGCGCGACCATTTAAAATATCCGCGCGAATATTCGGAAGCCACCGAAGCCACCGCGGAGGCGCTCGCGTCGGGTGAGAATCCCGAAGTCGCGGAAGCCGGTCTTTCGCTCGCCGTCTACTCCGACCTCAAGGAAGGCTTTGCATACCTCAAGCAGCAGCCGCTCGTCCTTTCGCTCGGCATCACTCACTCCATCATGATGGCGGGCGTCGTCAGCGGCAACGTCGTCCTCGTGGCTCTCGTGAACGATATTTTGCATTCCGGCGCCCGCGGCCTCGGCTTTCTCGAAGCCGGCTGGGCCGTCGGCGCCATCACCGGCGGCTTCATCGTCAGCCAGCTTCGCACTTCGTTGCGCATGCCGCTCTATGTCGCCGCTTGTGCCGTCCTAGCGGTCGGTCACATGGCCACGCCGTTTGTTGCTTTTCTGGTCGGCGCCGTGACAATGCAATTTCTCTTCGGGCTTTGCCGTGCCGTTGGCGGCGTCACGGCGCAGTCCGGACTCATGTCCATCGTGCCGCGCCACTTCATGGGCCGCACGCAATCCGCCATGGCCATCCTCACCACATGTTTCCAGCTCGCCATGAGCTTTTCCCTCGGCATCATCGCGCAAGGAGCGGGTCTGGTCGCCGGTTATGCCCTGCTTGCGCTGCTTTACGCAGGCGCGACTCTTTCCGCCTCCCGCGCCCGCCAGCTCATGCGTTAAGCTTCAGAATCAGTTTCTTCAGCAAGTGAGGCCGCAATGGAAATTCGCACCATCCAGCCCTTTCTGCACTATTTTGGAAATGTTCGCGAGCGTACGATGCGTGTAGCGCGCTGCATCCCGCCGGATAAAATCGACTGGGCGTACTCGCCTGGCAAATTCACGCTCGGCGACATCTTGCGGCATCTCGCCGTCGCGGAGCGTTACATGTGGGCGGAAAACGTGCAGTTCCGGCCCGCGCGCTACACTACTCACGGCAAAGAACTCGCCGACGGATACGAAAATGTGATGACCTTCGTCGAACGCCTCCATACCGAATCGATGGAAATTTTCGCCCGTCTCACCGACGAAGACCTCCAGCGCAAATGCAAGACGCCCGACAATGCACCCATCACCACCTGGAAATGGCTGCGCCTCATGCCCGAGCACGAAATCCACCATCGCGGGCAGATTTATCTTTATCTGGGAATCTTGGGAGTAAAAACCCCGCCGCTCTATGGCCTGACGTCAGAAGAAGTTCGCGCACGCAGCGTGATGGATTGAAAAGACGGTGGAATGCAAATTTGTTTCTTTTTATGCAGTTTCAGCCGCAATCCCAGGCTTGCGTCGTCCACCTGGCTCAAGCAGGTTTCGGCGCAGGCTCCGCCGCAGGCGGCGGCACAACAAAGCCTTGCCCCAGCAAGTCCACGGCCGCTTGATTTAGTTTCGCGCGCATCTGATACCGTTCGTTCGCCCGCGTGATGTATCTCACTGCGATTTCGACGCCACCCACAACCGGCTTCACATTGATAGCTGGCGCTGCCGTCAGCGTGTGCGCCGCATCGCTCGAACGCGTCACTCCCTGCCATTCCTTCTCCGCCAGTTTCGCCGTCTCCGCCGTCGCTTCCAGCACGATCTTTTGGATGGCATCTACCATCGGATAAGGATCGCGACCGGCGGGCAACACCACTTGCAATTCGTCCCACAACCACTGCCCCGAAGTCGAAAAATTAAAATAGTGCCCTTCGATCGCAAAGCTATTCGTAAACGTCACGCGCCGCCCCGTCGGATGCCCGGAATCGGTCCAATTCCCAGTTTCCAACAGCACGGTGTGAAACATTCCAAGCTCAACAACTTCGCCCGTCACTCCATTAATCTCCACCCAATCGCCGAGCCTAATCCCATTCTTTCCCATCAACACAAACCAGCCCAAAAATCCCACAATGAAATCCTTCAACGCAACCGTCAAACCCGCGCCAGCCAGCCCAAGGAAAGTCGCCAGCTGAGTCGGCGGCCCGAAAATCACCAAAAGAATCAGCAGCACGGCGAGCACCTGGATGGACACCCGCGTTACGGTTCGCAGGGTTTCCACCTGCCGCCGATCCATGGACATCCTGCCGAGTATCTTCCCGAGCCAGCCATCGAAAAAGAGGCCAATCAGAAGAATTACGAGAATGATGACCAGCCCGATAAAAACTCGGTGCATGACCGATCTTTGCATCCCCGCTTCGACATCGATCCACTTGCCATAATTATCTGCGAGATGTTTCTCATCATCGATCTGCTTGTCGAGCGACGAAAGAACTCTCTGGTTCGCGGAATGGCGCTTCGCCGTGGTTATCAAGGCCGCTGATTCTTCGCGGCTCAACTTCGCCGGCGGTTGCGCGCTAGCGGAGCCTTGAGTCACTTTCGGCGGCGCGCCTGATTCTGGTGCATTTGTTTTTTCGGCGCGGATCTGCGCTTCTAACGCATTGTGCTTTTCGCTCAGTGTTGCGGCGTGGGACTCCGCTTCCTGCTTCGCATTCCGCAGAGTAAGCCCCTTTTGATGAATCGCCAGCCATCGCCGAAAACTCTGAATCAGTCCGCGCTCTTCGGGGGCCTGACTGACATCGACATGCATGGAGTCCACCGCCTGCGACGAGGCTTTGTGCTCCTCAACCATCGCCTCGATGAGGCTCTTAGGGTCGCCGCCTGCGCGGTTTAAATCCGCTTTCGCATCATCCACTTCGTCCTGATGTTCTCCTTGGTGGGCCGTCGCCAATACAAGCTGGTCGTGCACCTGGTCCTTCTTTGCCCCGCTCGCTTTTGCCTCCTCGGCTGTCAAACGTTCCACAAGTGCGTTGTCGGCATCCAGCGCGTCCTCGGCTGCTTTCAGTCTCGGCTGGATCTCTTTCGCCTCAGGGCTCGAGACCGGCGGGTGCTCTTCCAACTCGCGCTCCGCCGCCGCGTAGGCCAGATCCATTTTATGGTCAGCTAGATGCAAGGCTTCTACGGCCAACGGTTGTTCTTCGGCGGTCGCTGGCACGCGAGCCAGCTTCTCCGCGGTCAAAAGCGGCGTTTGATCAACGACGGGCGCCCGCGCCCCGCCCGAAGGCGGCGCATTGTTGTTGTTCCGCGGCGCGTCGGACGGCTCCTGAGTGCGGAATAATCCATATACAGCCGCAGCTAGCAAGAGCACCAGCACCGCCGCTGCAATCTTTTCCAGTGTTTTCATATGTTTTCCGCCGGGCCCTTTTCATTCTAATACGCGCGGTAGCTCAACGAAACGCGCATCTTCGGGCTAACGCATTCGAGCTTTCCTAGGCGATTTATTGGCGAAACGTCATTCCGTCAGTTAGCCTAGAGCCGAGAGGCCCGATTTGGATTCCCGCCTGCCCAAATTGTTGTTTGCGCTACTGGCCATTTTTGGGGCGATTTACTTCTCTTCGTACTATCCGCAATTGCCAGACAACGTCGCCTCCCACTTCAACGGCCGCGGCATCCCCAACGGTTGGCAGTCCAAAACAATGTTCTTTGGGTTCTTCGCCGGCGCCATCGTGATCGCCACGGTCCTCGGGTTTGGCGTGCCGCGTATGCTTAAGAGCCTCCCAACGCAGCTCATCAATCTCCCAAACAAACAGTATTGGCTCAGTCCGGACCAGTCCGAAGCCACGCTGGAGTTCTTCAGCGCCTGGTTCGCGTGGTTCGGCTGTGCGGTCCTCGCGCTGCTTTTTTTTGCATTCAATTACGCAGTTCAATCCAATCTGCATCCCGACCATCGCCCCGATCCCGATCAAATGCTCTACGCCTTCCTCGGTTTCGCCGCCTTCGTGGCCATCTGGGTCACTCGCCTAATAACACGTTTCGCCAGCGTCCCGCGCGATGGTTTCGAAACGAGATAAAAGGATGAGTGGCCCGCCGAACTCAACCGTTATAGAATCGGGCTATGTTAGTGAAAGTTGAAGTCTATAACGACGGTGATTTTTGGTGTGCGCGGGGAATCGGAGAAGATATCTTCACGCAAGGCAAGACTGTCGACGAGCTGTACCAAAACATTCGCGAAGCTGTGACCCTGCATTTTGAGGATCGCGTGCCCGCCGACATCGACATCCTCGTCGTTTCCGAACTAAAGCCAGTTCATGCCCCGGCTGCCTCAGATTAGTGAGCCACGATAGGTTTCAACCGTAAATAAAAACGCCCTCGGCAAAGCCGAAGGCGTTCTCTTAAGTAAGCGCTGCCGCTCGTTCTACAAATAATCCCGCGAAGGCCCCTCCAAAAACGCCCGCAACTTCCGCGAACGCGATGGATGCCGCAACTTCCGCAGCGCCTTTGCTTCAATCTGGCGGATACGCTCGCGCGTCACTGCGAACGACTGCCCGACTTCTTCAAGCGTATGCTCGCTACCGTCATCCAAACCAAACCGCATCTTGATAACTTTTTCTTCGCGCGGCGTCAGCGTCTTCAACACCGACGACGTCTGCTCCTTCAAATTCAAATTAATGACCGCGTCCGACGGCGAAACCACCGCCTTGTCCTCGATGAAGTCTCCGAGATGCGAATCTTCTTCTTCGCCAATCGGCGTCTCCAAAGAAATCGGCTCCTGCGCGATCTTCAAAATCTTGCGCACCTTGGACACCGGAATATCCATGCGCTTGGCAATCTCTTCCGAAGTCGGCTCACGCCCAAGCTCCTGCACCAACTGGCGGCTCGTGCGCACCAGCTTGTTGATCGTCTCGATCATATGCACCGGAATACGAATCGTGCGCGCTTGGTCCGCAATCGCGCGCGTAATCGCCTGCCGGATCCACCACGTCGCGTACGTCGAAAACTTATACCCGCGCCGCCACTCGAACTTGTCCACCGCCTTCATCAACCCGATGTTGCCTTCCTGAATCAAATCCAGGAATTGCAGCCCGCGGTTCGTATATTTCTTCGCAATGGAAACCACCAACCGAAGGTTGGCCTCAATCAATTCCTTCTTGGCCTGCTCGGCCTCCGCCTCGCCGCGATGAATAAACGTCAGCGTGCGCTTCAGTTCAGTCAGCCCAACCTCGCTAGCCTCTTCGATATCCTTCAGCTCCGTCCGCCGCGTGCGCAACTCTTTGCGCGCTTCCGCCGCCACGTCGCCTTTCGCGGCATCCACACGCCGCTCCAGCCGTCCCGCTTCGCGTTCCAGCGATTGCAGCCGCTCCACCGTCCCGCGCATCTTGTCGATCAACCGCTTCTTCTCAAACGGGTTGAAATCAATCCCGCGAATCTCGACAGAAATCTCGACGCGCGTCCGCGCCACCGCCCATTTCGCCTTGATGTACGGCCGCTTCTTCGCCTTCGGCGTGGCCTCCAACTTCTCCGCTTGCTTCAACGCCAAATCGTACAACTTCGCAATCTTGTCGATGTACTTCAGCGTCTGCTTCGTTTTGTTCGCAATCTTTTCTTCGGTCAGCTCTTCGTCGTCAAACTGCACGATCTCTTTGATCGACCGCGCGCCCTTGCGCAAATCCTCGCCCACCGCGATCAATTCCTTAATCACGATTGGCGACCGCGTGATCGACTTCATCACCACCAGCTGCCCGCGCTCAATCCGCTTCGCGATGGTCACTTCACCTTCGCGCGTCAACAGCGGCACAGTCCCCATCTCGCGCAAATACATGCGCACAGGATCGTTCGTCTTTTCGAGAGACCCCGGCGTCAAATCCAGATCGCTGCCGCCTTCGTCCGAATGCACCTCGTCCTTGACGACTACATCCCGATCGCCAGCCTCCGAGGACACTTCCACCGCGCGCGCCGCTTTCGCCGACGCCTGGTCCTCGTAAATCTCAATCCCGTTCCGTTCGAATGTAGTGAGAAGGTCGTCGATTTCTTCCGAAGAATGCACTTCCGCCGGAAGCGAATCGTTCACTTCGTCGTAAAGCAAATACCCGCGCTCTTTGCCTACGGCAATGAGCTGCTTTACCGCATCATATTTTTCTTCAAGCCCTACTGCTGCCACGAATTCCTCCAAACTTTAGAGCTCAATCTCAAGGGCGGCCGGTCATGGCCGCTGAAAATTTTTCTCGCAAAGGCGCGGGCAGTATGCCACGCTTGCGCAGTCAACTCCACTGCGGTCACCGAAAAGAACTGTGGGGAATCCCCCGCCAGTTCACGCGTGTTTTTGTGAATTCCTTTATGGTACGCCGCGCCGCCAGCTTTGCGGTTCGCCCTGCACTTCGCCCGTTGCCCGCTCTCAGAGTACGGTGCCCCGCCTCTAAGTACACACATATAGATGCATTTAGGTGCGAATCCGTTACCCGCAAAACCCTAATACGCTACACGCCTAACTCCACCCCCGTCAACAGTTTAATCAGTGGATATCTGTGGAAGAACTCCTCTCCAGCAGTCTAAGAGGCCAAGCCAGCTGTCTGTGTAAGATGTCGCCTGGGCAGGAGCGGATAACTCTAAATGGCCTCGGTTTTCTCACACGCGGTGGCAGCCCTCGGCATCGGAGCCTGTTTCTATCAGCCTCCTATCCCAAAGCGGGTCTGGGTAGTCGGAGCACTCTGTTCGGTCCTTCCCGATCTTGACGTCCTCGGCTTCCGGTTCGGCATCCACTACGGCGACTTCTGGGGACATCGCGGCTTTACGCATTCCCTGCTCTTCGCCGCTCTACTGGCAAGTGTGCTCGTGCTCCTCGCATTTCAGCAGCCCGTCCCAGGTCTCAGCCGATTGGCCTTATGGACGTATTTCTTCCTGGCGACAGCCAGCCACGGCTTGCTTGACGCTATGACCGACGGCGGCCTCGGCGTCGCCTTCTTCTCCCCCTTCAACAACACCCGCTACTTCCTTCCATGGACGCCCATCCGAGTCTCGCCCATTGGCGTAAGCCGCTTTTTCAGTCACCGCGGCCTGGAAGTTGTTCAAAGTGAGTTGCTCTGGATTTGGCTTCCCGCAGCGCTGTTGATAGTCTCGGCTTGGCTCATTCGCCGCCGAACTACGCCTTCCACTTAGCTTGGAATGTCGCGCTTGTTTCGAGCGCCTCGCTGTCAGTGCGCAGTGGGCTAGGGTAGGCGGAAGAGCGTCAGCTTGAGCGGAGAGCCGACGACAAACATGGAGCCGTCGGGAGAGAATGCAGTCCACGACTGACCCTCGGGGAGTTCCTCAGGGGTGACCTCCGTCACAGGCTCGCCGCTATCGATGGAATAGATTACGAATCGCTCTTTCGTGATCGAGTGCTCGCCGGAAAAGGTTACGAGCTGCAGCGCGAAACGCTTACCGTTCTGCGAAACACCTGCGAAGGAGATCGGGTCGTGTAGCGTAACCGTCTTGAGGATATTGCCCTCTGTATCGAGGATGCGCGCGGTCTTGCAAGCCGCGGTGAGTACGCGGTCATCACTGAGAAACTGTGGACTGCCACCGCAATCGCCATGAAAGATCAAG